>OGJE01000531.1_pt1 | contig 13752 bp, 11 predicted proteins | sample 1571981 | NCBI WGS metagenome assembly OGJE01 (sample SAMEA2582118, study PRJEB24529) | metagenome | biome: Human gut stool | place: China | collected 2011
TGCGGGGCGGTAAAAATCTTCATGGGGAATAAATCCTCGCCGCTCTGTACTTTTCGACGAGACCGCGTTTGCGTAGCAATGAAAGCCCCAGTGGGGCTTTTAAGCGGCAGAGCAGTCTTGCGCAGCAAGATGGAGGGGCCTCGCCCCGACAAGCTCAGTGGAATTTGTGACAGAGAGTGTCAAGGTTTACAAGGTACGTCAAGATGGTTTTGCAAATTTTATTGCAGTAAAGCGGTAGAAGTGTGACTTCTTGTTGCATGGCGGTCATGCAGAATCAGTCTTTGCTATGGCTCATCCGATGTGCAAAGCTAAGTAAAAGAGTCAGGTCTTCTTCGTCTAAAGTACGCATTTCAGATAAGATAGAACTAATGAGTTCGGGATGCAGGCTCTCGGTATCAAAAAATTGCATCGGCGTAATATTGAAATAGTCACAGATATTGAAGAATTGTGACATGGAAGGCAATGCTTTTCCAGAACTGATACCTTGGATATAGTTTTTGTTTTGGCCTAAGTCAAGGCTCATCTGGTATTCTGAGACATTTCGTTTCATGCGGAGTTCCGTAATGTGTTGACGAATGTATAGGGCGTAATCCACTTTGTTCACCTCATGAAAAATCATACATGGAAACAAAGAAGAAGGTTCCATATACAAAACCTTATTTTGCCCGGAACTCGGATTGATAATACAGATACAATGTGGTAAAATGAAAAAGAACTGGTTGAAACGACAGAACAGTTCTGGAAAGCTAAGATGCCAGCGGAGGTGAATGGAATTGTCAATCGCACAGATCATCAAATACGAAGGTGATAACAGCACCTTCGTATGGAAACACCCCAGTGAAGATTTCAACACGTCTACCCAGTTGATTGTTCATGAATCTCAGGAAGCTATTTTCTTTATGAACGGTCAGGCACTGGATTTGTTTGGTGCGGGTCGATATACCCTTGAAACCGAAAACATCCCTCTTATCCGTAAAGTCACCAATCTTCCAACAGGAGGACAGGCACCTTTCCATTGCGAAGTCTATTTTATAAATAAGACAGAGCAAATGGCAATTCGGTGGGGTACAGACAGCAAAGTCCAGTACCTCGAACCTACATACAAATTTCCTATCTCGATTGGTGCAAGCGGTGAAATGTCGCTTAGTGTGTCCGATTCCAGAAAATTGCTCATTAAACTGGTTGGCACGGAAGCCTTTTTAGGACAGGCAAAACTGATTCAGTTCTTCCGGGCATTCCTTATGACGAGGGTAAAAACATACATTGCCCAAACAATGGCAGCAAATGCAATCAATATCTTTGAAGCGGATGCTCATCTTACGGAGTTTTCGGAAGAGCTGCACAAGCGGCTTATTCCGGATTTTGCTGACTATGGTATCAATCTGAACAAGTTCCTTGTTACCACGATCGTAAAGCCAGACGGAGAACCACAATACGAAAAATTCAAAAATCTGCATTTCCGCCAGTATGCGGATATCATGGACGCAAAGCTGCGTCAACAGGTCGGAGTGATTGATCAGCAGACGGCTTCCCAGCGAATGGTGATAGAAGCGCAGGGCATTGCGCAAAAGCGGAAGATTGAAGGATACACCTATCAGCAAGAGCGTGGATTTGATGTGGCTGAGAAGGTCGCATCAAATGAAGCAGTGGGTCAGTTCACGAATATGGGTGTCGGGCTTGTTACGATGGCTGGTGTAGGCGGCGTAGTAGGAGGAATCGTTGGAGATTCGATTCAAAATGCCTTTGGAGCGACGCCTTCTCAGGCCGGAAGTCCGCCGCCAAGTGAAGGTAATCGCTTTTGTGACCAATGTGGAGCGGAATTAACACCGGGCACACGATTCTGCGATAACTGCGGAGCACCTCAAACATCGCCAGATACCTGTCCTCAATGCGGGTTCAAGTTTATAAAGCCCGGAAAGTTCTGCCCGAAATGTGGAGCAAAGAGAGAGAGTTGAAAATGAAAAAGAACAGTGTAAAAGGATATGCGCTCATCGGAATCATTTTCATTCTTGTAACCGTTGTTTCGTTAGCGATCCCTACTTCTAAAAGCGTAACCTTTTGGATTGCATATATTTTTACGGTAGTTGCGCTTGCGGCTCAGATTGTCTTATGGAAAAGGACTTTTGGCTATAAAGAGCTGAAAAGCAAGTTCCTCGGTTTTCCTATTGTCCATATTGGCATTGTGTACCTTATTGTTCAGATCGCAGTTCTTTTCGTATTTGTATTTGCAGAAAAACTTCCAGCATGGTCTGCTCTTGTGACTTGCACTGTTATCGCCGCCATGGCTGCAATTTTTATGATTGCAGCTGATGTGGGGCGAACAGAGATTGAAAAAGTTGAGCAGAAAGTTCAAGGAAAAGTTTTCTGTATCAAAAATCTTCAAGTTGATATTGAAATTCTTGCAAGTGCAGAGAAAGATGTGAAAACAAAGAAAGCACTCGAACAACTTGCTGAAAAAATACGCTTTTCTGACCCTATAAGCAATGAACAGTTGGCTTCTTTGGAAGAAAAAATATCGATTGCAGTTGAAAATCTGAAATTTTCGGATGATAAAATGAAAATCATAGAAGACCTTAATTTGCAGCTTGATGAACGAAACAGGAAATGCAAAATTCTGAAATAATTGGAGGATATGTAAATGAAGCGGTTGACTTGTGAAATGTGCGGAAGCACGGATTTAATCAAGCAAGATGGTGTTTTTGTCTGCCAGACTTGCGGCTGCAAATACTCTATTGAGGAAGCCAAAAAGATGATGGTGGAAGGTACCGTAGAAGTTACCGGTACAGTCAAGGTTGATAACTCGGCGGCAATCGAAAATTATCTGGACATGGCTCGAAATGCAATCGACGCAGGCAATAACAAGGAAGCTGATGAATATTGCAATAAAATCATTGAGATGGATACGGCCAACTGGGAGGCTTGGCTTATTAAAGGAAGGGCAGTCGGATGGCAATCCACGCTTGGTAACAATCGCGTTGGAGAAACAATCAACGCATTTTCTAAGGCACTTGAGAATTGTCCAGAAGATATGAAAGACACATTGGGTGAACAATGCAAATTGCGTTTGGGCGAGCTACAAGCGGCGATGCTCATGACCCGAATCAAATGTTTTAAGCCTCATCCGAGTGTACACGATGTGGAAGGTTTGAAGAGTGATGTATCCTCAATTATTACAACAACTTTGAACTTCTTAGCTAAAGCGAATATCAAAGTGGATGCTATCGGGAATGTAAACTATGCACGAATCGTCAACAATGGAATCTGCGATGCATGGAATGATGTATATAGTAACTACAAAGGCGATGAAGGCTATCCCACCGATTACGAGTTCAAAAATTTTCTTGAAGAGGGCAATTGCTTGATAGATGCACTCAAACTTGCGCTTGTATTATGTGGTAGCGAAAATGGCAATAAGGTAGTAGATGATCTGAAAGTACAGATTTATAATAATCTTATTCATATTCAGACTGAGCTCATGAATGGTCAATCTTACGAAGTGAGCTTTGACGGTGGCTATAAACACTATAATCGAAATCTGTATCTTGCAGATGGTGCTAAGAAGCTTCGTCAAAATGAAATTGACGAATGGAATCGTGGCATTTCCGAAGTAAGAACGGCCGAAAAAGAAATTGCTCAAAAAGTCGAAGAAGCCAGACGGAAGGCCGAGCAGAAAAAAATTGCCGAGTATTGGGTAGCTCACCCTGAAGTGAAATCACAAATTGAAGAACTGGAAGCTCAAAGAGATGAGGTTACAAGAAGACATTGTGAAGTCCAAAGTGAACTTAACAGCAAGAAGGAACGTCTCAATAACCTTCCCTCTTTTGCGCTACGCGAGCAAAAACACAGTGAAGCAGAGCAGCTGAAAGAGCGTATTCAAAAACTCGGCTTCTTCCAAGGAAAAGAGAAAAAACGGCTTCAGGAACAGCTAAAAGAACTGTCCGGGGAAATGGAGCAGTTGACAAAGGCAGTTGCTTCAGAGAAATTTGAAGCGGAAAAGGAACTCAAACCACTGAATATGCAACTTGACCAGTTGAATGGTGAAATTTCTGAACTGACAAATAAAATTGTAAAACTTAAAGCGGGAGCTGCGATTTTTGCAACGTCTGAAAGTGAAGAAACGGAGCAATCAGATTTGCTTGAGCAATCCTCGATGCCTGTCGTACAGCCAACACCCCAATGCGAAGAAAAATTCGATGTAATCCTTGTGCGGGCGGGTACTACCAAAATGCAAGTCATCAAGCTGGTGAAGGATATTACTAATCTGGATTTGAAAGAGGTAAAGGCCATTGTTGATGGCACTCCAAAGGCTATCAAGGAGAAGGTTTCCAAGGGTGAAGCCGAGGAAATCAAACGAAAAATTGAAGCAGTTGGCGCTACAGTCGAAATTAGATGAACCGATACCATAAGGAACCATCTAGTATAACTTGCATATAATACGATTGAGTGTTTTTAAATTTAAGCGCTTGAACTTACGTCCTTTTGTGGTATAATAAAGCTAGAGGATAGCGGCATTGACCAGCTATCGGTGGCGATGAAGCAGTGGACTGGTTCGGTATCAGCCGATTGTGGAGCCAGACCGTGGGTTGAGCGTGAACCACAAGCCGAATAGATTCGATGAATCGAAAGAAAACGCTTAATAGGAGCCTTGCCTTTCGGCAGGGCTTCTATTTTTTTGAGGGAAGGTGAAAATGTGCAGTACGAACAGCAGGATATTTTGTATCGGGCAGCAGAAGTCTGGAAAGAACTGACTGAGTACCACTATGTTTTCACCTACGGCTATAAGGGTGAACTGCACGAGATCAAGCTGACATTTTCACCAGAGGACTTCCCTCACCTTGCTGGGTTCCACTACCTGAAAGACATCGCCTTGCCCCGGTATAGTCCACGCAAGACGGTTGATATGATTCTATCCGGCAAGATCACCTACGACAAGGTAAAGAAGGGCACACTCTATCAGGAGTATATGAAACCGCGTCTGCTGGCACTGGTGCGGTTGAAAGAAATACTGGAACAGGAGTTCGATTTGTTCTCCTATATGCCCCAGTTTTATCCGTTCGTGACCAAAATCAAAGCGGATTACCTGATTTCCAGCCGAATCGAACCAACTGCTTTTGTGTTCATCATCCGGGAATCTCCCTCCGGCAATGCGGTATGTGACTTTCTGTGTTGTTCTGCTTTTGAAGAAAGCGGCCGTGACTACCGTGCAAACCAACGTTCTCGAACGCTCCTGAAGAAAGAGCGTGTACATATCGAAACACAAGACACGGTGGTTCTGTATGACCGTTTGCCGAAAAATCTCGATTAACAAAACGATGCCCACTCACTCATGGAAAAAACATGGGCGGGTGGGCATCACTTGTTACCCTTCTGTCGGAGCAGAAATGGTAGGTTGTCCATTTGGCATAAAATGATAGATGGGACAAGATTCAAAGAACTTCTGTGATTCTTCAGGTAGCTTATCAAAGTGAATTTTCGCCGCAGCAGGATTATCTAATAGTAGATATGCACCAACGTAAATAGACTCATTGTCTTGGGCTGCTTCAATAAGAGAAAGAATTTCGGCTTGTTCAGTCGAAGTCAATGTGCGAGAGCGTTTGACGGACTGAAGATAGTTGAGAATAGCAATCGGATGCTCTGTATATGGATCAGAATCCTTAATCCAAAGCGCGAGGGTAGTCGCAGTGGATAGTAGCTCAATGCGACTATTTTTACTTTCATCGTATGCTTTAAGCATTTCAAGAAGAAGTGCATTAAGCGAATGAGAATAATCTTTGGAAAAAGGAACATGCTGAACGGCATCAAGTAACGCATTATAGTCGATATTGCAGTACTTCAACATTGCGTCCTTATTTAACATGACGAAGTGAGTGGATGGATACTCTTTATCATTTTTGTCAAACTCGCGATATATCAGTGGTACATAGTTAAAATCATAGATATTACCAAAACGAATGACCGTAGATATTTTAGAACGTGTGACAGTATAACTCTCAAAATAAACTTTAGAATCAACGCTGATAGGAGCATCTCGTATATGGTGGGTCTTTACGTCCTCCCGCCCGCCATTCTTGCCGTATCGTGGATTGCGGCGAGCGTCAAGATGGTTTTGCAAATTTTATTGTGATAAAGCGGTGATCGTAGGACTTATAGCATGGCGTTCAAGTGCTTTCCCGTTCAATCAATGTATTTCTGCATTTTGACAACCTGCCTATAAATCCCCCATGAACGTTGTGGAATCTTCCAAAGCATCCATGGATGGTTTCTTGTGCCGCATCAAACGTTCAGTTTATTGCAACGAAGCTCCATATAGCTGCATTGCATCTTGCGGAGGTTCTTGCTATACTCTGTATCGAACGCAACTTTATCCGATAAAAATGTTGCGCAATTTGCGCAACCAAAGGAGGCCGCTATCATGCAGCAGCTCAGATTACTTCATGGCGGAGACTACAACCCGGAACAGTGGCTGGACCGGCCCGATATTCTGGCGCAGGACATCGAACTGATGAAAAAGGCACACGTTAATACTGTGACGCTGGGCGTGTTCTCATGGTCCACATTGGAACCGCAGGAGGGGGTATTTGAGCTGGATTGGCTGGCAGACATCATCCATAACCTGTATGCCAATGGAATTTATACGATCCTTGCAACACCCAGTGCGGCGCGCCCCGCATGGATGGCACACAAATACCCCGAGGTGCGCCGAGTCCGGGCAGACCGGGTCCGGGAGCTGTACAACCGGCGGCAGAATTACTGCTATACATCGCCGGTTTACCGGGAAAAAGTCCGCATCATCGACCAGATGCTGGCGCAGCGGTTCGGCAATGACCCGGCTGTCCTGCTCTGGCATATCTCCAACGAGATGAGCGGCGACTGCCATTGCGAGCTGTGTCAGGCCGCGTTCCGCTGCTGGCTCAAGGAACGGTATGGCTCTTTGGATGCCTTGAACAAGGCATGGAACGCCCGGTTCTGGAGCCACGACTACACCGCTTGGGAACAAATCGAAAGCCCTGCCCCGCAGGGGGAAAATGCCGTGCAGGGCCTTGCGCTGGACTGGAAGCGCTTTGTCAGTGACCGGCATATTGATTTTTTGAAATATGAGCGTGATACCGTGAAAGAATTTGCGCCGGATGCAAAGTTCACGGTAAACATGATGTACCGGTTTGATGGCATCGACTATTTCAAAATGTCCAAGGAGATCGACGTGGCCAGCTGGGACAACTATCCCACATGGCACAAGCCCAGCGAAACAGTGGAAGAAACAGCGTTGGATACGGCCCTGATGCACGACCTGTATTACTCCATGAAGGGCAGGCCCTTCCTGCTGATGGAATCCAGCCCCAGCTTTACCAACTGGCAGCCGATCTCCAAACAGAAGCGCCCCGGCATTGCGGAGCTTGCGGCTCTGCAGACGGTTACACATGGTTCGGACAGTGTGCTTTACTTCCAGTGGCGAGCCAGCCGCGGCGCTGAAGAAAAGTTCCATGGTGCAGTCGTCGGCCATGATGGCCGGGAGGATGCCCGTCCCTTCCGGGAAACAGTCGGTGTGGGCCAAAAGCTGGAAGTGCTCTCGGAGATTGCAACAGTCTGCCGCGAGAAGCAGGCGGCGATCGTCCACGATTGGGAAAACAAGTGGGCATTGGAAGGTTCCTGCGGCCCGCGCAATGCAGGGATGGGCTACTGGGACGAGCTGAAGCTGCACTACAATGCTCTTGCGCGGGAAGGCATTGCGGTGGAGTTCGTGAATCAGGAATCCGATTTGACGGGTTATGGCTTGGTCGTTGTTCCGATGGTTTATTTGCTGACCGATGCCTTTGCCCAAAAACTCTGTGATTTTGCCCGGAATGGTGGTACGGTCGTGGTTACATACTGGACCGGTGTGGTGGATGAAAGCGATTTGTGCCGTCTGGGTGACACGCCCTACGGCTTGACCGACCTGCTGGGCCTGCGCCGCACTGAGATCGACGGAATGTATGACGGCGAAACCTGCCGCTGCACCCCGATGGACGATTCCACTTTGCCGGAAACGCAGGCTTCGGTCCTATGCGAGGTCGCAAGTCTGAACGACACCGACCCTGCCGCACCGCTGAGCGTTTATGCCGAGGACTATTATGCAAACTGCCCGGCGGTGGCTGTCCACTCCTACGGGGAGGGCCGTGCCTATTATCTGGCAAGTCGGTTCGAGGAAGCGTTCTATCGCGCATTTTATCGTGCTGCTGTAAAGGAAGTCGGCCTGACCCCGGCATGGCCGGAAGCTCTGCCGGACGGCGTTCTGGCCGCGCGGCGCGGTACGTTCGTCTTTGTACAGAACTGCAATGAACATCCGGTCGAAGTAGGCGGTGTTGCGCTGAACCGTTACGGAACGGCCGTCTGGAAAAACGGCGAGCAGGTCCTGTAAGGCACAAAAATACCAACTTTCAGCGTTCTGTCAAAAAAGCAGAACGCTTTTTGTTTGCTTTCGTACTTGACAAAGCGGGCTTATCCCGGTATGCTGGGGTGGCGCACTGTTGCGCAGTTCTGTGAAAAGGAGAGGATATCCTGTGGCTGCAAAGGAAACCGAAAAAATGACGATCGAGCAGGTGGCCGATGCGCTTGGTGTTTCCAAAACAACGGTATCACGCGCACTTTCCGGAAAGGGACGCATCAGTGAGGCGACCCGCGCCAAGGTATATGCCTATCTAGGACGCACCCGCACCGAGCCTGCCGCCCCGCAGGGCGGCGAAAAGGTGCGCACCAACAACATTGCCATGATCGTGCCACAGCGCTTTATTACGCTGGATCTGCCCTTTTTGCGCAAGTGCATGGGCGGCATCTGCATCATGGCAGACCAGCGCGGCTATGACCTGATGCTTTGCTACGCCTCCAACACCGAGTATTCGCAGCTGCAGCGGCAGCTGGCCAACCACAAGGTGGACGGCGTGATCCTGACCTACGCCATGGCGGATGATCCCTGCATCGAACTTTTGCGGCAATACGAGACACCTTTTGTGCTCATCGGACGCAGCGAGGACAAGACCATCCCGCAGGCAGACAACGATCAGGTCGCGGCTGCCTGCGAGATGACACGCATCCTTTTGCAGCTGGGCGCCAAGCGGATCGCGCTGCTGGTGGGCAGTACCATCTACGCCGTCAACACCGACCGCATACGCGGTTATCTGCGTGGATTCGCGGAATTTGGTGTGCCAGTAGACCAGCGGCTCGTTCATTCCGGTGTGGAATCTGCCGGGCAGACGCTCGATGCACTGGAGGCTGCGCTGGAGCAGAAGGCGGATTGCATCCTTTGCGGCGATGATGAGATCGCCTTTGAGGTCATGCGGGAGCTGCGGACGCGGCATATCCTCGTGCCCAACGATCTGCGAGTGGCCAGCCTGTACGACAGTTCCATGCTTGCCAGCATCACGCCGTCTGTTTCGGCGGTGCAGTACGATGCAGAGCAGCTGGGTAAGACCGCCTGCCGGATGCTGCTGGACCGGCTGGCCGGAAAAGAGATCGTCATGCGGCAGCTGGAAGGCCATCAGGTCATCCTGCGGGATTCTACCAAGTGGAGGGAACGCTCCCACAGCATCAAATAACGCGCTTTTTGTGCCTGCTCCTTTCCCGGAGCGGGCATTTTTGCTCTTTGCATGGCAAAGGTTGCGCTAAAGTTGCGCACTTTTGCCCATGTATCCTAATTTTACCGTCACTTTTTCCAGTTTCGACTCAACAATACCGTGAATTTCGTCCATTGACGTGAGCAAAAGAATGCGGTATCCTATGGGTACAGAAAAACAGCTGCTCGGATGTGCGCAACTTATAAGCGCAACAAAGAGCAGCCGAAGATTTCGGATTGAGAACGAAGGAGAACTGGATCATGAAAAAGCTGATTTCCCGCCGTAACTTCCTTGCAGCCATGGGCACTGTGGCTGCTGCCGGTGTGCTGACCGCCTGCGGCGGTTCTTCCAGCAGCACCGCTTCCTCTGCTGCCGCTTCCAGTACGGCTGCCTCTGCTGCGGAGAGCTGGGGCGATGTGAAGCTGACCATGTGGGGTGCCGAAGAGGATCAGACCATGCTGCGCGAGATGGCAGATGCCTTTATCGAGCAGAATGCGGACAAGGGCAACGTGACCATCGAGATCGGCGTGCAGTCTGAGTCCAGCGCAAAGGATACCGTTCTGGCTGACCCGGAGTCTGCCGCAGACGTTTTTGCCTTTGCCGATGACCAGCTGAACGAGCTGGTGAATGCCGGTGCGCTGCAGGAAGTGCTGCTGAACCCGGATGACGTGAAGAGTCGCAACCTGCCCGGCTCTGTGGGCGCTGCCACCATGAACGACAAACTTTACGCCTACCCCATGACCGCCGACAATGGCTATTTCCTGTACTATGATGCAAGCGTTCTGAGCGCCGAGGATGTGCAGAGCGTGGACACCATGCTGGAAAAGGCTGCAGCTGCCGGCAAAAAGTTCATGATGAGCGTGAACGACGCATGGTACATTTACAGCTTCTACGCCGGTGCCGGTCTGGTGGCTACGCTGGCAGATGACGGTATCAACACCGTCTGCAACTGGAACGAGGCTCCCGGCGCAGACGTAACGCAGGCCATTCTGGATATCGCCGCAAACCCCGGCTTCAAGTCCGGCGCGGATGCTGATATCGTTTCTGCCATCAAGGACGGCAGCTGCTGCGCCGCCATCTCCGGTACTTGGAACGCCAGCACCGCCGAGGAGGCTTGGGGCGAAGGCTACGCCGCCACCAAGCTGCCGACCTACACCCTGAACGGCGAGCAGGTCCAGATGGGCTCCTTCTCCGGCTACAAGCTGGTGGGCGTCAACCCCCACAGCGCCAACGTGGGCGTTGCCATGATGCTGGCCGACTTCATCACCAACGAGGACAACCAGAACAAGCGCTTCAACGACCGCAAGCTGGGCCCCTCCAACATCAATGCCAATGCTTCCGAGGCTGTGCAGTCTGCACCCGCCATTGCCGCACTGGCTGAGCAGAGCTCCTACGCTACCCTGCAGCGGGTAGGCGCAAACTACTGGAGCTCCGCCGCAAGTCTGGGCGAGATCCTCGCCTCCGGCGACACGCAGGGCAAGACCACCCAGCAGCTGGTGGATGACGCTGTGGCCGGCATCACCGCACCTGTGGCACAGTAAGTTCCGGTTTTTCCCGGCGGGCACGCAGCAGAATGCGGTGTGCCCGCTTTTTATCGCAATACAAGAAATCGGCGTCAACCTAACATCCTGTTTGCTATAACCCCCTCTGCATACCAAGAAAGGAGTTGACTTCTGTGGCAGAAATGGTTCTCACACCGCCCTTGCGGGCAGATGGCCGGGAGCCGAATTTCCTTCAGAAGTTCGGTCACGCATTTGTTCACGGAGATATTTTTACAAAGCTGTCCCTCTTTGTCTGGGGTCTGGGCTACATTGGCCACGGCCAGCTTATCAAGGCACTGCTGGTAACGCTGGTGCAGGGGATGGGACTGTATTTTCTGGGCACTTCCGGCATTCCTGCGCTGAAAAAGTTCGGCACGCTGGGCACGGTGCAGATGGAGATGCAGTTCAACCCCCTTACCTTAAAGAACGAGGTCAACAACTACGACAACTCGTTTGCCATCCTGCTGCTCAGCGTGATTGCACTGGTGGTCATTGTAACGCTGATCGCTGCTGCCATGCTGGTGGTACAGAGCAACTACGCTTTGCAGGCGCAGAAGGCCGCCGGCAAAAAGCCCAACAATTTCCGGCAGGATATTACCCTGTACCTGAACGAAAAGTTCTACGTTACCCTGCTCACCCTGCCAGTACTGGGCGTGGTGGTGTTTACCATCATCCCACTGTTCATCCTGATCGCTGTTGCCTTTACCAACTACGATCAGCAGCATATGCCGCCCGCCGCCCTGTTCACATGGGTGGGACTGGCAAACTTTGCTTCCCTGTTCGGCGGGCAGTCGCTGACGGTAACCTTCAGCTACGCCTTTGGCCGGGTGCTCAGCTGGACGCTGGTGTGGGCCTTCTTTGCCACCTTCACCAACTTTTTCGGCGGCGTATTTCTGACCATGCTCATCAACAACAAAAAGACCAAGTGCCAAAAGCTCTGGCGCACATTGTTCATCATCACCATTGCGGTGCCACAGTTCGTCACCCTGCTGCTGGTGCGCAACTTCTTCTCGGATGCCGGCATCTTCAACACCCTGATGTCCAATGCGGGCGTGACCGACTTTTTAAAGACCATCGGCCTGCTGGGGCAGAACATGAACCACATTCCCTTCCTGACCGATCAGCATTGGGCTAAGTTCATGATCATCCTCATCAACATCTGGGTGGGCGTGCCCTACCAGATGCTCATTGCCACCGGTGTGCTGATGAACATCCCCAGCGATATGCTGGAAGCCTCCACCATCGACGGTGCATCGCCGTGGCAGAGCTTCATCCACATCAAGCTGCCCTATCTGTTCAGCGTGCAGGGGCCTGCACTGGTCACGGATTTTGTGCGCAACGTCAACAATTTTAACGTCATCTACCTGCTCACACAGGACGTTTATATCACCAAGGATCAGGCGCTGGCTTCCTCCAGTGCAAAAGAGGTGGATCTGCTGGTCACATGGCTGTTCCGCCTGACGCAGGAGCAGTACAACTACAAGATGGCCGCGGTCATCGGCATTATGGTGTTCATCATCTGTGCCGTGTTCACGCTGGTATGCTTCCGGTTCCTTAATAAAAAGGAGGCGACATTCTCTTGACACAGACAACTGTTTCTCCGGCACGTCGGGCAGAGCCCGCAGCGCAGCTGCGCCGCGGGCGTATCCTCCGCACAGTCCGCAGCATCCTGCGGCATCTGCTGCTGGCCCTGCTGGCAGCTATCTGGCTGGTACCCATTCTGTGGCTTCTGGTCACTTCCTTCTCCACAGACCGGGGCATCAATGTGCGACAGTTCTTCCCGGCCAGTTACACACTGCGCAACTATGTCAACATTCTGTTCCACCCGGACTCTGTGGCGCAGTTCCCGCGCTGGTTTACCAACACCCTTGTGGTGGCCTGTTTCAACTGCGTTATCTCCACCTGCTTTGTGCTGATGGTAGCCTACGCGCTGAGCTGCTGCCGCTTCAAGGGGCGCAAGCTGATCCAGAACCTTTCTGTCATCGTCAACCTGTTCCCCGGCGTGCTGGCAATGATCGCCGTCTATTTCGTCCTGAAATATCTGAATCTGACCAACTCCTATGCCGGTCTTATCATGGTCTATGCCGGTTCGTCCGGTCTGGGCTATCTGATCTGCAAGGGCTTCTTTGATACCATTCCCATCTCCCTGCGGGAAGCCGCCAAGCTGGACGGCGCATCCGACGCCCGTGTGTTCTTCCAGGTCGTTCTGCCCATGTCCAAGCCGATCCTGGTCTATACCATCATCAGCTCTTTCATGGTTCCATGGACCGATTTCGTGATGGCAAAAATGATCCTGAATTCGGGCGTCTCTGCCGACTGGACAGTGGCTATCGGTCTGTATAATATGCTGCAAAAGACCCTGATCAACAATTACTTTGCGCTCTTCTGTGCAGGCGGTGTGCTGGTGTCCATCCCCATCTCCATCCTGTTTGTCATCATGCAGAAGTTCTACGTCGAGGGCATCACCTCCGGCGCGGACAAGGGTTAACACGTTATTCTCTTTCTCCTTCACCATAAAAGCAATCCCTACAGTCCTTTTTGCGGCTGTGGGGATTGTTTTTTCTCAATGGCGGCAGGAAAGCAGTTTGTTCATGGTGAACCTCATTTCTATATCAAACGGTGTC
>OGJE01000535.1_pt1 | contig 13686 bp, 6 predicted proteins | sample 1571981 | NCBI WGS metagenome assembly OGJE01 (sample SAMEA2582118, study PRJEB24529) | metagenome | biome: Human gut stool | place: China | collected 2011
CAGGTAATCAGTGTCACATAGTCTTCACCGGGAACAATGGCCAGCGGCTGTGTTTCGTCCGGCAGAACCGTAAGGATCTGATCAACCTGATAAGCCAGCGTGTGCCCCAGCACCTTGATATAGAACTGGTCGCCAACCTGCATTTGGTCAAGGTCGGTAAAAAGGCTCGCCGTAGGCAATCCACGATGCCCGGAAAGCGCCGCATGAGTGCTTTCACCGCCAACAGGCAGTGAGGTAGCTTCCATGTGCCCAACACCCACCTGCAAAACAGATTCCGAGGTGCCGTGATAAATGGGGATGGTCGTGTTCAGGCGAGGAATTATGATATAACCCATCATACCGGTGTCATCGATGTTCAGCAGCTGCCAATAGGGGCCGCTTTTGTCGCCGTCTTCGGTATTATCGATAATATCTACGCCATCGCTCTGCTGCGCCAGCTGCCGATTGTATTCCTGCGCTTCGACCAGAAGCTCGTCCAGCTGTTGCTGTTGGAGCTTGCTGACCGAATCGTCGTAGGAGGCGGTTGTGCGGCTGCCGTGGATCTCTGCCAGATATTCACTTAAAGATGGATATACCAGAATGCCAACGCCTACCAGAATCAGTAGTAAGCGAGCCAGTCCAAGCAGCCTGTCTTTCATTTACTGATTTTCCTTCTTCTTTTTGCGGGGAGCAAACACACCCAGCAGCACAACGGCAACGCCCAGTAAAGTCAGACCGATAGTACCGATGCTACCAGTCTCAGGCAACATAACGCCCTTGACGTTCTCGACCTTGATAATGTTGCTGGTGTTTTGGTCTGCTTCGTCCACCTTATAGGTAGGAGTGGTATAAGCCTCGCCGGCGACAGTAATCTCAATCTTGATGGGCTTCTTCAGCTTGTTGTAGCTGGTAGGAGCGGTGGTTTCGTGCAGGTAGTAAGTACCGGCTTTCAGACCCTTGATGGTGATTTTGCCGGTTGCATCTGTCGTAACGGTATCGGCGCCAGTCTCGCCATCGCCCTGTACGTGGTAGGTGTTCACTACTGTTTCATTAACAAGTTTAACTACATTATCACCATTCGCATCGGTAGTCAGCTTAAAGGTTGCGTTAGCCAGTCGGTTTGCATCGATATCCTCAGTATGGAACTTATGAATTTCGATGTCATAAGTGTAAACCTTGCTCTCGTCGGGGTTGGATTTACCAGTTTTATCAGTGCCGGGGTTGTTGCTATATTCCAGATAAACGGTGTTCTTTGCCGGGTTGTCTTTAACAGCGTCCTTAGTGATTTTTGCGGTGTAGGTAACAACGATGTCCTGACCAACCGTTACGTTAGTGACTTTTGTCAAGTCGGCGAATGTGACGGTCAGTTCATTGGATTCCTCTGTCGGTTCGGTCACGGTGTAGTCAGTGTTCTTAGTTACCGCAGTACCGCCGATGGTTACATTTACGGAGCCTGCATCATAAGCCAGACCTTTGGACAGGGTATCGTGGAAAACAAACTTATAGGTGCTGTAGTCGGTCATGTCGGGAACTTTTGCGGTCAGCTTAAAGGTTACGGTATCGCCAACCTGAGCAGTAGTGTTGTCCTGATAGTTGTTTTTGTCGTTAGAAACCTGCTTATCCACAGTCGGGAAGGTGCTCTTGATGGTAGCTGCAGTGTTCTCGCCGTCTCTGGGGACATTTACAAGGATAGCATCAGTACCACGGCTATTGTCACCAGTAGAACCGCCTTCAGGGAACACCAGATAGTAACCGGCAGTCAAACCAGTGAAATTGGCAGTACCCTTGGTTTTATCTTCACCAGAATCCTGTGCAGCAGCCTTAACAGTCACCAAAGACGGGTCAGCGGAAAGAGTATCGTTATTATCGCGTGCCCACTTCTGTGCTTTGTGAGCAAAGTCGGCCAGAGTGCCCTTATTAGATTTATCGTTCGTAAGGGTTTTGAGGTATGCAACGGCAGCGTCATTCAACTCATCGGCAGTGATGGCAGTGGCTTCCACATCAATTCCAATAACGCTTGCATTCTTCATAGCAGTAAAAATCTCAGCCTGCTTGAAGAAAGCCTCCCACTTCTTTTCCAGCACATAGCTGTCGAACTCGTTCTCTGTGGCAGAAGCCGCGGTAGTGCCATCAGTTACGCGAGCAGTAAACATACGGATTGCAGTAACATTTTTGCCGATGCCAGTGCCCGTGGCTTCTGCAGCGGGCACCCACAGGCCAGAACCGGTCACAGTCAGGTTGCCAGTGGTCAGAGAATTGTCTTCCGCAAACGCGGTCACTGCCAAGCAGAGGGAAAGTACAACAGCCAGCAACATTGCAGCTGCACGTTTAATGTGTTTCATACGAAACTTCCTTTCAGTTTATACATGGTTTGTAGCGTTCGTCCATTCCTCTTTACTCAGTGCGCCTCCCTTCTGCCCTTGCGCTTGCGTGGTACAGAAAGCGCAAGCAGCAGAATCCCTACACCAACTACCACATACAGCCAGTCGCCCGTACTGCCTGTATCCGGCAGCATGGGGTGATGGGTGTTGGTGATAGTTGCATGATAAGTCTTTTCGTCATAGGTGGAGCCCGTCAGGGTATAACCCGGAACGGTTTCTTCCTCAAACGAATAGACATAGTAGGCTTCAATCGTATCCGTTACGGTGCCATCGGCAGTCGTCTGATACTTCAGCACGGGGGCATTTTTCAGCACCGTGCGCCAAGTAGAAGCATGGCCGGACTCTACATCGTCCTTGGTCATGATAATGGCTTTGTAAAGGGTCTTGTTACCAGCCGTGCCATCCGGCTTAAACTCCTGCTGATAAATGTTGACCTTGATTTCATTGGGGCGTTTGCCATCGATATTCGCAAAGTCCTTCCAGATTTTGCTGATGGTTAAATCCACATATTTCTTGCAGGGGTCTGCGGTGTCAGCCGGTTCTGTAATTGTACTGTCCGGATTGTCGGTGTTGGCAGTGTCCAGCATCAGCACCGCCTTGGCGGGGCTTGCATAGGCTGCCAGATCTGCGGTAGTAGCCGCTGCGGCATCTTCCATCTTTGCATCTTTCAAATCCAAGAACTCGGTGATTTTATCCAAATGCAGCACATCGTATCGGTTATAGTCCGTGCCGGTGGAAGTATCTTTGACTGCGCTGCCGAATACATCCTTGTTTGCCTTGGCAACTTTAGCAAGCAGTGCGTTATAAGCGCGGTAAATCGAATAGTGGTTCTTGTTACCCTCAATCGACTTGATGGTATTGAAGCTGTAAACCGACTTCAAATCATTCACGCCGGTAAAGGGGCCGACCAGATTTTCCGTGCCGCGCACCACATCGCAGAGGGTCATGGTGCTGTTCTTGACCTGACCTTCATGGTTCAGACCGATAAAGCCGCCGGAATAGCCGCTACTATCGCTGCCGTCTGCGGTATCGTCTGCACCACCAGCGTACACATCGTATCCGGAAGAAATGCCGGATACCGTGCAGGAATCAATATCAGTGCGGTTGCCCTTGATGAGGTTGATTTTTACATTGGAGATCTTGTCTTTGTCTATGCCGTTTCGCGTACAGGGCAGCTCGATGACAGAATCCCCGATGGTGATAATGGCAAGGTCGCTCTTGCCTTCGCCCAAATCACGGTTCAGTGCTACGCTGATTTTCAGCCCCAGCAGCGTGACAGACAACGTGTCGCCCTCGCTCAGGATCTTCAGCTTCAGAATCGGGCCCAAATTGACATTCACAAAGCCAAGGTTTTGCAAATCACCGATATACAAAATGCGCAGCAGCTCATTGACGATTTCAAACAAGCCGTTCAGCAGCTTGGATTGCAATTCAGTACTTACGACATAGTTCATATCGGTTTTGCCGATAAAGCCGCCTGCAATCTGACCACTGGTGACTTTTTTCAGCAAGTTGGTCGAGCAGCTGCTGATTTTGGCAAGGTCTGCATAACCGGCAAAGCCGCCCGCAATAGGCTGCTGGCCGCCCTGAGCCTTAATCACCGTGCCAAGCCCAAAGCCAGATACACTGCAATTTTCCACATGGGAGCCAAACAAGTCCAGCGCTCCAAGCTGGCCGGAAAGCAGCTCATCCAGTACGCTCACATCGTCAATATCCGCTACGCCGCTTTTGCCCAAGTGTCCTACAAAGCCGCCTGTGTAGTTAAGCCCTTCTACGTTAGCAAGATTGGAAACAGCACTGTATTTCACGCTGCCGTCCATCATGCCGCCGCCAAAGCCGCCTGCGCAGCCAGTGTAGCGGGTTTCGCTTTGCGTAGCTTCTTGGCTGCCGCTGTGCGCCTGTACGGTCAGACCGCTTTGAACGCCTGTAACCTTGGAATCATAAATATAAGTACGGAATGCGTCCAGCACCGAGGTGTTGCCCAGCTTAATCAAGCCGCTGAGCAGCTTTGTTTTGGAGTCGTTCGGATCTTTGCCGGAAACCTGTGCCACACCGGCCACATCGGCCAGGCCGAAGAAGCCACCGGCATACTTGCCGCCGTCTACACTGCGCAGATTTTCTATCTGAACTTTTCCACTTGTAGAATTTTCTTCGCCTACTGCACTGGCTTCCAGAGAACCGGCAAAGCCGCCCGCATAGGCTGCATACTTTACGGTGCCACCCTCTTTGTAGGCACCATCTACCACAAAGCCCCACTGGCTGTCAGCCGCAGAAACTTTTGCTGCATGGATGGTGGTGGCGGTGGCTTTCAGCACGGTGGCCAAATCACCGGGTGTGGCGATCAAATGATCCAAAATGCCCTGCAGCAAACCGTTGGAGGCGTTGGTATTCACATCCGCCACGCTGCCTGCCGAGGCAAGCCCCACATAACCGCCTACCGCAATGCGACCTGTAACACGGCGCAGGTTGGTAGCATTGCAGGAAGCCACAGGCGCGGCATACTTGTCGGTAGACGACCATTGATCCGTAGTGGGAAGTTTCTCTTCGCCATTCAGCTGGATCTGGGCACCATAAGCGCTGCCCACAAAGCCGCCCGAATATCCGCAATGGTCATTCGGTGAGCCGGTAGCTTGTACCGTAAGACCCGACTGGTAGCCCTGCACCGAAGAATTGCGAACTGCGGGGACAAACAACTGCGCAATGTTCAGCAGTTTTCCTGCATTGAGTTTCAAGCCCAGAATGTTGACCGTGCCGAGTTCTACTGCGCCTCCGGTTTTCATCTGTCCGGCAAAGCCGCCCGCACTGTGCATAGCACTGACCAGCTTGGCATCGTAAGCCATGCAGTTGGTTAATGTGCCGCTGTTCATGCAGCCCACATAGCCGCCTGCATCGCCGCCGTAAAGTTGGCTGTCGAACTGCCCGCGTCCTGCTACAACATTGTAGCCGTAGATATAATCGGCAAGTTTGGTTTCCAGTTCTTCCTGCGAGGTTACGGTTCCGGCCTTTGCCAGTTCATAGCCGTAGCCGCCATATTTGCCCACGTATTGCACCCAGCTGTTCCAAGTGTCCACATCCAGACCAGCCAAGGGGCCATACACTGCTGTGTTGGTTTGTACCGGGTAGATGACGCCCAATGCGCCGAGAATATTGTCTACGGTTATCAGGCTACCCAGCACCTTTAAGCCGCCGACTTTCGCGGTGTCTGCGGGTTCCATAAGACCTGTATAACCGCCCGCGTACTCATGCCCGTAGACCGAACGGATGCGCTCGGCCTTGCACAGGCTCATAGGACCGTTGTAGGCTTTGCTGGTGCCATCCTCGGCAAACCAGAGAGATGTATCAAAACCGTGGATAGTGCCGCCCATATTGTGACCCACATAGCCGCCAGCCATACCGCGCTGCACCGTAGTATCCGATGCAGCATTGGCGCGTACTGCGCCGCCGCAGGGCACACAGTTGGTAGAACTGTTGCGAATTGACGGAACGAAACTTTGCAAGACAGAGGCAAGCACTTCATTAACATTGACCAGCCCATCCAGAATACTGGCGTTTTTCAAAAGCTTGGCAACATCGCCGGGCTGCATTTCACCCACATAACCGCCTGCGGCAATCTCACCGATTATGTACGAGAAGTTGACCGCTTGGCTGTCCTGAATGTGACCGCCATACATTCCGCCAGCGTAACCGCCAGCCATACCGACCTTACCATTGCCTTTATTCAAATCACCGGTTGCCAGAACGGCATACCCACCGGTTCCGCCAGTGACATCGGAGTGTTCAATGGTCGTCACGACCACAGAGAGGGCATTGAGAATACCGATAACGGAAACTGCGTTCCCCAGAACCTTCAGACCGCCGCCCACAGAGGCTGCACTGCCGATGTCCATATCACCTACATAGCCGCCTGCATAGCGACCACCCGTGACCGCGTAGGTGCTTTCATTGTTGAAGTAGGTAGGCGCGGATATATCTTCCAGATTGTCCGGAGCCTTGACGATGGTGTGTTTCAGCTTAGTGACGTCGGAATACGAAATCTGAGCGCCACTGGCATAGCCTACGAAGCCGACTGCGCTGCCCACCGTGGTATCCTCTGTCAGCTTAGTTGCCGTAACGGTAAAGCCGCCATCAAAGCCGCCATCGGATTTGACACCTGCATACTGGATGTATGGCACATAGGCGTTTATCACGCTGAGAAGGTCACTCAGCTTGATATTCACACCTGTTAAATCGCCCAGTATGGAGATGCCCTTAGAGGCATCTGCCAAGGCACCAGAATAGACACGTCCGGCAAAACCGCCCGCGTAAGATTGACCGTTTACTGCGCCGAGATTGTAGACTGCATAGTAGTCGTTCTCGCGGACTTGGTTGTTTACCGTTCCGCTCTGGAAGTCGGCTGTAAAACCGCCTGCAATATCACCGGTAACACTGCCACCGTCTACATAAGAAACCGTGCAGTTTGTGTAGCTGGGAATCAGGTAGGCAATAGCAGTAACCAGTCCGTTGATTTGTAGCAGCTGTTTCTTGACCTCTGCTTCATCGCCGACATCTGCCAGACCACCCGTTTTGGAGATTGCCACAAAGCCTGCCGCATAGCCGCCATCATTAGCTGCTGTTACGGATTTCAGGTTGGTGACATGAGCGTTTTCCACCTTGGTGCTGTTGCTGCGAGCGATAAAGCCTGCGGCTGTGTAGTCAAGCACGGAGTTTGCTTCGCGCTTCTCGGTAGCCTCAACGGTAAAGCCATCCTTGTCGATGCCGTTCACGTTTGCATCTTTGATAGTGACCTGTACATACTGACCGATGGAGAGTAGCTTGTTGAGCGTAAGCAAATAGTTTAGACCCAACAGGTTGACGGTCAAACCGCCGTCAGTTCCAACCAGTTCGCCGGGGCCGGACAAGCCAATAAAGCCGCCAGCATAGTTTTTGCCTTCGACAGATTTTAGATTATTAACGGAAACATTGTTGATGGTGCCTCCAATAGCATCACCAAGTCCGCCGCCGACACGCTCCCAGCCATCCACAGTAAATCCACTGTCGTTGCCGGTCACTGTAACACCGTCCACGGTAAAGCCAAGATAAGAAGCAATGCCCGCTGTGTTATTCAGTAAGCCGCCCACGCTGGCCGTTCCAAGAGAACCCGCAATGCCGCCTGTATAATCGTGACCTGAAACGCTTTGCAGACCGGACACTGTCGTGTATCGCTGCTCAACGGCTGCTGGGGCATACACTCCGTTTCTCCAGTACGATACCTTGCTCAGATAATCGGCACTTGATGGAGCAATGTATGCGCCGTCGCCCCGTCCGGTTATGCCGCCTGCGTAGTTGGTGCCTATGACCGTCAGTGGTGCGTTGATGGTGCATCCCAAAATGTAAGACGGATTCACGCCAGCAAGGGAAAGTAGTGAGGTTGCTGAATTCTTATCGCTGCTGAGCAGTTTTACAACTAGGTCTACAAGACCGCCAAGTAAATTGTCTTTGGTGTCAGATTTACCTAGATTCGCTGCCCAGCCAAGAGTTGCAATGCCTGCAAAACCGCCAACATTACTGCCCGTTGCGTGAACTGTGAGAGGTTCTGTAGTCGTCAGCGTGCAGTTAACTGCCGATGTATTGGCAAACGCACCTGCAAAACCGCCAACATAGTTTCCACCATTGACGCTTATAGTCGCATTCTCCAGCGTGCAGTTAAGGAGCAAGCTTTCTGTGTTCATTTTCGGCAGCTTCGTCTGAATGTCCAGAGCGCCGGAAAGAGTGCCCTCGATTACACCGTCGCGGGCAATACCTGCGAAGCCGCCCACATAATTCACGCCATTGACAGTATAGCTACTACCTGTGATGGAACAGTTTTTAAAGATAGAGCCAACCTGTTGCCCAACAAACCCGCCTGCGTATTCCTTATCGCTTGCAGTTGTCAGACTCAAATTGTTTATACCGCAATTGACAAATTTGGCATTGATGTACCCGGTAGGAATCAATTTTTCTAGGGGAATCGCATTGCCTAGCAAAATGGTAATCAAATCGCCCAATCCTAAACCCGGAATGACATTCAGGATATTGGTCAGCAGTTCAACTATTTTTCCCAGCGCTTTTGAAAGGCCATCGTATTGCGTCACACCAACGGTGTAACCAACAAAGCCACCTGTATTGTTATTGACATTCTTAACCGTTGCTCCGGCCACCTCGATGCCGGAGAACTCAACCTGTCCTTCTACGCGTCCAGCTATCGCGCCGGTAGCAAGAGCCGTTGGGTCCTTCTTTCGCGCATCCAGAACATCACCCAAGGTTTTACCAAGGTCAACCTTCACCTGTCCAAAAGTGAGAATAAAAGTTAACCCGCTCACCAAACCGCCCAGCAGCTTACCCAGTGTGCTTGTCAATGTGCTGACAAGTGTCTCTGGATAATAAGTTTCACTGGTCGTTGTTTGAACGGAAATGTTCTGGAATTTGAGGTTGGAAACCTGAACCAGTCCCTTGCTGAGACCGATATCATTCTCGCTCACCTCGCTGGAGATTGTGGAGAAGAAGCCAACGCCCATCTGTTCGCCGACATTCAGTTTACCAGTCTGCATTACGCTGACATTTGAAATTGTAGGCTTTGTGGATGTGTTGATGGCGGAAGAGTCATCATTCCATATTTTTTCGCCGTTGGCCGACTTCGCACCAATCATTGTTCCTTGGAAAGTCAGAGGTGTCCAGTTGGCGCTGCTCAAGTCGATGTCACGGAAGATGATGTAATTGGCATTGGAGGCATAGGTCTGGTTCGCAGCTTTATCAATGTCCAGATTTGGGTCAATTTTACCGGTTGTCTGGTTTACACCGCAGCGGCCAACAGTATAAACGTACAAAAAGTCTTTTGCTTTATCGCTGAACTTTTTATCAGCTTCATGGATACCATCTTTTCCAAGAGTGTAGTCGTCAGTACCGTTTTGACCTTTCGTCAGATCTGCATCGCCACCATACAGCATAATGAGGTTTCCGCTGCTGTCATGGTCAATCGTCCACTGCGCATTGTGGTGAATGGCCTGATAAACGGCACCGTAAACGGTATCTCCGCTGCCGATTTTCCGCAGCTGCTGCTCATTGCCGATCAAGATATAGGTCTTATCCCCGATTGTTTTTACTACCTGCCCGGCAAAGTCGCGGCCGTCCGCCTTGCCGTCCGTAACCACAGAATATGGCTTTACGGAGGTATCGGAACAAAACTGTCTGGAAAGAATATAGCGGTGATTCAAGCTGTATGTCAGATACGGCTCACTTTCCCCGTTGGGGTAGATCAGCTGACCGATGCCGAAGGTTTCAGCTTGTGCATCGCCATCCATGACCGGCTCGGTGTCTGGGTTTTCCCCGTGCAGCACCGCCATCTGGTACGGGTTGTAAAGATAGATGGTGTCGCTTTGCGCATCATACAGCGTAAGGTCATCGCTGCTTTCGGCAAGCGGCGTGATGCTGCCGGTAAAGCCTTCCGGCAGCTGCCATTGCAGCATATCGCCCGTCAGCTCAATGTCCTCAGCAATGGCATATTGTGCATCCAAAGCGTAGGTGATTTCCGCGCCGTTTTCATCGGTCACGGCAAGCCCGCTTGCATCGGTAAGTGTTTGCCCACTGCCGATTTCGGCTAACTGGTCGCAAGTGTAAATCAGGATTTTTCCGTCCTGATAAAGAGATTTGGCCGATTCATCCGTGCTCTCAGATGAAGATTCTGCAAGCTCTGAATCGGTTGTCTCGTCCGAGGTGGAAATCTGATCTGTGTCAGATTCCGGCTGACTCTCTACTGAACCATTTGACGAGGCCTCTTCAGGCAAATCGGAAGAGGCCGAAGAATCCCCAATCAAAGGCTCAGAAGAAGCCGCATCATTGCTTGAAGAATCGACCGATGTATTTTCCGGAGGTCGCTCCGGGATGTAACCTGCATCACTGTCTGCAGGTACACTTTCAGAGTCGGCGCTGGAAACGGCTATACTGCTTTCAGCCAAGATAGTATCATCCGTTGCAAAAGCGACTGGTGTTGTGCATTGAAAGAACATCAGCGCCGCCATCGCAGCAGATGCCCATCTCATAAAAGAGTGATGGCGCATGGGAATTTCCTTTACCCCCTAAAGGCTACTTGCGTAAATTCGTATCGTATTTTTCCTACGGATTTACTAGGCTTTATTGCGAAAAGTATCTGCCATTATTTGAATAGCGGATACCCTTGCAATAAATCCACCAGCAATGGGCATAAGGTGGCAAAAGCAGACGGATAATTGACCATGAATTCTATTCGTTGCCAAAAGTTTGCTCAATCGCAAACCGCTTCCGATCCATGTTGGTATGAACATAGCGCTGTAATGTGATGTTGGGATTAGAGTGCCCCATAAGCTCGCTGAGTGTTTTAATGTCGCAACCTGCCTGCAGGCAGGTTGTAGCAAAAGTATGGCGTAACATATGAGGATTCACATCATGTGCACCGGCCTTCGCAAGATAACCATGAATGCTCTTTCTGTAGCAACGAGGCTCTACCGGTTTACTGCTGCATGATAAGAACCACACATCACTGCCGAATGTGTTTTTCTGGTACAGCATTTGGAGTAGAACCGAAAGCTTTGGCGGGATTGGTAATACTCGCTTGGAACTTTCTGTTTTGGGTGCTTGTACCACAACCGAGGTTTTCCCCGTTCCAATGGCAATACGCCGAACACCGCGGCGTATACGGACTTCCTTATGCACGAGGTCAATATCGCCCCACTGCAAGCCACATACCTCGCTGATCCGAAGACCAAGCTGGAGCATAAATAATATGCCCGCCTTTCGTGGGGTCGGATTCTTGAAAACAAATCGGTTGACTGCCGCCTGCTCTTCAAGAGAAAGTGCTTCTGGAAACTCGTTCGTTTCTTTCACGGGCTTGATTGACAGCTCAATCATGGGCATTAAATGCAGTTTGTATGCGTATTTACATAGCCTGCGGACAAGGCTGATGCATTCCCGTGAAAGGCTTGCTCCAAAAGGTTTATGCTCTTCACCAACCGGAGAAATAATCTGTAAAACGCATAATTCCAATTTTGCGCCGGAAAGCTGTGAAATTCGTAGGTCCCCGATAACCGGCAAAATATAATGCTCAATGGAATAACGATAATGCGCTATGGAAGACTCCTCTAAGTCGTTCAGCGTGGAAAGCCATAGCTCCGAAAGAACCGAAAATGTAAGTTCTTGTGCCCCAAGCGGAACCGTGTAATCAGCTGTTTTTACCTTTTTCCGAATCAATGCTGATTTTGCATCGACATAGCTGTACGCATACACATAGCCCCAAATTGCTTTTCCGGTTTCACTTCGCCCTTTAATGTAGCGCCCTTCCCAGCGGCCATCTTTTCGCTTATGGATATTTTCTCCATGTCTTGCCATTGTTGCAGCCTCCATTCATTGACTATGATTTGACAACCTAAACAATAGCAGTATTTGTTTTGGGTAACAATATGGACGAAATAGTAGCGCACGATATGTAAAAAAACCATCAGTTTGCTATTTTTTACTTAATTTGTGCGAAATCAACAAATCAATCCTTGATATTAAAGAAAGGCTGTGATAATCTTGTGATAATCTAAGGAATTAAAGATATTGTTTTCTTGGTATCCGCCATTCAAATAATGGCGGATACTTTTTTGTGTACGCATAAGCTCATTGAACTCATCCGTATATTTTTACGATAACACTATTTTTACGAAAAGTCAAACCATCAGGAACAAATATCACTATTGATTTGTTTATCATGAAAAGCATCGCTCCTATACTAATAGTAATTTTGTATCACTATTAGATATATTTCTGGGAGAATGCTATGACAAATGCTTTATTAGGACAGCGGCTTCGCCAGCAACGAAAAAGAAGGGGGCTGACGATTGAACAATTGGCTGAAATGATTGGTCTTTCTAAAAATTATGTCAGCTTGATAGAGCGCGGTCAGAAACTTCCCAGTATGGCAACACTCATTAAAATTGTAAACAGTCTGCATATTTCCGCAGATGTTTTGCTGTGTGACGAAGTAGAATCTGTAAGCTGTGTTGTGGACGAAGAACTGGATCAGCGTATAAGGGCGCTCGAACCACATCAGCGCAAGGCGGTCTTTGCCATACTTGATTCTGTTATTGATGCAATACCAGATTTAACTGCATCCTCGTCAGAGGATTCTGCTGAATAAGCATTATATATACATTAGTTCGACGCTTTGCGCCAAACCGATAAAACCGCAGTATGCCAGATGGTCAAATCGACCATCTGGCATATTTTTTTATCTCCATATCAGAAAATGTATCGTAAAAGCGATACATTACTATGCTCGCGCACCTCCGCCTGTTTTTGCATGAAATGAAGTCAAAAACAACGGAGGTCAAACCAAATGTCGAAAAAGTATATTCAGAACGGCGCTTTGATTCCCGCCGAAGATGAACAAATCATCGCGGAATTAACAGCATATCTGTCTGTTTCGCTCCGGAATGAACGCAGTAAATACCTGAAAAAATATGGAAAAATTCGTGATTTTGAGTCCTCGATCGAAGATTTGAACCCGGATTTTGAGCCAGAAGATAGTTCCTTTGAGGAGAGGATTGAGCAAATGCTCGCATGGGATATGGTGAAAAACTATCTTCCACTGTTGACTGCAAAAGAATGTGAGATCGTTTTATGCTTGTATGTAAACCAGCTCAGCACAGCAGATACCGCCGAAAAGATGAACCTGTCGCCGGAAACTGTTCGCTGGCACAAGAAAAACGCCTTGCAGAAAATCCGCAAGGCAATGGAGGAAAATACCTGATGGGTGCTTATATTGATCTTCTGAAAGCCGCGCAAAGCGGCGATACTGCTGCGGCAACCGTACTGTATGAACAGTACCAGCCGTTAATCAAAAAGTTGAGTTGGCATGACGGCATATTTGATATGGACTTATATCAAACCCTTTCTGTTGCATTTTTGGTCGCATTATCGAAGTTTGAGATTCGATAACCCCAAAATATAAATTTTTTCAAAAATACCCCAACGATTTTGCCCGTAAATTGATGTTTATATTATAGAGGGACAAAAAAGCCCTCTTCCCCTTGAGTACCTTGACAACTGCATATCCGAATCACCGGTTACATACAACTGACCTTGCCGCAACCCAAGGAGCGTCGGCAAGCACGATTCAGAGGCAACGCCATAATCCTGCGTATACGGAGGAGCGCCCCTGCCTGCTGAATAAGAACAGAGTGGAACCTGTTCTATGCGATGAAAGGGTCAGCAATCATGATACACACCGTGGCGATGCTCTCAAGGCGTCGGCGGTACTGCCAACAATGTGGAACAGGAAGTGGGAGCTGTTTCC
>OGJE01000536.1_pt1 | contig 13616 bp, 12 predicted proteins | sample 1571981 | NCBI WGS metagenome assembly OGJE01 (sample SAMEA2582118, study PRJEB24529) | metagenome | biome: Human gut stool | place: China | collected 2011
CGAATACCTGCCAGCATCAAGACCGAGATAGGATAATATATCATCGGCTTGTCAAAGATGGGTATCAGCTGTTTGCTTATACCTTTGGTGATAGGGTACAGGCGTGTACCGCTACCACCTGCTAATACGATTCCCTTCATAAATAAAAAATATTATATAGACAATTAAACGTACTCTTTAGCCTAAAACAAATCTCCATTTTGAATTTGCTAAATGGAGTCTAAAATAGTTTGAAAGCTTATAAGATATTATAAAGACTATTATACTTATCAATATTGGAGAAATTATAGGGTTAGATTGAGCAACAATAATTAGTGTAGGTATTTTATATAAACAAGAGATAATTATTGGATGAATAATATAAATCCCTATAGAATTATTATCAAATTTTTCAATATATCCATTATATGTCAAACTCGAAGGGTACTTCAATATTGTACCTAACAATATTACGACATAAAAAGCAAGAACAATACTCCAAAGCGAATAGTATGAAAAATGCGAGAATACCAAATCCACTTTTTTTACCCATAAATATACTATTATAAAATGTATAAAAAAAAGAAATCCCTTAAACAAGTTCGTCATTGTTTTATTTGAATAGGTTATTTTATTCAAATCAAAACATAACATCCCTATAATAAAATATGGCATCATAGGAATCAACATGTTTAGCCCTAAAAAGGCAATTTTTGCATCAACATTTAACCTTAGATACATTGCAAGGATAACAAGCAATGCAAGTTGCAATGTTTTTAAACGCTTAAGGGGATAACATAATAAAAAAAGCCAAAATAACATAACCAAAAACCAAAGATGGCTACCAGCATTTACAATAAGCATAGGTTTTTGAGTTAAGAATGCAATCAAGAAAGACCAGAAAAAATATGGAATTAACAGTCTCTTAGTTTTACTCCATAACAAAGATGATACTTTCTCATATCGCCCAGATATCATTTGCATCCTATATAAAAAACCAGCCACAGCTGCAAATATAGGCATAGTCAAATTATTTATCACACGTTCTAATATCTCATATTCCTCAATATACCCCCCCCCATAATACTTTTGTCATAAGTGGTATATATAATAAATGTGTGATATACCACAACAAAAGCTGTAAGTATTACTCTAAGTATAGATAACTTTATTATTTTCATCTTTTTCAACATTAAACATATTATGATACTCATCCCAGATGTTTTTCCAGTCAAAATACTCCAAGTACTTTGTCAAAGCCTTACAATCTAATTTAATATTATCTACATTTTCCATTAACATAGACAATTCTTTTTCGTTGTGTGGATCAAAAAAAGAAACAAATTCTGTAGAGAATTCCGAAAGAGAACCTGCATTTGAAGATAAAACTTTCTTTTTATATGACAATGCCTCTAATATCGGTAAGCCAAATCCCTCATATAAAGATGGAAAAACAAATGCTGCGCATCTTTTATACAAATAATCAAGATCTTCATCACTTATCCATCCTGTAAATATGACATTTTCATATTGATTAGCCGAAAGAGGATGCTTCTTTCCACATATAACCAATTTTTTTGTTGTCCTAGCATTCATAAAAGCATTTATCATGAATTGGATATTTTTATGAGGATATCCTAGACCAACATATAGAAAGAAATCATTTTGTCGAAGATTCAAAAGTTCTTTACGATTACATCGATAATTATTTGAACATGGCAATTTGTTACACCCTTCACGAAGAACAATACTATTTAGCCCCATGATTCGTCTTAAATCATTAGCTGTTGTTTGCGAGATTGAAATTATCCTATCGGCAACTCGCAATTTTAGGACATCAATGATTTTGCTTTTCCATATCTGTAATTTGGTTCTAATCGTTGATGCTCCTAAAAAGGACGGAACAACTAAATACATCAAATCATGAACGGTTAAAATATGTTGCACATTTCTTTTTCGAAATATTGGTCCGATTAAGTCTCCTGAATGATATACATCATATTCCATATTATAAAGCATATATGAAAACTTTATTATATCAAACAGCTTATATCTATCATAACTTGTATGTATTTCTTTACAAATGCCCAAAGATATGCCATTCATAAGTATAACCGTAACATTATCGGCTCCAAATCTCCGAACATATCCTTTTAGAAGCTCTATAGAATACCTGCTAATTCCTGTGGTGCGTTCGACAATACTTCGTCCATCAATTATATATCTCTTCATCTATACTATTTCTTTTATATATTTTATGATGTTGTTAGCAAATAATTTATAATTATAGCGGGTTTCTGCTATCATCCTTGCTTTCTCTCCCATACATTTTAAATCATAATAAGTTGTATCATTTATAATTCTAATCCAGTCTTTTGCATCATGTATTTGTGCAACTTTACCAATTCTTTCCTTTTCTATTTCTATAAAATTAGATGGTAAATCTGTCGCAAATATAGCTTTTCCACACGCCAGTGCTTCGACTAACACACTTGCTCCATTGGGAACATGATTTTCTTTCATGACAGGAATCAAAACAGCTAACGAATCTTGATACAAATCTCTCAAATGTACATAAACATCTATCCCATATTTTGTATAATCGAATACTTTGACATTTTCAGGCAATGGATATTCGTTTTTAAGATTCGCAGGGGAAATACTTATAATCAAATATTTATCTGGCATTTGGCGAAATGCTTCTATTAATGTATGATAATCTCGGTTTGCACTACCTGCCGCAAAGTAATAATCCTCAAATGGTTTCTTAAATTTTTCTTCCTTTGAAAAATAATCAAGATCAGCCCCCCAACCTGCATTCGTCCAATGCCGCTTAGGTATTTTACATTTTTCCTTTGCTAGATCAAGGACATTTTGACTGGCAAAAACTATACGGTCAATCCCCCTATAGACAAAGAATCTTTCTATTCTAAGAATTAGTCTTTTTGCGATAGACTTTACAGTACGTGGATTATAAGTAAAATGACTAACCATAAGAATAGGACATTTACAAAAGCCAAATAAACGAGCCAAAGCTATCAAATAAGGATGTCGATCAGTAGCATAATACACAACATCAAATTTAGAAGATAATTTTATCGTCTTAAGTTGAAGAAGAAAATTGCGACCTTCTAGTTTAAATAGCTTTGTTAGAATTTTTGTAATTCGTTTATTTCTATCTGGATAAATTACAGTAATGTCCAACTCTTTTTCTTGTGAAAGATATTCATATCCAAAAAGAGAAACAATGAAGGCTTCTTTACCCTGTGCCTTTGCCTCAATTATTCTGTCAAAAGAATAGTCTGATGGCTGTAAAACTTTAATCTTTCTCATTTTCTAGTCTTCTATATAAAGATATATATTTATTATAAATCATGTTTTTTTCATATTTCTGAGCCTCTTTTCTACATTTAGCAGAAATCTCATTGTTTTTTACAGTTAAATGAAGTTTGTCATATGCAGCTTTTATATCATGCGCTTTAACTATTGATGTTTTATCAAAAGACAAAACTTCAGGCAATGCTGTTGCGTCATAGGCAACAACAGGAGTTCCGCAAGCTAAAGACTCAACCAATGTCATTCCCATAGTTTCTTCTACACTTGGATTAAATAAAACATCTGCAGAAGAATATATATCAACCAGTTCTGAAAGATTTTGTGTTTTGTCTATGCACAAGAAAGAATCTCTATATTTTCGTTGTTGCTTTTTTGTTAGGCCAACAATTACTATGATTTCCTTGCTTTTGTCTATGTATTTTGCTAATTGCTCAAAGTCTTTTATACCTTTTCTCTCTGTCCACTCATTCGCAACACCTAATATCATTTTTTTTCCACCGATATTCCATTTTTCTCTAAATTTACTTTCTGTAGGTTTAAATACATTTAAATCTATACCGTTATATATCATTTCTATTTTTTTATCTTGCAATATCGATTTTGTTACTTTCTCTTTAAGCCAATTTGATACACAGACTACGGTTATATCTACATTCTTGTAAAGATATTTTTTCTTTATCCAATTCTTATGAGTGTTATCAAATAACAGACATTTAGGATAACCAGCCAACTGTGTACAATTATGACATCCATTTTGCCATTTACTGCATTTTGCCATTTCAAAATAAGCACAATGCCCAGTAAATGCCCAGCAATCATGCATTGTCCAAACCACTTTAATATTTTTCTTTGCTAAAAACTTAAACAACATTGAAATATTCAAATAGTAACCATGAATATTATGCAAATGCACTATTGAAGGATTGATTTCTTCAATATACGTTATAAGTTTTCTTGTTGCAGCCCATGAACAAAATCCAGACATATCGAAAAAACGAGAAACTAATCCATGCAATAATATTCCGAACTTGTCATAAATAGAGAAACTATTAGTTACTTTTTTTACACCTCTTCCCCATACAACATACGAATCAATATTATTTTTCAATAATACATCATGCAGATTCAGCATGATATTACCAGTTGCTTTATACGGGAATGTGTTAATTTGAAGAATTCTCATTATTAAATTAATTTACAAAACCTTTATTTCTTTTAAAATACAACCATTCTGCACTTATTTTTTTTATTTTTCGCGCAGGAATTCCACCATAAAGACAATAACTATCAGAAAAAGATTCTTTTGAAAAAGAAGATGCTGCTAGTATGGAATAATCTGGTAATTTAAAATTTCCTAAAACGACAACATTAGTTCCTACGAAACAATAATTCCCGATTTTGATAGGTTGACAATCTTGATATCCACCCTCGAAATTAATTGAATGAGTCATGTATTGAGAATTTAGTCCTGCTAAAGTCGTAAAATTACCTATCATTATACGATCTGTACAATCTAAATGATGCCCAATTGTTATTGATGATTCGTCACCTATTATCAATTCACTTCTTCTCAAGGGTCTTAGATTATAGCTTTTGTCTTTCTTTACATGACCTGTTACAATATTTCCACGAGACATAATACTATTTTTTCCCATTTCTAACAAGTGAATATGATATATACGGTTTAAATGTCCTATAGTTGCACCATCATGCATTATTAATTTTTGAGGAAATACAAAACTAAAACCAATCTTACAAGAATTGCCTATTTCATAATGAAACACATACTTATATATATTTTTTTTTATCCACCATGGTAATGGAATAACGAGCAACGCTAATATAAATTTCATAAATTCTCTTCTTTAAAGGTTTTAATATCGAACTTTATTATTCGCAATATTTTTTGCAATTCACCAATTTTACCATATACAATGTTCCAAACAAAAAGTTTTATATAATGAAGAAACCATATTCTTTTTATATGTATGGTGTTATTGATATTGTATTTTTTTAAATAATAGCATAATGATTTGCAAGATTGCTTATCCGCAAATTCACTGAGTATTCTTCTATTGCCTACTTTATGTAAAAATTCGAGATCTCTATAAAAAACAGATTTCTTATTTATTAATTCTAATCTATTTAAAATATCTGATTCTTCAAAGTACATAAAGATATTTTCATCAAATCCACCTATAGTTTCAAAAGCAGTTCTTTCAAAAAACAAAAATGCTCCAGATAAAAAATGCTTTTTCGAATCATATAATCCTTTTTCATTTAGTTCAACAATATTGGTCATGCTACCTGGAACCTCGTATCTTCCCATAAAAGAAGAACCTCCACCTTGCTGATAAATACCAGCACAGCCTATTTCTTTATTTTTTTCTAAACGGTTAACCAATTGAGAAAAAATTGGCATAATAAACTCAACGTCATTGTTTATAAATAGAATATAATCAGAATTCGTAACTTTTGCTCCTATATTATTTCCTGCCCCAAAACCAGTATTGGCAGGATTATGAATAAATATAACTTCCGGATATAATTTTGAATACTTCTTTATAATCACATCTGTAGGACTATTGTCAACCACTACAACACTTAATTCTTCACCTATGTCATTATACCGCCGAATAGATTCAAAAAACGAAGATAAAAAGCATTCAGAATTGAAAACGACTGTAACTATACTTACTTTCATAATACTTTTTTTACAATTATTTTTTTTGATGAATAATAATACCAAAAAATAAATAATATAAAACCTATTAATACATATTGTCCTCCTCGTAAAAGATAATATATTAAACCCAACAGAATGGAGTTATTCACCTCATTCTTTGTATCGTAATTCTTCTTTAGAAACATAAAAATTGCAATAAGTCCAATCACGCCAAACTCAGAATACAGTCGAACTAAAGTGGAATAAGCATCTTCACAATTTAGCCCAAAAACACCCCAATAATCAATGTAAGAATATTGATGACTTCCAAGGCCTGTTCCAAACAAGCGTGAAGGAGCTTCTATTGCAACTTTTGCATTAGCCAAAAAAGCAGATGTACTTTCATTCATACTTTGTTTATCAAATTTTCCATCCTTAAATAACACAACGATATTATCTATCGTTTCAGAACCTAGTTTTTCATTTCTTTCTTGACTTAACTCTGTCGTTTCGTTTAACACATTAAAATTACCGCTTAAATAAAAAACGCAACACATCATAGAAAATAATGCAATCTTACAAAAAGATTTTTTTGAATAAAATAAAAGTTTAAAGCCTACAGTAATTGCAAAAATCAAGTTAAGAGTCGGACTTGCAATCAAAAAGCCACACAACGCGATAATAAAAAAACGTAAATTAATGATTTTATTATTAAAAATTAAATATGCTAAAGCTGGTACAATGAATCCACCCAATACACCCGATTCGCATCCCCAAGGAGTTGCACGTCCTCCATGCATATTAAGAATACTATAAAAGCAAATAACAACACAGAAATCTAAATAGCTAAGTAGTAGTGATCTGGAGAAAAAACGATATTTCCTAAAGAATGACATATATTGCCCCACCAGCAAAGAAATAACTAGTATTTGTTGAATGTACTTACTATACTCTTGAAATGTAAAACCAATAGTCAGAAAACTAACAAAAGAAATATACATTAAAACTTTTATTAGACCTTGACTAAAATACACTATCTTATTTTTAAGTAACAGGTTTGCTATTATTAGACCTATTATTTGACCTATTGGAGAAATAGACATTCCTACAAATAGAATAAATGAGGATATGTAGAATTTATCTTTCCAACAAGATTTTATATATAAAAAAAGTCTCAACATAAATATATTTTTATCTGTTTCCTACATATATAGAATAAGCTAAAGGGAAAAACCTTTTGAAAGTCTTTGCAACACATATCAATAATAATATTGATAATATTGGAGTTGTTATGTATGCAAGAACTACCATCATTTGATTGTTTCCTGATATAAATGGTAACAACTTTCTGATTATATTAATAAAGGGTTCATGTGACAAGTATATGAAAAATGTATATGGAGCTATATGTAAAAGGGAATTTCTAAATGTCACATTGAAATTAATACACATATATATAAATGCAACTATACCTAAAAATATTATAGGTATTTGTAGGTATTGCCATATTAATAGTTTATGCACAAAGGCTTCAAAGAAAGATAATCCAATAAAAAATATAGCTGATACATAAGCCATCTTTTTCGATATATTCAAGTGCTTGCATCGGGTAGATATAAATCCTCCTAAATAAAACCAAAATGAAGAAGTTGCTATACTTGTCGAATCTGAAAAGCTGGCTATTATTAATAACAACACCAAGCACAACTGTCTTATTTTTATAGGAATTATAGGAATAAATGAAGTTGTTAACACCACAACTATTAAATTCCGAAGAAACCACAAATGAAAAGCTAAAGGTTTATCTGATGTAGAAATTATATATGTTTCTTTCAGTATATCAATAATATTTTTATTAAATAGGTCTATATATAAATATGCCGTATTCAAAGTTGAAGGACATAACAAAGAAAGTATATACATAATTGCAACAAAGAAAGAACACCCAAACAAATATGGAACAACCAATGTGAAGAATCTTGTTTTTAATTTATATGACAATCCTTTTTCTAAAATATTATTATAAAATAAAAACCCCGAGAGCATAAAAAAAGTAGGAACAGCCAAACGGCCTAAATAATATGCCATAACTTGTTGAATCCAATAAAGTATGTTGTAATTTGGAAATTCATTTGATGAATAACAACTATGAATATAAAGAACGAGCAACATACATATTACCGAGATGCACTTAATTTCACTTGAATATTTTTTTGCTTTTATCATCTTTTTGAGCTTTAATGTCAATTTTATGTTTTATATAATGAATTACATTAAGAAATGTCTGCCAACGCCCCTCTACCTCCATATATTTAAGCAAATATTTTATAGGTAATAAATCCCAAGGCTTGTATAAAACAGGCCAAAAATATCCTAATGGTTCCTCTCTATATTTTCTCAAACCATTTTTGTACAAGAAACTATTTACCTTTATATTTTCCATAAATCGTATTATTCTACGCTCTTTTGTTACCTTATAGTATAAGGAGCCACTTCTAATTGTAGAACAATATGCAATACGTTTTTCAGCTTTAACTGCTTTTGAGAAATAACCAATTTGCGAAGAAAACCAGACATCATTAGCAACAGGAATCTCATCAAATAAAATATTATTTTCTTTTATCAATGATGACCTAATCATTTTTGCCCATGGAACCGCCGATCTAAATCTCAGACAATCCAAATCATTATTTCTAATCCAATTGTCAAGGTATGCGTGCCTATTCTCGACATCTTCCAATGTATCTGACTTTACAGTTTTGGTATTAAAATAAATCAAATCATAGTCAGAATCACAGTAATCGTCAAATATTTCAAATGCATTTTCAATAAAAAAGTCATCTGCATCAGCAAAAAGAACCCACTTACCAGTTGCATTTTTCAATCCCACATTTCGTGCGTGCCCTGCCCCTTTTCGTGTTTCATCAAAAATCAACCTTACATTTTTATCTTTGAAAAAATCTGAGACTAATAACTTTGTTTGTTCGTCACTACTGTCATCAACTATTATTATTTCAATATCCTCACTATTAGGAATTGAATTATAGCAACGGAATAACAAGTGAGGAATATTTCGATGAGGAATTATAATAGAATATTTCATAAAACTATAATTAATAAAATTTACTACTAACCATAAATACTTTTACTGCAAAAGCTAAATGTTTTTTTTCTAAGACCTATTTTTTATATAATGAATAATTTTAGTTCGCTCATTAACAGATAGTCCTAAATAATACACGGATAAGGCTACCGATAAAGTTCCTAAAATCGATATTTCAAATAGCCTTACAAGGGAATCTGTTTGAATAAAACAAATTATTACAGGAATCACAAGAGCAGTAAATGTTACCATAGCTATTTTTAAATAAACTTCCATAACAAAAACTTTCATTCTCATATGAATCAAATCTTTAATAAGAAAAAGTCGTAAAAACATTAATATAAAATAAACAATAATACTAATATAGTAAGTTGCCAAAGGACCCAATCCAAATTTAAAGGACAAATAGGTCAAAGGGAAAATTGCGAATTCTATTAATCCAACTATTATCATATATCGTTTAATTTTCCCTGTTGCATGTAATCCTGTCACTAAAGTATTAGACAAAAGCCCAATAGAGGTGATAATTAACGCACAACGAACAAAATCAACAACATAATTTGGAACGCTATTCAACCACAACTGCAATATAATTTTTGTTTCTAAACAAATTGGAATTATGAAAAACAGCATTAAAAAATAAGAAAACTTTGCCCCTCTACATATTAATTTATGCATTTCTAAAAAATTACCAGAAGCATACGATTTTGTTATTTGAGGATTTAAAGACATCATAAAATTTGTAACGAATTGATTGACAGCTGTATTAACTTGATTTGCTATACCTCGCGCAGCATTAACTGTAACTCCAAAAAATATGTTTATAATTATATCAATTCCTTGGGTACTGATTAAATTTGCACCTTGTGCAAAAAAATTCCATCCAGCAAAGCCCACCATATTCTTTAATAATTTCTTGTCATTTATAAAATGGTATGTAGCTTCTTTAAACTTCTTCTTGCAATAAAAGCCGTAAATCATCCTAATAAACAAAGATAAAATCAGTAATAAAACAACATAAGATATCAATTTATCATATGGAGAAAGAGACAATGTATACACAACCAATAATTTCATTGAAACCTCAAAAATACTTATATAAGCAAATGCAGACATTTTTTCATTAGCTACAATTGTTGAGTTATAAGGTATACTTATCAAATAAATAATAAATGTAAGTAAAGAACATTGAAAAACCCAATTTGCAGCTATTGTTCTTTCCTCTGGTATATTCATTTTATAGTTCAAGAACCACAATCCTACAACTTCACCTAGAATGACAATTACTATAGATAAAATAACCATTACATTCAGTGATGTTGAAAATACTTTTTGTAATTGTTGTTTATTTTTCTTACCTAATTCAAATGTTAAAAAGCGAGTTATTGAATTGGTTATTGAACCTGACAACAGTCCAAACATCCCAACAATACCACCTACAACATTATAAATACCATAATCTGAAACACCCAATGTCGTTAACACGACTCTACTAGTATACAGATTGATAGCCATCATCAAAAACATTCTTATATATAAAAAGAATGTATTCTTTGCTATTCTCTTATTATTATCTGATGTTTGGTCTGACATAAAATAATGAATTATAGCCTTTTTTAAAACCTAAAAGAAGTTTTTGTTCTTTTTATTTAATATTTTTTAGTTCAACATATTATATCTGAGCAACGAGCAAGAATAATGGTGGCAAAAGATTATATCTAACACCACCATTATATAATATGAAACCCACAATTCAAATTAAAAAAGAAATTTAGTCTCTTCTGAAGATATCTCTTGTATAAACCTTGTCCTTTACATCATCTAGACAAGCATCGTAGCGGTTGGCGATGATGGCATGGCTCTGAGCCTTGAAGGCTTCGAGGTTGTTATCAACTCTACTACCAAAGAAAGTACTACCCTCCTCCAATGTTGGCTCATAGATGATAACCTCAGCGCCCTTTGCCTTGATACGCTTCATGATACCCTGGATGGCAGACTGACGGAAGTTGTCGCTGTTTGATTTCATTGTCAAGCGATAAACACCAATGACGCAGTTATGCTCCTTTGTCGCATCAAAGCTATTGTCTTCAGCATAGCTGTAATAGCCAGCCTTCTTTAGAACGGCATCAGCGATATAGTCCTTACGGGTACGGTTGCTCTCTACGATTGCCTCTATCAGGTTCTCTGGAACATCGGCATAGTTAGCCAAGAGTTGCTTGGTATCTTTTGGCAAACAATAGCCACCATAGCCGAAGCTTGGGTTGTTATAGTGGGTACCGATACGAGGATCGAGTCCAACGCCGTCGATGATAGCCTTTGTTTCAAGACCTTTAACCTCTGCATAGGTGTCAAGCTCATTGAAATAGCTTACGCGAAGAGCAAGGTATGTGTTAGCGAAGAGTTTAACAGCCTCTGCTTCCTTCATGCCCATGAAGAGGGTATCGATGTTCTCCTTGATAGCACCTTCCTGCAAGAGAGCGGCGAAGGTCTTGGCTGCTTCTTTCATCTTCTCTACGTCAGTCACAGTTTTTATCGCCTCGTTTTCTTCAGCAAACTCGGGACGGTCGATAAGCTTTGGATAGCCTACTATGATACGGCTTGGGTAAAGATTATCATAGAGAGCCTTGCTTTCACGAAGAAACTCAGGAGAGAAGAGGAGGTTGAACTGCTTTACTCCCTTTTTTGCGTATTTCAAGTATAAGCTACGGGTATAGCCTACAGGGATGGTACTCTTGATAACCATAACAGCATCGGGGTTAACCTCTAATACCAAATCGATGACCTCTTCAACATGTGTTGTGTCGAAATAGTTCTTTACGGGGTCATAGTTGGTAGGTGCAGCTATCACCACGAAATCGGCATCCTTATATGCAACCTTTCCGTCAAGAGTGGCTGTGAGGTTCAGAGACTTCTCTGCCAGATATTTCTCGATATAATCGTCTTGTATAGGAGAAACACGATTGTTCAGTTTCTCTACCTTTTCTGCAATTACATCAACTGCTGTAACATGATGGTGTTGAGAAAGCAATGTTGCTATACTCAGACCTACGTAGCCTGTTCCGGCTACGGCTATTTTAATGTCTTTAAAATTGTTCATTATTTTGTTACTTATTTACTAAATTCCTTTATTCTCTGTTCTTCTTTCAGTTCACAAACCAAAAGTTGGCCGTGCTTTTCGGCTATGATGTAGCCGTCTAAGCCTTGAACCACAACCTTGGTTTCGTCGGCTGCATGGACAACGCAGTTCTTGCAGTCGTAGAGGCGGATGTCTTTGCCTACCTTGGCGTTGCCGTCTTCGTCTTGGGGAAGCAAGGTGTGGAGGCTGCCCCAGCTGCCTAAGTCGCTCCATCCGAACTCGGCGGGGAGGGTGTAGATATCTTTCGACTTCTCCATTACGGCATAGTCGATGCTGATCTTGTCGCAGGTGGGGAAGAGTCGACCTACGACCTCTTTTTCTTTGTCGGTGTAGAAAGACGGTGCCATTTCGTCCATGATGGCTGCAAGCTTGGGCTGGAACGTGCGGATGGCTCGGCTAATGGTGTCGATGTTCCACACGAAGATGCCGGCATTCCAATAGTAGTTGCCAGCTGAGAGGTACAGCTCGGCGGTGGTGAGGTCGGGCTTTTCCTTGAAGGCTTCCACCTTATATATCTCGTCTACGTCCGTGAGGTCGGCTGTGGCGATGTAGCCATAGCCTGTTTCGGGGCGACTCGGCTTGATGCCGATGGTAACGATAGCTTCCTTGTTGGCGGTATAGTTGAGTGCCTTGTTGAGGACGCGCTGATATTCTGATGTGTTGATAACCAAGGCATCAGAGGAAGTTACTACGATGTTGGCATTGGAATGCTGCTTCTGGATTTTCCAACAAGCGTAAGCAATGCAGGGGGCGGTGTTGCGTGCCTCTGGCTCGGCGAGAATATTGTCTGTAGGCATGTCAGGTATCTGCTCCTTGACGATGCTGATGTATTTCTCGTTGGTGACCACCCACATGTTCTCCACAGGGCAGATGGGCTTGAGGCGGTCGACGGTGAGCTGGATGAGGGAACGTCCAACGCCCATCACATCGATAAACTGCTTGGGGTAGTCGGGGGTGGACATGGGCCAGAAGCGACTACCAACGCCGCCAGCCATAATTATAACTTGCGTACTACTCAACATTTTGTATGTGATAAATGATTTGTTTTTACTTGTTGGATGCGAAATATACCTAACACAGATTACACCGATGACACGGATGATAATGGTTACAAATCTTCACTGCTATACATAATTCAATGTTTTAAATTCAGCAGCGAAGTTACTTTTTTCTAATTTAAGCCCTAATTTGAGTGCTTACAATATTTTTTCTAACTTAAATGATTCAATTCCGCTATTACCATTTTACTCAACTCTGGAAGCATACGCTCTATCTTCTTACATTTCACCTTATTGTAATAGAAGTCCAGGTCATCCAAAAGGTCGTAGCATTGTTCCTCTGACATATCTCCTCCATATCCTCCTGCTACGATTGCAATTGCTGCCAATCTACGGGCA
>OGJE01000542.1_pt1 | contig 13562 bp, 10 predicted proteins | sample 1571981 | NCBI WGS metagenome assembly OGJE01 (sample SAMEA2582118, study PRJEB24529) | metagenome | biome: Human gut stool | place: China | collected 2011
AAAACACCGAAAGAGATAATTGAAAGGGGTGTTGCATTGACAGATTGAATCTACAGTTGCTTTTTTTAATATATCTCGCTCAAGGCGAGCTTCATTTAACGCCTTACGCAGTTGCAGAATTTCAGATTCCAGTTCAGCCACCGTGCGGGAACCAGGAGTACCGAGCCCTTTTCTGGCGGCGGTAACCCATTGTCCTAAAGTGCCTTCAGGAAGAGATAATCGGGAAGCGCCTTCACTGATCGAAAGTTGATTTTCAAGAACCGTTCTGACAGCTTCGGCTTTGAACTCTTTAGAGTAACGTTGGGTTTTTCTGCTCATTATTAGCTCCTTCTGATGCCATTCTATTTCAGGAAGGAGTGTCCGTTAAACTCAGGCTACCTCAGGGAGCATACTTTGGTTGCGACAGAAATATGTCAACACCACGAACTTTGACATTACGTCTTATATCACACTGGCACTGACAAGCCAGTATTGCTAATGCAGGAGGATGCTTTTTCAACTCGCAGGAGTTTCAGGAGCTGCCTGATGGCGCTGAAATGATGCTTACTCATGTGGTGGCTGGTCACTGCCCCTGTCCGCGAGCTGGCACGCAATGCACTACTGATGGCAGTCTGGCGCGTAAGCCTGCATAAAACATTATTGTACTATGTGTATCAACGGGTTACCCGGTTAGAACAGCCAGTACAAAAATGCCCCCGCAGTGAGCATGGCAAGTTTTCCCCATACAATGGGTTTCTCACCCCTCTTTTGTTTTCTTTTTCTCATATAAATGATGGTGTTTACTCAGACGGAAGAGTATTTCGTCTGTGCCAGTCTTCCGGATTATCCTGCTCATTTGTTCATGCATCCGGATACGTTTAATACAGAAGTCGATTTTAGCAACTGCCAGGTTTTTGTTGAGAGTCAGCGTGGCAGCATGATATGCATGCTGCCACAATATTAATGCCCGGGCATAATCATGATGTATTTCCGCATCTTCAGCTGCTGCCGTTATCTGCGCCCAGGACATCCGGCGCAGATACGGATAATGCAATGTGACATCCGGGGAATGGTATGCCATTGAATACTCCTGTGGAGAATCATCATCTCCGGTTTATTCTCCGCCGGGGACGCAGACGCCCCGGAGAGCGAATTCTCCCACGTTTTCTTTTTTCAGCGCGCTGAAGGCATCCCGACAGGCTTTTTCAGTACGGAACTCCTGACTGTGAACGGCCAGTGTGGGTTGCCGGGCATCGCCGGAGGAGACATTAAAGGGGGATGAGAGCCAGAAAATCAGTATCCACATAGAACAGCCTTATGATTTTGTGCGTTTGTATTTTTGCAGAATGCCGGGAGCCTGCAGGGGCGCTTCGTGAATTTCACGGATACATTCTGCGTCATGGATATTTTCTCTGTACCGGGTTCGTTCCGGCAGTATGTGGTGCATATGGAGCATTCTGCTCCGTGCGGCGCTGAGCTCATCAATATAGCGCCCCCGGAAAACGGGACCGTCATGCATATAGCACAGAGGGAACACTTCCACATTGTCACAATATTCCCGCCCCCACTCTTTTGTGACGGAGGCGTCATCGGTGTAAAACCATGTGTCGGGCATGCCGTTAGCCAGAAAGCAAATGTTCCATACATCGGGTACCGTAGACGTCTGTCATCATTCATACGGGTTATCTCATTCTATGGGCTGAATGCTGCTCAGAATCAGCCTGCTGAGACTGTCAGGGCTGCCGCAGCGACGACCGGTCGTTTTGCTGTAGCATTCCCGGCGTGTGTGGCACCAGGCGGCCGGTGTTTCATGAAGACGAACGCGCCGTGTTTGTTCTTTGTGGATAAGGAGTCCGGTGTGAGTTTTTATGTTTTTCATGTGCTTTCCGTTTCGTTCTCTGTGACAGCTGTGTCACACATGAAGGGGGAATGTAACATTCAGAATCTTACTGAAAATGTGCCATTTGTGGGCACCGGTGATCAATCCTGTATTCAGGTTCTGTGTCACAGTTCCGGATGAGTGGAATATATGGACGTAAAAAGCCGACATTGCTGCCGGCTTTGGTCATGGCGGTTAAGTAAACAAATCGACTGATACCCCGGAAATGTATACCCGGGCGGCAGGTCCTGAGCATAAAGGGCCCTCAGGCCCTTTTGAATACGGAGTATCAGAACGAGTAACGGAAGTTAGCGTTGACAGCATTATCAACGTTGTACTTACCAAAGGCGGATTTCTCAAACTCCAGTCCAAAGCGGACGTTATCCCTGATTTCTGCATTCAGGCCAACGGACATCAGCATACGGCTGTCCTTTTCACCTTTGATACGTTTTTCACCTGATGCGTCCCGCAATACTGTCTCGCCGTTAGCCAGCAGGTCGAACTGGTAGCCCAGACCGGCACGGGCTGTCACTTTCCAGTCCTTACCTGAGAAGGATTTACCCACATCCACACCGGTACGACCAATCAGCGGATTGTAGTCCCTGTCCTTCATGGACAGATGCATCCCCTGGTCCTTCCATGCAAACTGTTTACCGGATACAGCACCGTAAACCAGTTCTGCCTGTGGCTCAATCCAGGTATCCTCAGTGACATGACAGCGGTAGCCTGCTTCAGCACCGGCATACCATGAATGCGTACTGTAATCACGGGTTCCGAGTCCGGCAAAGGTTGCGGTGTACTCATTATCATGATGAACATACTTACCAATCAGGTCGATATAGGCACCGGAATCAAACATGGCAGAAGCATAGAGTCCGGCCCCCACAGACTTCGTTTTACCTTTGAAAGCATCAGCAGAGGCACTGCTGTCAGTGTGTGTGACAGTGAAGCCGGTAAACAAATCCAGTCCGTCCAGCTCATGTTTTTTGTCGACACCGACCTGAACATGTGTGTGGTTGTCACTGAAACCACCACCGGCAGAGCCGGTTCCGCTCATGATACGTGCCCATGCGCCAGCTTCACCATTGATGTCACGCAGGTCACCCATACGTTTATTCAGGTTGTTGACCTCACTCAAAAATGATTTGTACCCCACAGATGCAAGGCCTGAGGCACTTTGGGTTGTGGCGGGATTTTCTGCCATCCTGTACCCGGTCAGGTTCCATGTTGTTTTATCTCCGGCGTCTATAGCTGTAATAACAGGTGTGACATTGCTGAAGCCTATTGCCTGTTCACTTCCCTTAAAAACATCCTTACTGCTGTTCCCCGGTGCACTCACCAGTTCAATATCCAGTTTTTCTCCGGTGGGTTTGTTCAGAAAATCAACCAGCAGAATATTGTCCTTACCTGACAGCTTTTTATTTACTACCAGCTTATCCGCATTTTTCAGGTCCGTACGCATGGCATACGCAGTGCCATTCGTCGTCAGCTCATCAACCGTCAGTGTATGGAATGCTTTATTCGCTGCACTTCCTGTAAAATATGTCATGCTTCCGGTATTTTTTAACGAACGAAGTGAGGAGTCTCCTGTCAGTTGCCACCAGGTATTGTTCACAGTGGCAGATGCAGACGGGGCATGAATTGCACCGCGGTATGCCGTATTAAAACCACTCAGTAATCCGACCGCAACTCCCCGGGATGCCTTCTCAGACAATATGCCCTCTTTACCTGATTCAGTTCCGAAGCTGATTGTGGCCTGTTTATCAGAAATAATATCACCAACAACAGATGCCTGGTCTCTGGCTTTCAGTACTGATGAATCAGACATCAGTTTAAATCCGCCATCAGCCATATTGATGGTCGGTAAAAAAGCAGCATCATCTGAATTCACAGGTGTACCGGTAAGCAGAAGGGAAGCGTCACCGATATCAATGCTTCCACCTGTAAACAGCCCTCCCTGAGCGGTCAGCGCTCCTCCTTTATGAATATTCAGGGAGCTGTTTATAAATGACGATGCATCTGAGAACAGGACTGAAGATGAAGAAACATTGATATGACTGTCTTCAGACGTAACCCCGCCACGAAAATTATCGCGGATATCCAGTGCTGATTTTTGCTCCAGAGTGATATGCCCTGTATAGGAGGATGTTCCTGCGGCAGCAGATTTCCCTTCAACACTGATGACATCATTACCTGTTCCGTTATTTTTATCAGTAAAGACTGTATCTCCGCCGATAATAACAGTGCTCTGGTTAACGGCCCTGATATTCCCGTTCATAAATGCATTACGGGACAGACTGAAGTCCGCATTATTAAGATTCAGATTGTTGAGTGAGAACTCCCTGTTCTCCCAGTCACTCTGCGATGCAGAAACAGTTTGCCCTGCATGAATAACCGGGTGTCCCTGTAAGATAAGAGCACCGTCCTGTTTTGACATATTTCCTGATATACTGACAGAGCCATCAAGCGTTAAAATATCATTGCCTGTAAGCTCCGGAATGACAATATCCATATTCCCCAGGAGCTTACCGTGATAAAGATATGAAGCCTGTGCACTTGATGTCAGTTTATTATTCTTTGCCATATCAACGGCCTGATTCAGGTCTGTTCCTGCAAATTGCCATTCGCTGGTGTTTTTCAGTGACCCCATCAGCACACTGCCAAATTTAGGTTTTTTCAGCAGATAATACTGTGTCGGACCGTAAAAAGTTGTTTTATACAAATCTCCGGCTGTCCCGTATCCTCCATGAAAGATGGCGTTCATATCTAACGCCTTCACGCTCACAGCTATTTCATCTTTTTTCAATGGTGACAGATTTAACGTCAACAATGACTTGTCTGTGCTGCTGTTAATAATTGCAGCCCCATAATCAACAGCCTGTAAGCGGGAGAACTCTGTGTTTTTTCCGTTTATATCTAAATATCCACCCCGGAATCCCCAGGAAACATTATCAGGTATAATCTGATTATCTCCTGAAAGTTTAACGCGCGAGTTTCCCCCACTGATGTTAATGGAAGAAAAAGCCGTTGAATCGTTGTTTTTCGCTTTTTGTTCAAGGATTACAGTACCAGCCCCAATCTTCAGTCCCCCTTCATTTTTCCCTGTGCCATTAATAATAAGCGTTCCGTCCCCAACTTTATGAAGGTCATCTCCGGAAACCCCGTTTATACCCCATTTTACAGTTGTACCCGAATTGACAATAATGCCTCCTCCGAACCATGAACTGGCATTGCTCGTTGTTACTGTATAATCATCCGCAAACTGAAGATATCCGGCTCCCTGATTAACATTATCTTTTAAATCAATAATGCCATTTGCGCCTGTAAAATAAAGATTTTTACCTGCATTCAGATTACCATTCAGGTTACCATGCATCACAAACTGTTGGTCATCCTGCTGAATACGGCCCACGCCTTTGGCTGCATCATATGTCCATGACATATGTTCTTTACTGTTTTTATTAAATGAAATAATGGGATCGAAATCGGCTGTAATAATATTTTTAATATAATCTTCAGATAATAACAACCAGTTGTTTTTTTGGCCATTAACACCATTATTATGCAGGGTGACTCCAGCCAGAGACCATTTTTCACTGAGAGAATCATAAGCAAATAATGGCGACCCGCTGTCACCCATCTGCCCATAACTGGCTAATGGTCCCTGTGATTTATTATAGGTGTCACCTGGAGAGCTTGATATTAAATTATTTCCTGAATACCATGGGGTGCCTACTGTTCCACCAGTTAAAAATGTTCCCGGGATATGAGTCTGTTTACCTGAGCGTTCTTTAATATACTGTGTGCCAGCGCCTGCTCTGTAAAAAGCAGTATACTGTGACGAATCACTAAGTTGTCCGGATATATTTATATCAGCAGGTGCAGCCTCTGTGATGAGTTTGCTGAACCGATGCAGAGAAAAATCAAGGCCCGAATGTTTGTTGTTCTTTACTACAGTATAATTATTTTTATCATAGCCAAAACTGGCATTGTTTACATCACCAAGGCCTCCGTGTTTTGCTGATACACCATATCCCTGCGACAACAGGGTCAGTGAGCCCCGCCGAGACACACTGCTGAAGTCAATCATTGGCACATCAAGCGTACCAACTGCATTTCCATTATTATCTTTTATTTCAATTCCTGTCACTCCGGGGGTAAACACACCTTTATTTTCAGCAAAGTCACGAAAAGTCTGATATGGTATTTCTGCGCTGACCGTTGATGCTTTACCCGGTAAAGCAGAAAGAGTCATTGATAATACCAGGGAAACCGTCATTAATCTTCTTCCGGTTTTTCCCGTAACTTTCTTACTTAATTCTGACACAGCTATAAGCCCACCAGTAAGGCAGCTATATTTAAGCGCGTATATTTTATTCATATAATTCCTATTATATAATTATATAGTATTAAAATATATTATCCGTCCGGAAAGGGTGAGTGCTGAACACTCACCCTGAATCTATTTTAAATGGCATCAGGAATACCTGTCCATACTTAAGATTTTTCCTGTGGAAAACAAACATTAATATATTTTATGTATTTCGCATGGTGATGATTTATACACCTGCACTGAATTTTTCTGTATTTCCAGAGCTGAATCGATAAACAGAATTGGTAATAATGAAAGTTAATCACATAAAAAAGAGGTTGCCGCCTTATAATGATAAGAGTTCATTATCCATTCCATCCCGACAAAACCTGCCTGTGTATAAAAAATAAGGACCATGTCACAAAACATTACATTCCGGCAAGTTATGACAGAATTACTGAAAAGCGTTATCTGTAGTAATTGTAGTTTCTGATATATGCTCATCCATCCGGAAATACGACATGGTCCTGACTGGCGTTCACTTCAAAGTGTAATTTATTATTCACACACTGAGACTGTAAAACGGATGGCGTGGATGAGTACACAGCCTGAAGAGTATAAAAGGAACAGCTCCGGATTGTTACCCGGGATTACTATAGTTCACCACACAACCGTAAACCTGGTTGTGTGGTGAAACAGTAACATATTAAGAATATTGTGTTACCACCTGTTTTCTCAGGAAACGGATTGCAGGAGAGGTATACTCATTCATCTTCCCGGAGTTTTGTTAATCACTGCATAATCAAACGGACCAATACATTCTTTGCTCGCATCCGTAAAAATGTCGCCACAATATCATCAGTCAGTCAACTCATTACCATCTGTTTTCCGGGGCCGTAGTTACTACAGTGCTCCGGAGTGATAAACAGAAACTGATAATGAAGCATAAGAATACTTTTATTATGCGCTGACTGACATACTTTACTTAATTGCGACTCTGCTCTCAATAAGTCCGGACTGATTAATCATCATCTGATGAGGTGTTATGCCAAAATATTCTCTGAAAACGCTGATAAAATACGGTGTGCTGGCATAACCGCACCGTATTGCGATTTGATTCACTGACAGTTTACTGGAAATAAGTTGTCGGGCGTTATGCATGCGTATATCCAGCAGGATTTGGGAGAAAGAAACTTTTTCCTCCTGAAGTTTTCTTTTCAGTAAACTCTCGCTCATGTACAGAGAATTACTGATATCTTTAACTCTCCATGCCCGTGATGGACTGGAACAGATAATATACCTGACTTTAAGCGCAACAGAGTTTATGCATCTGAATAGCAGAAACATGAAACCTCTGTGTGTGGAAAAAATGGAAAGGCAGGCAAAAAACATCTGCTCAGAAAATTGTTGTGGCAATGTCTTTTGCAGACTGAGATTCTGCATGACATTATGTAACAGAGCGATGTGAGAGAAGGTTGTTTTAATGAACGGAACAGAAACAGCACTATCAGAGTGCTGGATCCTGTCGGCACTTTCCATATATTTTCTGACAATACATTCATCAATCCGGAGCTCAGTAACATTACCGGGATGGCGCAGGAAAAAGGACTGGCTGATGTTATCTGTCAACAGGACGTCATTTTTCTGAAAAAATATCTTTTTCCCGGCAATCTCTGTTTCAAACGGACGGTTAACAAGAATAACGTAACAGACAATCATCACACATACTCCCTGATTAGCATAAAAACAACGATATCAAAAGACTAGACGCTTTTTCAGGAAAAATCTTATTTGTCCGGAGATTATTCTTACGGGGCCGGGCGAATGCTATCTGAATCGTACGGTTCATAGAAATAAATATTTACCGACATAGCCGGAGGGTTTTCAGATGCAATCCCTGACTCACTGCGAAATCGCATCGTATCCGATCGCGGACTCGCCGATTCTCAGAACAGACAGTCCCTGAGAATCGCAGAACGCTAGTGCACGATCGTTGAACACATCAGCTACGGTGATCGATGTTTTACTCGTATTATAGTTTGCAGTGTGCCACTTTCGGGGATGTAGCTACGAACGTCTGCTGGCTTCCCGATATGTCAGTAAAAAATACCCGCCGTATTACAGCAACGGCAGGTAATGGCACATCCAGAAGAGAAGTATTTTATTATATCCTCATTTTTATCATGTGGTGTCAGGAGAATTCAATTCGGAATAAGTTTGCATTCAGTTTGCATTCAGAAATGAATAATTAACATACCATTTTACATTCACACCGCACCTGAGCCTGTACATCATCATGTCTCCGGCACCAGGAGAAAATAAATATATTCAGGATATTTCGTTTTGTTCAGGATAATTAATGTCACTCTGTATGGATGAAAAAACTGACAGCAGAAGTCTCCACTGGCGTTGACAATGTGGCAGAAGGAGGGTGTCAAGAACTCTGAAAAATAACGAGAGAGACATGTTACTCTGATATCTTTGTTGTATTCTGAGGTGCCATCGGTGCCCGTACAGAATCATCGCATGAACCATTGCTGAGACGCTCACTTTTTTTCGCATACTTTACCGGAGTGATGGCTCAGCCGGTAATTTTGTTGTCAGGATGAGAGGCGATATGGGGAAACGATATAAAATAACTGCGACAATAATCAAACCCGGTAATATGCCGGTTCAGTGGTTGCGTTACCAGGATTCAGAAATGACATTCGCCGAATGTGAAAAACTGTTTGCACCTGCGAAAGAGCCCGGACGGTATATTCGTGTCAGGGTGGAAGACTTCCGGTGTGAAGTAGTGAAGGCCTGACGCAGCCATACGCCATGTTTATCCCGGCGTAGAACTTTTATGCGGGAACGGGCCTTGTTGGTAAAGACAAAGGCTGCATTGTCGTGCCATGCAGCGTTAAGTTCTTTCCGGACGTACTGTGTCAGTTTTGTCGATGCCCCGGCGCATATTGACGGGTTTTACGACCAGGAATACGTTATCAGTCCTCAGTATGGCAAAAAGCCCGGAAAACATCGGTTAACTGAGAAGGCTGGCAGCACATCCGAATACCACCGGGAAGGAAGGGGATAAGGCTCATCCGACAATGATCTGTTATCGGCCACTCCATGGGCAACAGATACTGAGGCGAGGAATGATTTCAGGCGCTCTGGTCCGTTTTTCGGCTTTTGCGGCATCCTGTGGTCGCTGATGCGCCATGAAGCAATATGATGCTTTTCTGGTCAAGCGCTCATCGCATTCCAGGGATTGTTTATTCTTTCTCCACCGAAGGTGGTTATACGAATACCGGAATGCTAATGAACGAAATATTTCTGTGAAGATGGTAGAACAGAGATGTGACGCCATCGCTGTCATACGGGAATGGGTATATATCAGGATTTTTATAACCGTCAGCGCCCTCCCTCACGGCAGGGGAATACCACTCCGGTAGCATTCAGGAAAAGTATCATCGGATGAATGCTTAAAAAAAGAACAAATGACTGTATCCGCTATTGCCAGTACACCTCAGACTTCGATGCCAGTCCGTGAACGAACAGAGTGGAATACGTAGTCATACTACATATGGTGTTCTTTTTTTTGCAGAATTACAGTTATTAATCTTATTTAACACTGAAAATCAAGATTGGTAAAACTTGCTTTTCATGCAATGTGATGGGGATACCCAGGGAGATGGTTCTGTGATAAAGGTCAAGAAATAACACTTGAGAAAGAAAAGTCAAATACACTAGAAAATATACAACCTCAAATAAAAACAACAATATAGATCACCTGGCAATATTTTGTTACATTTTTGCATAGTGATAATTTTTTCGCCATAGTTTAATTTTTAAAACCATACTAAAAATGTGCACAGGGGATTTTTTTATGCGAAAAATAAGTATGGTTGTGTGCTCTGTCGTTTCTGCATTAATGCTGTGTGAGGCAACACAGGCAGCAGAAATCTATAATAAAGACGGTAATAAACTGGATTTTTATGGTCGCGTTAAAGCCCGTCATTACATCTCTGATGGTTCTATGGATGGCGACAGAACATTTGCACGTCTTGGTTTCAAAGGCGAAACACAAATTAATGAGAGCCTGACTGGCTTTGGTCAGTGGGAATACCAGTTCCTGGGGTTTAAGACAGAAAGTGAAGTACGCAACGATAAAAATCGTCTGGCATTTGCAGGTATTCGCCACAATATACTCGGTTCACTTGATTATGGGCGAAACTATGGTGTTGCCTATGATGTGGGGGCTCTGACTGACGTACTTCCGGACTTTGGTGGTGACAGCTGGACTTACTCTGATAACTATATGACCGGCAGAACAACCGGAGTTCTGACCTGGCGCAATACAGATTTCTTCGGGCTTGTTGATGGACTTACTTTTTCTGCTCAATATCAGGGTAAAAATGACCGTGATAATTTACTTGAAGCTAATGGTGATGGATATGGTTTCTCCGTAAGCTATGACTATGAAGGTTTTGGAATCGTTGCCGCTTACACTAATGCCGACAGAACCAGTCTGCAGGAAAAAGAAGGCCGTAAACGTTTCATGACATCGAAAGATTCAGAAGGAAAAGAAGTTATTACGCCTCGCTGGATTGCCGGGGGAAAACATGCGGAGTTTGCAGGTGTTGGGGTCAAGTATAATGATAATGACCTGTATCTGGCAGCTGACTACTCTGAAACCCGAAATATGACTCCATTTGGTAGCGCAGGCATCGCAGATAAAGCACGGAATATTGAAGTTGTGGCTCAGTATATGTTTGATTTCGGCCTGCGTCCTTCACTGGCTTACGTTCAGTCCAAAGGGATGGATGTTAAAGGTGGAATAGTAAACTATGGCGATCAGTCTCTTGTTGAGTATATTGATGTTGGCGCAAACTACTTTCTGAACAAAAACATGTCACTTCTTATTGATTACAAAATTAACCTTATTGATGAAAGCGAATTTACCAAAAAGGCTGGAGTTGCAACCGATAATATACTTGCTGTTGGTATGATGTATCAGTTTTAACAGGTATCCATTTAAACGATTTACATAGTTTTTATTTATATCAGAGGCTTTTATTATTAATAAATGTTCGTGATGCAACTCAGAAGGAATACCATATGGAACATCAGTTAAATAAAAAACTGCTTAACTCATCAATATCACTTATATTAGCATCTGGTCTGATGATGAGTACTGCAAATGCAGCAGATGATGTTAAGCTCAAAGCAACAAAAACCAATGTTGCCTTTGCGGACTTCACGCCGACGGAATACAGCACTAAAGGTAAGCCAAATATCATTGTTTTAACAATGGATGATTTAGGGTATGGACAATTGCCTTTTGATGATAGTTCATTTGACCCTAAAACGATGGATAACCGAAATGTTGTTGATACATACAAAATAGGTATTGATAAAGCAATTGAAGCTGCAAAAAAATCCACTCCAACATTAGCGGCCCTGATGGACGAAGGTGTAAAATTCACTAACGGCTATGTTGCACACGGTGTCTCTGGCCCTTCACGTGCCGCAATCCTGACGGCGCGAGCTCCTGCTCGCTTCGGTGTATATTCAAATTCTGATGCACAGGATGGTATCCCTCTGGAAGAAACATTCCTGTCTGAATTACTTCAGAATCATGGTTATTACACTGCAGCAATCGGTAAGTGGCACTTATCAAAAATCAGCAACGTAGGTGTGCCTGAAGAAAAACAAACCCGTGACTACCACGATAACTTCACCACCTTCTCCGCAGAAGAATGGCAACCTCAGAATCGTGGCTTCAACTACTTCATGGGCTATCACGCATCCGGCGTTTCACTTTATAACTCCCCGTCATTGTTCCGTAACCGTGAAAACATTAAAGCTGAAGGGTACATTAGTGATCAATTAACTGATGAAGCTATTGGTGTAATTGACCGTGCAAGCAAACTGGAACAGCCATTTATGATTTATCTGGCATACAGTGCACCACACCTGCCTAACGATCAGCCTGCGCCTAAAAACTATCAGGAGAAATTCAACACTGGTAGCAAGACTGCTGATAACTATTATGCGTCAATTTACTCCGTTGACCAGGGGGTTAAAAAGATCCTGAATACACTTAAGGAAAAAGGTCAGTACGACAACACCATCATTCTGTTCACCTCTGATAACGGTGCTGTAATTGATGGTCCACTGCCACTGAATGGTGCGCAGGCTGGTTACAAAGGCCAACCGTATCCGGGTGGTATGCATACACCTATGTTCATGTGGTGGAATGGCAAGCTGAAAACGGGTGATTATGACAAACTGGTTTCATCAATGGACTTCTATCCGACCGCTTTAGATGCCGCAGATATCAAGATCCCTGCTTCTCTGAAACTAGATGGTGTATCATTATTGCCATATGTACAGAAAGGAGCTGATAAGAAATCTGCAGCTGGCGAACCTCACAAATATCTGTCCTGGATTACCTCTTATTCTCACTGGTGGGACGAAGAGAACACTGCATTCTGGAACGGATATCATAAATTCGTGAGAAAAGAGTCTGATGATTATCCGCACAACCCACATACAGAAGACTTAAGCCAGTTTGCATACACTGTAAGAAGCAACGATTATTCTCTGGTTTACACCTATGCAGAGAATAAACTAGCTCTGTACGATATCAACGATCTGCAACAAACTAAAGATCTCTCTGCATCCCATCCTGATGTAGTTAAGAATATGAAGGCTGTTATGATTGACTTCATCACGTCAAGTCAAAAACCGATCAGTGATATCAACCAAGCCAAATTTGAGAATATAAAAAAATCTTTAACTAACGTGAAATGATAATAAGCAGGGAGTAGATATATCTACTCCCTGGATATAGGGAAATCAATCAGTTAGAGCAATAAATAATGAACAAACACGAAAATAAAAAATACTGTTCATCTGACGAGATTTGGTGTACACAACGTAAGGAGTTAATCAAATCTGTTCTTGAAACAAAGAAAGCTTCTGATTTAGAAAAACAGAGTACAGATATAGCTCAACAGTATTTATCAGAGACGATTCAGTTTTCTATTGATGATTTTATCAAAAATATAAAAAGAAAAGTTAAATCCCGAGGTTCCAGGCCTCCCGCCAAACGTAAAAACACTCACAAGGGAACATAGATTCAATGCGTTTATTTAGAAGGTCTGTCTTCTTTTTCATATTAACTTATTAATTGGTGCTATTCATATAATTCTTTAAACAGCGAACTTATAGCCAGGATTCATAGACTGGCCCCCTGAATCTCCAGACAACCAGTATCACTTATTTAAGTGATAGTCTTAATACTAGTTTTTAGACTAGTCATTGGAGAACAGATGATTGATGTCTTAGGGCCGGAGAAACGCAGACGGCGTACCACACAGGAAAAGATCGCAATTGTTCAGCAGA
>OGJE01000579.1_pt1 | contig 12683 bp, 10 predicted proteins | sample 1571981 | NCBI WGS metagenome assembly OGJE01 (sample SAMEA2582118, study PRJEB24529) | metagenome | biome: Human gut stool | place: China | collected 2011
CGCCTGTTCCGTCACGGGATACTACCAGGGTATCTGGGTTGTCATACTTGTTGGCAGCTGCTATAGGCAGCATCGTCAACATCATCATCATTGATAAGAAAATCTGTTTCATTTGTTTTAAAGATTGTAGTTTATATATAAGTTAGGAGTTAGAAGAACAAACTCCCAACTCCATACTTATATAATATCTGATAATACTGATTGATAATTTCTAACTCAAAAATCTCCAGCCTTAGACATTACAGGATTCTCTGCACTTCCTGCAGATCCTCTATGGTTCTGAGCTTATCCATAATCACCTTCACTTCCTCACGGTCGTGAATACGCAGTTCGATGGTTCCGTCGAAGATACCGTTGTCGCTGCTGATGGTGAGCTTGTGGATGTTGATGCCCAGCTGGTCGCTGATAATCTTGCTCACGTCGAGGAGCATGCCCTTGCGGTCGATACCCTTGATTTCGATGGTTGCATCGAAGAGCATCTGCTTGTGCATATCCCACTTGGCATCCACGATGCGGTTTCCGTAGCTTGATTTCAGTTTGGCTGCAATGTTGCAGGAACGCTTGTGAATCTCGATACGGTTCTTATTGTCGATGAATCCCATGATGTCATCGCCTGGGATAGCGTGGCAACAGGATGGGAAGATAAACTGGTTGATGTTTTCCTCAGTAAGGATGAGTGGTTTCTTCTTATTGAAGTCCTTGCCCACCACGAAGAGTTCCTGAGGTTTTACGGTTCCCTCAGTTTCTTCCTTACTCTTGTTTCTACCCAGGAATGGGATGAAATTACGCCAACCTGCAGTCTGCTTTGGCTTCTTGTTCTTGCCCTGCAGTTCGTCGAGATCCTTGTCGCCCAGTATCAGGCAATGCTCGCCGATAGACTGGAAGAAGGTTTCGTGCTTCTGGATGTTGTGGAAGTCGCAGAGCTTGTCCACGATGGAGTTGGTCATCTCCATGTTGTTCTTTTTGAGCCAGTCGGTAAGGATGGTCTCACCCTTCTTCTGAACTTCTCGTGAGTCGCGGCGCAATATTGCCATAATCTTGCTCTTTGCCTTGGCGGTGCTGACGAAGTTCACCCAGTCGGGTTGTACGTGCTGACTCTTGGAGGTGAGAATCTCTACCTGGTCGCCGCTGTTGAGCTTGTGGCTCAGAGGCACCAGCTTGTGGTTCACCTTGGCTCCGATGCAGTGGCTTCCCAGGAAGGTGTGTATCTGGAAGGCGAAGTCGAGTGCCGTACAGTTGGCTGGCATCGTCTTGATTTCACCCTTAGGTGTGAAGACGAAGATTTCTGATGCATAGAGGTTGAGCTTGATGGCATCGAGGAAGTCCATGGCGTCTGGTTGCGGGTCATCGAGGATTTCCTTGATGGTGCTGAGCCAGTCGTTCAGTTCGTTTTCGTCTTCCGTATATTCGCCGCCTTCCTTGTATTTCCAGTGGGCTGCGAATCCCTTTTCTGCCACCTCGTCCATGCGGTCGGAACGGATCTGCACTTCAATCCATCGTCCCTGCTTGCTCATCAGAGTTACGTGCAGGGCCTGATAGCCGTTTGCCTTCGGATGGTTGAGCCAGTCGCGCAGGCGGTCGGGGTGACTCTTGTATATCTGGCTGATTGCCACATATACATTGAAGCATTCGTTTACCTCGTTGGCGCGTACCTTCGGCGTTACGATGATGCGGACGGCGAGGATGTCGTAGATTTCTTCAAACGTTACGTGCTTGTTCTGCATCTTGTTCCAAATGGAATAAGGGCTCTTCACACGTGCCTTGAGCTTGTATTCTACGCCCAATTTGTCGAGCACTTCGCGTATTGGGGCTGTAAACTGTGCGAAGAGCGTGTCACGCTGCGCCTCGGTATCAGCAAGCTTATGCTCTATGTTGGCGTATTCCTGCGGATGGTCGTAGCGGAAGCTGAGGTTCTCCAGCTCGGTCTTGATCTTGTTGAGACCGAGTCGGTTGGCGAGCGGTGCATAAATGTATAAGGTTTCGCCGGCAATCTTATACTGCTTGTTGGCAGGCTGTGATTCCAGCGTGCGCATGTTGTGCAGTCGGTCGCAGATTTTGATGAGAATCACTCGAATATCGTCGCTCATGGTGAGCAGGAGTTTCTTGAAATTCTCAGCCTGTGCCGAAGCCTTGTCTCCAAAGATTCCACCACTGATTTTGGTGAGTCCGTCAACGATTTGGGCAATCTTTTCGCCGAAGATATTGCTGATATCTTCTACGGTGTAGTCGGTATCTTCCACCACATCGTGCAGCAGGGCTGCACAGATGCTGGTAGAACCGAGTCCCATTTCCTCGCAGGCTATCTGGGCCACGGCGATAGGGTGCATGATATAGGGTTCGCCCGAAAGACGGCGCACTCCTTTGTGCGCCTGTCGGGCGAAGTTGAAGGCTTTGGTCACAATATCTACCTTTTTGCGATGTCGCGAGCTGAGGTAGGTGTCGAGCAAATGCTGAAAGGCATCGCCTATCAGTTTGTTGTCGGCTTGCTCTCTTTCTAGGTCTTTCAAGTTCTGGTCGTCCATAATCGTACCCTCCAGTTATATATTAATAATGTAAGAATAGTTATTTCTAATCTTAATAGTTATCTCTAATCCAATAAGAATGGTTATTCCTAATCTTATGTGATTACTTTACTTTCAGCTTCTTTCCGGCGCGGATGCTGTTGCCGGAAATCTTGTTGAGCTTGCGCAGTTTCTTCACGGTGGTTCCGTTGCGAGCTGCAATCTCCGACAGCGTATCACCTCTTCTGATGGTTACGCTCTTTCCGCCCTTGCTCTTGCTGTTTTTCTTGCCCTTCTTTCCACGGCTGTTGCGGCTGCCCGACTTGCTGCGGCTGCTGCGTGATGAAGAAACGCTGCTGCGTGAACGGCTGCTGCGTGAAGAACTGCTGTAGCTTGGCTCGTCGTCGTTCACATCCACCACATCACGCTTCACGAGCAGTTCGTCGGCTCTGTAGTTGAAGATGGAGTCTTCCTTGTCGATGAATGCTCCGATGAGCGAAACCGGAAGGCGTACAGGCATTGGCTTGTGGCTTCCATTGATGATGTCACGGCGATATTGCGGGTTCAGGTTGCGGAGATGCTCTACGTCGATATTCAGCACCTGTGCTATCTGCTCTATATGTACGTCCTGGTTCACTTCCACGGTGTCCGTCTTCACAGGCAACTCGGTTACCATCGGACAGATGTTGTGGTCGCAATAATAGTTCATGATGTAGTTGGCAGCGATGAAGGCTGGCACGTATCCACGGGTCTCCTTTGGCAGGTATGGATAGATCTTCCAGTAGTCTGTCTCTCCCTTGGCACGGTGGATAGCTTTGTTCACCTTGGCTGGTCCGCAGTTATAGGCTGCGATGACGAGGTTCCAGTCATCGTAGATCTTGTAGAGATCGCGCAGATAGTGGGCTGCTGCATAGGATGACTTCACTGGGTCGCGTCGCTCGTCGTAGAGGGTATTTACCTCCAGGCCGTAGCGCTTTCCGGTGCTGAGCATAAACTGCCAGAGTCCGGTGGCTCCCACACGGGATACTGCCTTAGGGTTGAGTGCCGACTCGATTACCGGCAGATACTTCAGCTCCAGTGGCAGGTTGTAGGCTTCCAGCGCCTCTTCGAAGATAGGCATGTAGAAGTTGCTGGCACCGAGCATGAAGCTTACTGATCGGCGGAGCTTGCCGCTGTAGCGGTCGATGAACTTCTGAACCACTTCGTTGTATGGCATTTCGATGATGGTAGGCAGTCGCTTCAAGCGGTCGATGTAAACCTGTGTTTCAAACACTGGGTTCACGTCGCGATACTTGCACGAGGTGTCGGCCATCATGTAAGTCTGAGTATTGTATAAGTGCAGTAGGCTATCCAGGTTGTCTTCCAAACCTACAGGCACTTCAAATTCTTCTGATTTACCGTCCTTGTCGGTCACGGTAATCACATCGTTATCTTCATCTGAATTGTCGTTTTGGGCTTGAATGCCCTGCCAGCTAAACAGCATCGCTGCTGCCAAAATGATGATTTTCTTCATTTATCCTAATTTCTTTTTTATCTATTTGATTTTATTTAAACCTGATGTCTTGTCTTGTAATCTTAGAAAGTGAGGGAGCATTGCACTCCCAGGGTTCCCGAACGCAGCGGGTTGGCAGAGCGTCCGTTGTTGAGCACAGCCGGTTCCACTCTGAGGCTGAGGTCGTCGGAGATGTCGAATTCCGAGAGGGATGCGTCCACGTAGGCATCGATGACGGAGAAGGCGTAGATGCCTATCATCACGAAGGTTCCCATATCTCTCCAGCGGCGGAATTTGTCTTTACGCTTGCGGAATATCTCCTTGTAGCGTTCTATGTTCGAGGCATCGATGGTGGCTCCCAGGTGCAGAAACTGGTTGTAGCTCTGCGTGTTCGGGTCGTCGTCCATGATGTCGAGGTAGGCTTGCGAATAGTCGTGATACATCTGGTTGTTCCAGGTGATGGCGTAGGCGCAGCCCACGAAGCCTCCATATATAATAGGTAGCTTCCAGTATTTGCGATTGTAGATCTGTCCTGCACCCGGCAGTACCAGGGCGAGCCACATGGCTCTTTTAGCCTCAGGCTTCCAGGTGGTCCAGTCGCGTTTCTTCTTTTGCACAGGCTGCAACGATGTGTTGAGCTTGGCCAGATTCATGCTGTCCTGGCTGGTGATGGCAGAATCCACCGAGAGCTTGGCCTCCTGGGTAGCCAGCTGGGCTGAGTCGGAGGCAGCGAAGGCAGGTACGGCCACTTCGGCCTTCGCCTTCTGCTTCTGTGCGGAAGCATTGAGCGAGGCTGCCAGCATGAGAGCCGAGATGCAGATATGTGATAATTTCAATTTCACTTTTTATTCTTGTTTCAGTTTATCGAAAACATTCATGATGTGCTCCAGCTCCTCTTCATTGGCGAAGGGGATGCTGATCTTTCCCTTGCCCTTGGCTGAGCAGGAGAACTGCACCTTGGTGTTGAGGAAGGAAGAGAGACGGTCTCTGAGCATGGCAAACTCCTCTGGCACCTGTGCCTTGGCTGTGATGGTCTTCTTGCCGCTCTCCACGTCTTCTCCGTTCTTGAGTCGCTGCACCATCTCTTCCACCTTTCTTACGGAGTATCCGTTTTTCTGGATTTCCTTGAAGAGTTTAATCTGCAGCGAAGGACTGTCCAGGGCGAGCAGTGCACGGCAGTGGCCCATGTCGATTTCCTTCTTCTGTAGTGCCATCTGCACCTGTGCAGGCAGCTTCAGGAGTCTCAGATAGTTGGCGATGGCAGCACGGCTCTTGCCCACGCGTTCTGAAACTTTCTCCTGGGTCATTCCCTCGTTTTCCATCAGATGTTCGTAAGCCAGAGCGATTTCTATGGCGTTGAGGTCCTGGCGCTGGATGTTCTCCACGAGTGCCATCTCCATCACGTTCTCGTCGCTGATGGTGCGGATATAGGCTGGAATGGCTGTTAGACCCGCCAGCTGGGAGGCTCTCCAGCGGCGCTCACCTGCAATGATCTGGAAGTGATTCTCTGCTATCTGTCGCAGGGTGATGGGCTGGATAATGCCGATGGCACGGATGCTGTCAGCCAGTTCCTGCAAGCTTTCCTCGTCAAACTCTCTTCGGGGCTGATTAGGATTTGCCTCAATCTGGTCGAGCGGAATCTCGTTGATGGTGCTGCTGCCCTGCGTGCGGACTCCCTCGGTTGATATGAGGGCATCGAGACCGCGTCCCAGGGCATTGCTCTTCATGCCGTTATTGAATTTCTTGTGTACTGCCATTTTTTACTTTTGATCTTTGAATTTTGAACATTTACCTTTCCTGAAGGGTTCAATTTCTTTCTACTAACTGTTTCTGTTGATAATCTCCTTCGCCAATGCCAGATGGTTTCTGGCGCCGTTGCTCTCTGCATCGTAGAGGATGACTGGGAGTCCGTGGCTCGGGCTTTCGCTCAGTTTCACGTTGCGCTGAATCACCGTCTTGAACACCAGTTCCTGGAAGTGGCGCTTCACCTCGTCGTAAATCTGGTTGGCAAGGCGCAGGCGGCTGTCGTACATCGTGAGCAGGAATCCCTCTATTTCCAGTTTCGGGTTCAGCTTGCTCTTGATGATCTTGATGGTGTTGAGCAGTTTGCTGATACCTTCTAGCGCAAAATACTCGCATTGCACTGGGATGACAACGCTGTCGGCTGCGGTGAGCGAGTTCACGGTGATGAGTCCCAATGAAGGCGAGCAATCTATGAGTATGTAGTCGTAATCGTTGCGGATGGGTTCGAGCAGGTTCCTGATGACCCTTTCTCGATTTTTCAGGTTGAGCATTTCTATCTCAGCACCCACGAGGTCGATGTGGCTTGGCACGATGTCGAGACCGTCGATGTCGGTGGTATAGATGGCATCCCGGATGTCTGCATGGTCGATGATGCATTCGTAGAGCGAACATTCCACTTCGCCAAGGTTAACGCCCAGTCCGCTGGATGCGTTCGCCTGCGGGTCGGCGTCGATGACAAGCACCGTCTTCTCCAGAGTGGCGAGCGATGCTGCCAGGTTGATGGTCGTAGTGGTCTTTCCGACACCACCTTTCTGATTAGCTAATGCGATTATTTTTCCCATTTCTTTTGTTTATATAATAACCTAAAGTGTGCGCCCGTGAGCTAAAAATGGCTTTCGAGCACAGAATTTTTCGGCAAAGATACAAAAAATATGCGAGAAATATGTTTCTTTAAAGGTTTTTTCGTACTTTTGCACCAAAAAGAAAGATATTTTTATGGAAAATAAGAAACCTTTAGTGTTAATTTCTAATGATGATGGCTATCATGCCAATGGTATTAAAACGCTCGTGAGCTTCCTCAAGGACTGGTGCGACCTGCTGGTTGTGGCTCCCGAAAGTGCCCGTTCCGGGTTCGCCTGCGCCTTCTCGGCTACCTCGCCGCTGCGCCTCAAACGACGCCACAACATGGGCGAGGATGTAGAGGTGTGGTCGTGCAGCGGAACACCGGTAGACTGCGTGAAGCTGGCGCTCGACCAGTTCTTGAAACATCGCCGTCCTGACCTCGTGATTGGCGGAATCAACCATGGCGATAACTCCAGTGTAAACAACCATTATTCGGGCACCATGGGTGTGGCGAAAGAGGGATGCATGCAGCATATTCCAAGCATTGCCTTCAGCAGTTGTAACTATGATGAGAATGCCGATCTCTCGCCGCTGCGTGAGGGTGTTCTCAAGGTGGTGAAGATGGTGCTCGAGAAGGGCTTGCCGGAATATACCTGCTTGAATGTCAACTTCCCGGCGCAGCCTCCGTTCAAGGGATTCAAGGCTTGCCGAATGACGCATGGATCGTGGATCAACGAGGTGGAGCATCGCACGCACCCGCACGGCTACGACTATTACTGGATGGTGGGCGACTACCGTAATGATGAGCCTGAGGCTACGGATACTGACCAGTGGGCGGTGAACAATGGCTATATTTCCATTACGCCAACCAAGATTGATGTTACGGATTATGATTGGATTAAAAACTTCGAACTCTAAAGTTCAAAGTTTTAAAAGAAAAGTATCATGAAGTATTATTTGATAGTAGGAGAGGCGAGTGGCGACCTGCATGCCAGCAGGTTGATGCGTTCGCTAAAAAATGTTGACGAGTTTGCTGAATTCAGATTCTTCGGAGGCGATTTGATGGCAGCCGAAGGAGGCACTCGTGTCAAGCATTACAAGGAGCTTGCCTATATGGGCTTTGTTCCTGTGCTTCTGCATCTTCGCACCATCTTTGCCAACATGAAGAAGTGCAAGGAGGATATTGTGAAATGGAGACCTGATGTGGTAATCTTGGTAGATTATCCGGGATTCAATCTGAATATCGCTAAGTTCTTGAAAAAGAAGACGAATATTCCGTCTTACTATTATATTTCGCCTAAGATTTGGGCGTGGAAGGAATGGCGCATCCGCAGCATCAAGCGCGATATCGCCGAACTCTTCTCCATCCTGCCTTTCGAGGTTCCTTTCTTTGAGAAAAAGCATCGCTATCCGATTCATTACGTGGGCAATCCTACGGCAGAGGAAGTAGCTGCATTCAGGGCTTCTTACAAGCAGACTGCCCTGGAATTTTGTCAGGAGAATAATCTTGACGTACATCGTCCGATTATCGCCCTGCTTGCCGGAAGCCGATTGCAGGAAATCAAGGATAATCTGCCAGCGATGATTGAGGTGGCTGAGCGGTTTGAGGATTACCAGATGGTGCTTGCCGGGGCTCCTTCCATAGAGGACGCTTACTACGAGAAGTTCCTGAAGGGTACGCCTGTCAAGCTGGTGCGCAACAAGACCTATCCGCTTCTTACCCATGCCACGGCTGCTTTGGTGACGAGTGGTACGGCTACGCTGGAAACGGCGCTTTTCGATGTGCCTCAGGTGGTTTGCTACGAGACGCCATTGCCTAGCCTGGTTCGTTTTGCGTTTAAGCATATAATGTCGTGCAAGTATATCTCGCTGGTGAATCTGATAGCTGATAAGGAGGTGGTTCAGGAGATGTTTGCCGACCGCTTCAAGGTGGATGCTATCGCCGACCAGCTTTATCAGATTCTGCCTGGTATGGAGGGTAGGGAGCGCATGCTTGCGGAATATCGTGAGGTGAGAGAGCGTCTTGGCAACCAGGTGGCTCCGGATGAGGCTGCCGCCATAATGTATGATTTGCTGGTAAAGCGCCGCGAGATGCTCCTCAAGCTGGCTAGAGAAAGAGCGGAGGCCGAAGCCAAGGCTGCTGCCGAGGCCGCCGAGCGTGCAAGACTGAAGGCTTTGGCTGAGGCGGAAGCGGCGAAGAAGAAAGCTGAGCAGGAGGCGGAAACTGCAAGATTGAAGGCTGAGAAAGAAGCGGAATTGGCTAGGAGAAGAGCCGAGGAAGCCAGAAGGCTTGCCGAAGAAGAAGCCGAGCGTGCCCGACTGGCAGAAGAACAGCTCAATCAGTCGTAGCAGGAAGAACAGAAATAATATAATGTTATAATAAAAATCGCAGCACACCCAGAAGGGGCGAGCTGCGATTTTTTATTGTTTTTATCCGAAAAGTTGGAGACTGTAGAGGTAAATCACCGCTGCCGGTATTGCCATGAGCGATGAATCGAAACGGTCGAGCATGCCGCCATGGCCTGGCAGGATGGTTCCGCTATCCTTCACACCCAGCGTACGCTTGAAGAGACTCTCTACCAGGTCGCCCCAGGTGCCGAAGAAGGCTACAACCACTCCAAGACCCACCCAGCCAGGAATGCTCAGGCGATGGGCTGCACCATCATTGGCAATGTAACCGATGATGATGGCTGCGATAATCACGAAAATGCCGCCGCCGATGCTGCCCTCCCAACTCTTTGCCGGACTGATGCGGGGAAACAGCTTGTGTTTGCCGAAAAGCGAACCGCTGCAGTAGGCACCCGTATCATTGGTCCAGAGGAAGATGAAGATGCTCAAAGGCAAGAGCATGTCATAATGTATCTGGCCGTCGAATGCCGAAGTCTCGAATGCCAAAACGTTAATCATCGAGAATGGTAGGGCAATATACATCTGTGGAAGCATGGTGTAGGCCCAGTCGTTGATGGCATTCTTGTTGCCCGTGTAAAGCTCTGCAATGAAGAGATACACGATGGTGAGCAGATAAGGTACGAATACCACGAAGTTGCTCACGATGCCTGTGCGGAAACCTGCCACGGCAAGGAAGAAATATACACCTGCCACGGTGGTGATGAAGCGGTTCACGCAGATGTCTTCCTTCTGGTTTACCAGTCCGCAATACTCCCAAATGCTCAGTCCTGTAATCAGGGCGAAGAGGAATACCATTGCCCTGGGATTCAGGAAGCAAGATACCATACAGGCGACGAAGAGTACGCCTGTGATGGATCTTATCACTAGATTTTTCTGTTTGTCAGTCATAGGTTTTCCTATTTTTCGTTATTTTTCTCGTTTTCAGAAGCCTTGGTCTCAGAAGCATCCTTTGAAGTTTTAGCTTCAGAAGCATCCTTTGAAGAATTCTCAGAAGTGTTATCCTTTGAAGAATTCTCTTCTGCCTGCTTCTTTGCCTCTTCGTGATCCTTGATGGCAGCCTGAACCTCAGGCATATCCTTCACGGCGTCGTCAATCTTAGGTTGCTCGTCTTCCATGATTTCCTGCGAGCGGCTCAGCCATGGGCGCTTGCCGAAGATGTGCTCCACATCCTCTGCCATGATCACCTCTTTCTGAATCAGCAGTTCGGCAAGGGCATTGTGACCCTCCTTGTGCTCCATCAGAATGTTCTTGGCACGGGTGTATTGCTCGTTCACCATCTGTAGAACCTCCTTGTCTATCTCGCGAGCTGTGGTCTCTGAGTATGGACGCTGGAACGAATACTCGTTCTGGTTGTAATAGCAGATGTTTGGCAGGCTCTTGCTCATACCCAAGTAAGCCACCATGCCATAGGCGCTCTTGGTAGCACGCTCCAGGTCGTTCATCGCTCCGGAAGAGATATGACCGGTGAAGAGTTCCTCGGCGGCACGACCACCCATCAGTGAGCACATCTCGTCGAGCATCTGTTCCTTGGTGGTAATCTGACGCTCTTCTGGCAGATACCAGGCTGCACCGAGTGCCTGACCACGAGGTACGATGGTTACCTTGATCAGTGGGTTGGCATACTGGCAGAACCATGAAATGGTAGCGTGACCCGCCTCGTGAAGGGCGATGCTGCGCTTCTCATCGGCAGTCATCACCTTGGTCTTCTTCTCCAATCCGCCTACAATTCTATCTACGGCGTCAAGGAAATCCTGCTTGCAAACCGCCTTCTTGTTGTGGCGGGCTGCGATGAGGGCTGCCTCGTTGCAGACATTCGCAATATCCGCACCCGAGAAGCCCGGAGTCTGACGTGCCAGCAGATCTACATCCACGGTCTCGTCAATCTTGATAGGCTTCAGGTGAACCAGGAAGATGGCCTTGCGCTCGTTCAAGCCTGGAAGATCTACGTGGATTTCTCGGTCGAAACGGCCTGCGCGGAGCAGGGCACTGTCGAGCATGTCCACACGGTTGGTAGCAGCCAGGATAATCACACCACTGTTGGTGCCGAAACCGTCCATCTCGGTGAGCAGGGCGTTGAGCGTGTTCTCTCGCTCATCGTTTCCACCCATGGCTGGGTTCTTGCTGCGGGCACGGCCCACGGCGTCAATCTCATCGATGAAGATGATGCTAGGCGATTTCTCCTTTGCCTGGCGGAAGAGGTCGCGAACACGCGATGCACCTACGCCGACAAACATTTCAACGAAGTCGGAACCGCTCATTGAGAAGAAAGGCACACCAGCCTCGCCAGCCACAGCCTTCGCCAGAAGAGTCTTACCGGTTCCTGGAGGACCTACGAGCAGGGCGCCCTTAGGAATCTTACCACCCAAGTCGGTGTATTTCTGCGGATTCTTCAGGAAATCTACAATTTCCTGCACCTCCTGCTTGGCACCCTCCTGTCCGGCAACGTCCTTGAAGGTAATGCCGATGGCATTTCCCTTCTCATACATCTTCGCCTTGCTCTTTCCTACGTTGAAGATGCCGCCACCCATGTTGCTCATTCCGTTGCCCATTCTGCCCGACATCCAGTAGATGAAGAAGAAGAAGAGGAGCAGTGGGGCGAGGCTCACGATGAGGCTCCAGAAGTCGTTGTCCTTCTGGTTGTCATAACTGAAGGAACGGATTTTTCCTTCTTTCACCATCAAGTTGCCGTAGCGGTCAACTTCGTCGATGGATCCGAACTGTACTTTTACGTATGGATTAGGACCCACGCTCTGGGCACTCAGCTTATATACATCGCGCGTATATTTTGGGTTGATGTATATCTTGAGGTTACTCTCAGTCTTGTTTGCCACCACGCTGAGCACGTAGCCCTTGTCCACGTATTGCTTGAACTCGGTGTAGGTAGCTTCCTTGGCTGCGCTTCCGCCCAAGGCATCTCCACCACCACTGAAGAACAGCGCGATGAGCGCTATGAGGATGATGGTGTAGAGCCAATTCATGTTAAACCTAGGCATCTTAGGACCATTTCCTCCGCCCGGGTTGTTTAAATTGTTGCTTTGATTCATATATTATATTTTTTTGTATGCAATGGTAATGTATCGGCCCCCGATGGTTAGTCGAGATTTGGAACATGGATGAGCTTTGCGTCAGCCCACAGGTGCTCCAGGTCGTAATAGGCACGAACTTCTGGCAGGAAGATATGGACGAGCACGTCCACGAAATCCATCGCTACCCACTGGTCGTTGCCGAGTCCGGCCACGTTGACCGGCTTTTCGCCGAGGTTCTTGCGGCACATGTCGCCCACCGATTCTGCGATAGCTTCCACCTGGGTAGGGGATCCGCCCTGGCAGATGACGAAGTATTTGGCGATGGTGCCATCCATTTCACTGAGGTCGGCGATTACGATATCTTGACCTTTTTTCTCTTGTATACCTTCTTTAATAGTCTCTACGAGTTGTTTAACTGTGTTCATTAATTCTTTCTTGTTTTTATTTTCTACCTTATTATATGTAATTATGGTACAAAGATACGCTAAATACCCGAAAAACCCATGAAAAATAGAAAAAATTGAGATATTTTAAAAAAAAGTGCCGAAAAATTTTGGTGATTCAAAAAAAAGTTGTACCTTTGCACTCGCAATTGAGAAATCAACCTGTTGAAGTTGCAATGATATTGGGATATGGTGTAATGGTAACACTACAGATTCTGGTCCTGTC
>OGJE01000580.1_pt1 | contig 12651 bp, 9 predicted proteins | sample 1571981 | NCBI WGS metagenome assembly OGJE01 (sample SAMEA2582118, study PRJEB24529) | metagenome | biome: Human gut stool | place: China | collected 2011
AGCATGCCATCACGATGATGAAGAACAAGCGATAGCCTACCATATCTTTCAGATAGCCCGATACCATACCTGGCAACATTAAACCCAGATAGGAGATGCCCGTGCAGATGGAATAATGCGAGGTCTTGAACTTGCCCTGACTGTAGAACAGCATGTAGAGCGTAAGAACCGTGAAGCCCAGACCATAACCAAACTGCTCTACGAAAAGACAGCTCGATACCACGATAATATCGCTGTTCAGCGAATAACTCAGATAGATGTAAACCACATCCGGCAGGGTGATGGCGCAAACCATCGGCCAGAGCCATTTCTTCATACCGTCGCGGCTCACCAGAATACCGCCGATGATACCACCCAGCAGCAAGCCTATCAGTCCCACCGTGCCATTGGCAAAACCATATTCCTGCGGCGACAAGCCCAGTCCGCCCTGCGAATTAGGACGAAGGATAAAGGTCTTGGTCATCGTATTCAGGAGTGCTTCCGGGAAGCGATAGAGCAGCAGGAAGAGCATCACGCAGATGGTTTCCCCCACCCTGAACTTCACGAAGAAGGTACGGAACATGTTCGTCAGTTCGTGCGCCACTTCACCCACCGTTCTATCCGTCTGCACATCCTCCTTAGGACGCGGCATAAACCGGCTGTGATAGAGCCACAGTCCGATGAAGATGCCCGCCAATCCGTAGAAGATAAGCGCCCACGAGAAGCGTATCTGGTTGCGGAACATCACCTGGAGTACACCTGCCAGCATCACCAGGAAACCATTCACGAAGATGATGGCGAGGCGATAGAAGGTGTTTCGCAGTCCCACAAACTTGGTCTGTGTATGCTCATCCAATTCTATCATATAAAAGCCATCCGCCGAAATATCGTGGGTGGCACTGCAGAAGGCGATGAGGAAGAAGAAGCACATCGTTGCCTGGAACCAGAAGGCAGTAGGCAGCGAGAAGGCGATGCCGGCAAGGGCGGCTCCGATGAGCGCCTGCATGGTGAGCACCCACCAGCGCTTGGTCTTCAGCAGGTCGATGAACGGGCTCCACAGGGGCTTGATCACCCAAGGCAGGGCGAGCCATCCGGTATAGAGACCCACCTCGGCATCGGTGAGGCCCAACTGCATATACATCACCACAGAGAGGGCGGTCACAATGACGTTGGGCAGTCCTTCTGCAAAATAGAGGGTCGGAATCCAAGCCCATGGATTCCGACTATTTTTCTTTGTTACCATTTCATTTTTAATATTAGGTTCAGAACACCAGGTGTCAAAAGAAGCGTAGCCTCTTTTAACACCCAACATTCAACATTCAAATTATTGATAGTGTTTCTTTTTATTGATAGAGTTTCTTGATTTCTGCTCCCTGATAGTAGTGCAGCAGGATGGCATCATAGAGATAGCCCTCCTCGCCCATCACGGCAGCACCAATCTGGCAGAGTCCTACTCCGTGTCCCCATCCGGCGCCAATCAGTTCGAAGCGCTGCGGAACACCGTTTTCATCTGCATCATATTTATCTACCACGAAGGCAGAGCTCAGAAGATGAGAATCGCTCAGGGCACGGCGGATTTCCAGTTCCTTACCGATGGTGAAGGTCTTCTCGGTTCCGATAATCTGCAGCTTGCTGATGCGGCCGCTCGTTCCTCTCTCCACCGCCTTCATGTCGAGGATGGCACCAAAGTCCATCTTCAGCTTGTCGGCGATGAGCTGCTGCAGCTTCTCCTGGGTCAGGGTCACCTTCCAGCGATAGAAATCCACGGTCTCCTGGTCGTAATCGTTCAGCACCTCCGAGAGGATTTTCTTATCCTGCGTGTTGCAGAAAGCAGGCGGATTGAAGCGGATCCACTTCTCTGCCTCATCCTCATTGGTAAGATTAGGAAGAGGGACCTTCGTTCCTAAATTATTTCCTGTTCCCGATATTCCCAAGGCGATATCTCTCACTGCCGTGAGATAGTTCTTCGGCGTATTCTCCCAGCAGTATTGGAATTCCTCAGTTACTCCGCCGCAGCATTTCGAGAATCTTGCATCGCAAATCTCGCCGCCATCCAGCAACACCTGGCCACGGGTCAGTCTGATAGCCTCGGCAACATGTGGCGAGGTTTCCTTCGTGATGCCCTGGTAGCGCTGGCAGTGGTCATCGGCACACACGTCAAAGAGGGTGTGGTCCTCACGGTCGTACCAGCGAATCAGCATATCCTCCTTCTTGGTGAACGAGAAGAAATTGTTGCCGCTCTCAGCCACCTCTCTGCGCTTTTGCATCTGCGCCAGCAGCCACGAACGCGAAATCACGGCATGTGCCTTCAGCAGTTCTAGGCTCGATGTGGCACTCATCTCACTGCTGATTACACTCTCCAGATAGCGCTCCACAGGCAGTTCGTTGATGGCATAGATCTTATCCGATTCCACCACGAAGCGGAGGGCACCCAGGAAGGTCTGCGTCTCCTTGCGCTCCCAGTGGAAGTTCACGCCGATGGTCACGTCGCTGATAGAGAACGAGGCGTCGTCGCTCTGCGGATGGAAGGTGAGCTTACTGTAAAGATTGCCGTTCCACATGATGCCGCCCTCGAAGAACTCCACCTCCTGCTCGCCAATCACGATTTCACCCTTCGCCAGATAAGGCTTGTTCAGCGAGAAATGCACCTTCTGGGCACTCACGATGCCCACGGTAACCTCTGGTTCCTCCTCATTACTATATAGGGCAGATGTTGCCAGAATGGAATCTTCTGCCTCCTTTGCCGCCTTCAGTTTGCTCACGATACTGTTCATCTTCTCCTGGCTCACACCGCATTCCTGCAGCAGTGCCTCGGCACGCTCATCGGTCAGTTTTCTGAAATCCTCCTCTCTTGGGGTGATGATGAGTCCCGACATATCCAGGGCACCCGGCGAAACCATCAGTTGGGCATCGCCGTCGGCAAAGTATGCCTCCGGACGGTGCTTCTCTCTCGGAATCACCACCGAGATGAATTCATCGCCCTTTCTCCAAGCCACGATGTTCATCATCGGTTCCGTTTCTCCCCCACGCAGCGGCATGGCTCTGTAAAGACGGTGGAAGAGCATCTCGTCGCTCTCCTCACTCTTCGAGATGATGACGAAGGCTGGAACCACGAAGTCGTGAACCACGGCTATCTTCTCTTCATCGTTCAGAGTGATGACGTCAGTAAGATTGCGCGAAAGACGCTGCCAGTTGGACTGCAACGGCAGGATGCCGCTCGTACCCGCCTGGAAATGAAGATGATCAGGGGCAGAAGCACCACACTTCGGACCGTTGTAGAACACCATCAGTTCGCTGTGCAGCGAGAGGAAGCGATGCATCTCGCCATAGTTCTGATAGATGGCCTGATACTGATGCTTGCGGGCCGGAATGGTGAAATGCACCGGAAGGATTGGGAACGGATTCACCAGCAGATGGAAGTTTTCGTCTATCTGCTGCGACATCTGCTCCTTTGGTCGGTTGCGGTCGCAGAGGAAGCAAGGGCGCTCGCCCAGGGTCTTCCTGTCTATCTTGGCTCCCGTGCTCACGATGCGGGCAGGGTTCCACTGCAGTTTGATTAACTCCGAGAGCTGGCGGGTTTCCACATGCTTCAGGTCGCGGAAGCGATGGCGGGCATCAGCCCATTTCTCCAACTGTCGGTTGAAGAATCTGGAGATGCTGCTGTCTTCCATGATATCCGCCTTGCCCTGCATCATCTGCTTGCGGGCCATCAGTTCCATGGTGCGCAGACGGTCTTTATAGAGATTGTTGGCATTCACCCTGTCGATGCTCAGGGCGGCATCCGAATTGCCTCCCCAGCGACGGCAGAGATACAGCTCGTCGTAGATTCTGCCGATGCGATAGCGGCGAGAGAAAGCCAGTCCCAGAGCATAGTCCTCACCATAGCTGGTGTTAGGGAACTGCATCTGTCTTACCAACGGGGTAAAGAAGGCACGTGGTGCTCCCAAACCGTTGATACGCAGGGCGTTGTTACAACCGTTATCCTCGGTCCATTCCTTGTGGTCGATGAGTCCCGGAGGCAGGGTATTCAGGTCGAAATCGCACATGCGATAGGCGCCAATCATCATCGCCGCCTTCTGGTCGTAGAAGGCATCCACGATTTTCTGAAGGGTTTCAGGAGATGAATACAGGTCGTCGCTATCCAACTGCACGGCGAATTTTCCGCAATAGTCGCTGTTGATGGCTACATTCCAGCAGCCGCCGATACCCAGGTCCTTTCTATCAGGAACTATCTGAATCAAACGGTCATCTGCTATTTCATCAAGAATCTCTCCGGTTTTATCCGTAGAATGATTGTTCACCACAATCACGTTAAACTTGAAATCCGTTTTCTGCGCCAAAGCACTCTTCACGGCATCGGCGATGGTCTTCTCACGGTTAAACACCGGAATCACCACCGAAGCCTCGTATTCAAACTCCTGTTCGTCGAAATCAGGCAGACGGTAGTAGCTGGTGTCCACCAGAGCACCCACCTTGTTAAGATGCTGGGTACAAGCCTTTTCCAACTCTATCTGCACCTCACGGTTTCTAGGGTTCACATAGTCAAACTGCTTCTCTCCGCTCTTTCTGTTATCCAGTTCGTTCTCCGTATAGAGGAACTCATTCAGGTGGAAGATTTCTCCCACACGGCTCAGATAGAGACGCAGGTCGTAGAGACCGGCAAACTGATATTCCTGTCTATCCTGCTGGGCGATATAGTTGCGCAGCGCCTGCGCCTTGACGAGCCAGAGGCTTCCGAAATCGAAGTCATCTCGCAAACTACCCTGCTGATAATCAATCACAGGATGCTTTTCCAGTTTACCAGATGCTTTTTCCGAATCAGATGCATCCGCTTCAGAAGATGCTTTTTCTGAAGATGCATCATCCTTCACCAGCGAATAGTGGTCGGAGTAAACCATCACGGCTGCGGTATCATCCGCCGTGCGCAGGAAACGCTCCAAGGCATAGAGCCCCCATCTGATAGGGGTGGTCTTGGTGCAGATCATCACGAAGTCGGCATCGGCATTTTCGGCGATGCTCTCCACGGTGTTGCTACTCTCCAGTCGGTCGATAACCACGAAGGTACAGCCGTCTGGCACCTGGTGATGGGCAGCGAAATCAGCGCTCACCATCAGGTTGATATGCTGAACAGTCTTGTTGTCATGAAGTTCTCCGAGTGCTTCTTGGGCCACCTCCAGGTCTTCACATGGCAAGAAAAGGTCTATTTTTTCTCTCATTTCTTTATTACTTATTTTCTGTTTTTCGCCCCTTTTGGGGGCTCGGAACCATGATTTTTATCTTTATTTCAACTTATTATCTTAAAATATGTGGCAAAGATAACACTTTTTCGGCAAAAAACACTATCTTTGCAGTATGAATAATGAAAAAAAATATCTTTTGGGCCTTACACTTGCCGAATTGAAGCAGGTGGCTAAGGATCTCGGCATGCCTGCCTTCACCGGCGGACAGATGGCGAAGTGGCTCTATGAGCAGCATGTGAAGAGCATTGATGAGATGACCAATATCTCGAAGGCCAACCGTGCCAAACTCGCTGCCGAATACGAAATAGGATGCGCAGAATATTCTGACGCACAACATTCTGTGGATGGTACCATCAAGTATCTCTTCCCTACCCGAAGCGGAAAGTTCGTGGAAACGGTGTATATTCCTGATAAGGACCGCGCCACGCTCTGCGTCTCTTCGCAGGTGGGCTGCAAGATGAACTGCCTCTTCTGCCAGACCGGAAAGCAGGGATTCGAGGGGAGTTTGCCTGCCGGCGACATCCTGAACCAGATTTACTCGCTGCCTGAGGTGGACAAGCTCACCAACATCGTGTTCATGGGACAGGGCGAGCCGATGGATAATCTCGACAATGTGCTTCGTGCCACCGAGATTCTCACCGCCGATTACGGTTGGGCGTGGAGTCCGAAGCGCATCACGGTAAGTTCTGTGGGCGTGAAGAACAAGCTGAAGCGATTCCTGGAAGAGAGCGAGTGCCATGTAGCGATTTCGATGCACGACCCTATTCCATCGGAGCGTGCCGAACTGATGCCTGCCGAAAGGGGCATGAGTATCAAGCAGGTGGTGGAGCTGCTGAAGAACTACGATTTCTCCCATCAGCGCCGCCTGAGTTTCGAGTACATCGTGTTCAAGGGCGTGAACGACAGCATGCAGCATGCCAAGGCCATCATCAAGCTGGTGAAGGGTCTGGATTGCCGTTTCAATCTCATCCGTTTCCATCAGATTCCCGACATCCCGTTGCAGGGTGTGAACGATGAAAAGATGGAGCAGTTCCGTGATTACCTCACCCAGCATGGTGTTTTCACCACCATCCGTGCCAGCCGCGGCCAGGACATCTACGCCGCCTGCGGTTTGCTCAGCACCTCGAAGAAGATTGGAGAAATCCGACAGCACGAGGATGAGGAGCAGAAGCATGGAAAGAGATAAGAAAGGAGGGGGATATGGTACAAATGGATACAAAAAATGAAAGAAAAGAAAAGGAAAGAACAAAAAGGTCTGAGACGGGTAAATACTTCTATGACTTAAGCAAAGCGTCTTTCTCTATCACTTTTCTCGGTAGCTTGGCATCGATGTTTAAAGATGGAGCCCCAACTGTATCAATGCTTATTGGAGCAACCATTGGCATAATACTGTCTGTGGTATTTTTCATCGTTGGATATAAAATCTTAAAAAAATAAGAATTATGGATCTATTTACATTTACAATGACGATAAGTCTCATCATAGCTCTCAGCTTTCTGGCTTGGCTTTATACAAAACCAGGAAAGAAATGGTTAGAGAATCTTTAAAATAAGAAATATGTTTTACATGGCTTTAACAATGACAATTATTATGGTAATTGCAGTTAGCATCCTGATATTCCTCTACACTCCAAAGGGTAAGAAATTTTTGGAGAGTATGTAAAGTATGAAGCACTCATTTGCACGCAGAGCAACAAAGTTGCCTCTCATCAGCCTACTACTCTACATTCTGCTGAGTGGATGCAACAGAGGAAAGGAAAATCAACTGCCCAAAAGCACAGGAATGCCTTACGAGGTGGTGCTTGAGGGAGATACCGACAGCATCGTAACCAAGATGCTGACGGAGGATGTGACAGGACTGCCCCAACCCGAACCACTCTGCCGACTGATTCAGGTAAAGAAGGGCAAGACCCGGGGAAACTATCTGCTCGTAAGAACCCGAATCGTCGTGAATATCGGAGAACGGGATTTCGGAGAACAGAATATCGGAGAGCGGGATTTCTCCGTCACACTTCACCACGACGAGAATGCAGCGCCACAGAATATCATTCGCATAACCGCCCAATCGGCACAGCAGTTGCGGGAAAGGCTTAATGGCGAGAAACTCCGCCACATCGTGGATGAAGTGGAACTGAAACATCTGGCAGATATCATCTCCGGCAACCCCAGCAAACAAAACAGGGAGATGCAGGACGAAATCAAAAAGATGTTCGGAATCGACATGAAGATTCCTGCAGCGATGAACGCCAGCAAAAAGGCGAAAGACTTCATCTGGATCTCGAACAACGCCAGTTCGGGCATGCAGAACCTGCTCATAATGAAAGTGAAGAGTGAAGAACGAAGAATGAAGAATTCAAATGCTTTTCAGGTTAATGACAAGGCTTTGATTGATAGCATTCTCCGAACCAATATGCCGGGTGAAACCGACAGCATGTATATGGTGATTCCTCATCTCTTAGAAAGAGGACTCTGGGAGATGAAAGGGGATGCCATGGGAGGCCCTTATGTGATGCGTCGCATTCATAATAACCTCTACATCATCGCCTTTGTCTATGCACCCGAAATGAAAAAGAAAATATTAATCAAGCAGCTCGAAGCTGCGATTTCTACTATAAAATAAAATTTCATGGACAACAAAAGAATCAAAGTGGCTATCACCCACGGCGATACCAACGGTATCGGATATGAACTCATTTTTAAGGCATTCAACGAACCGGAGATGCTGGAGTATTGCACCCCTATCATCTACGGCTCGCCAAAAGTGGCAGCCTACTATCGCAAGGCGATGAACCTGCCAGCCCAGTTCTCCATCATCCAGAAAGCTGAAGATGCTGAGGATGGAAGAATCAACCTCCTCGCTGCCGTAGAAGAGGAAGTGAAGGTGGATATGGGTATGCCTACTCCGGAATCAGGAGCAGCAGCAGTCAAGGCTCTCGACCGTGCCATGACCGACTATCGCGACGGTCTCTACGATGTGCTCGTCACTGCCCCGGTAAGCAGTCAGAACATCAAGATTGAAGGCTACACCTTCGTGGATCACAAAGACTACATCGAAACCTGTCTGGGCGACGGCAGCCATGCCCTGAGCCTGCTCGTAGGCGACGACCTGCGCATTGCCTCCGTCACCGGCAAGACACCACTCACCCAGGTGGCCAAGTCAATCACCCAGGAAAGCATCGTGGAGAAAACCACCCTGCTCTGGCACACCCTGAAGCGCGACTTCCTCCTCACCAACCCACGCATCGCTGTGCTCGCCCTCAACCCAAGCATCAACGAGGAACAGAGCTGCGGCACCGAGGAGCGCAACATCATCATCCCAGCCATCGATGCACTCGCCGAGAAGGGCATCCAGGCATTCGGTCCTTACCCAGCCGACGATTTCTTCGGCAACGGATACTACAACGAGTTCGATGGCGTCATGGCGATGTACCACGACCAGGCAGCGGTGCCATTCCACTCCCTCTTCAACGAGGATGGCGTGCTCTATACCGCCGGCCTCCCTATCATCCATACAGCAGCCAACACCACCCCATGCTACTATATGGCAGGCTACAACGAGGCAGATGCCATCTCGTTCCGCCACGCCATCTTCCTGGCACTCGATGCCTTCCGCCATCGTGAAACCAGCGAAGAGGCTTACCAGAACCCGCTGCCAAAGCTCTACCACGAGAAGCGTGATGAGAGCGAGAAGGTTCGCTTCTCCATCCCAAAGAAGCACGTTCCTTCCCCATTCCCTCCAAAGGGCGGAAACAAGCAGAACGGCACCAAGGGAAACAACGAGCAGAATGCCCCTAAGGGAAACAACGGCAATAACAATGGTGGCAACAATGGTAAAGCCAACAACAATGCCAACAACAATGCCAACAACAACGCCCCTCAGCCTGCCCAGCAGACTGATAAAAAGTTGACACAGCAGCCTAATCCTGCCGAAAGACAGGCGCAGCCGGCTCCTCAGAAGCCAGCAGAACAGCCTGCTCCACAACCAGCAGAATAGGCTCGAAATACGTAGAGAATAGGCGAAATATCACATTTTCGCCTATTTTCTACCTTATTATACCCACTTTTTGGGCAAAAAAGGCAGTTAATTCAAAAAAAATGTGTAATTTTGGCAGCTAAATGGATAATTCTGAACTACAGAAAATAAAACAACGCTACAATATCGTCGGAAATAGCGACGGATTGAACCGTGCTCTCGATGTCGCCCTACAGGTGGCACCGACCGACCTTTCCGTGCTTATCATCGGAGAGAGCGGTGTGGGTAAGGAAATCATCCCACGAGTCATTCACGATAACTCGCCGAGAAGACGCGAAAGATATTTCGCCATCAACTGCGGCAGTATCCCAGAGGGTACCATCGACAGCGAACTCTTCGGTCATGAGAAAGGTTCCTTCACCGGAGCCATCGGCGAAAGCGAAGGATATTTCGGCATCGCCAACAAGGGTACCATCTTCCTCGACGAGGTGGGTGAACTGCCGATACAGACGCAGGCCCGACTGCTTCGTGTGCTCGAAACGGGTGAATACATCCGTGTGGGCGGCACCGAAATCAGAAAGACTGATGTGAGAATTGTGGCAGCCACCAACGTGAACATGCGCAAGGCTGTGAGCGAGGGAAAATTCCGCGAAGACCTCTACTATCGCTTGAATACCATCCCTATCCAGATGCCTCCGCTGCGTGAACGTGGCAACGACATTCTCCTGCTCTTCCGCCTCTTCGCAATGCAGATGGCTGAGAAATATCGATTGCCTAAGATTTCACTCACCGAGGATGCCAAGGCGCTCATGCTGAAATATAAGTGGCCAGGCAACGTGCGACAGCTCAAGAACATCACCGAACAGATGTCGGTGCTGAGCCGGGAAAGGGAAATCAATCTCGAAACCCTCTCGCAGTTCATCCCAAGAGATGAGGAAACTACCCAGCTCGCCACCATTCCGCAAACCGGAAACGAGCAGCATAGCTACGAAAGCGAACGGGAGATGCTCTACAAGATTCTCTACGAACTCAGGGGCAACGTGAGCGACCTGCGAAGAGAGATGAAATCGCTGCGCGACCAGCTAGATGAAGCTCGGGGACTCAGCGGAGCCAATGGCTTCAGCCATCCGAAAAACATCTCAGGCATGCCTCCAGCCACGGTTTCAGGCGTACCATCAGTTACAGGAATGCCAGCATCGGTTTCGGAAATCACATCCCCATCGGTTTCGGGAATGCCTGAACCCCACTACCCTTCCGAATTCGGCAATCTGCAGGAAGGCAGAATCTATGCCGAACCAAGACGGGATGCCGAGGATATCGAGGCAGAGGAAATCAAGGACATGGAGAATGAGAATGAGAGCGAGAACGAATCGCTCAACCTCAGTGAACTGAGCCGACAGATGATAGAGCGCGCCCTGGAACGCAACAATGGCAACCGCAAGAAGGCGGCCGAAGAACTGGGCATCTCCGACAGAACGCTCTACAGAAGAATTAAAAAATACAATTTATGAAGCATCTACGCGCGTACATATATATAATAGGCATCGTCCTGGTGATGGGTGTCACAGCAGCCTGTTCCGTGAGCTACAAGTTCAACGGTGCCAGCATCGACTACACCAAGACCAAGACCATCCAGTTGGCCGACTTCCCTATCCGCAGCTCCTATGTATGGGGTCCGATGGGTCCGATGTTCAACAACGAACTGAAGGATAAGTTTGCCAGCAACACCCAGCTCCGCCAGGTGAGCCGCAATGGCGACCTGAAGATAGAGGGCGAGATTACCCAATACTCACAACGCAACAAGTCGGTGAGTGCCGAGGGATATTCAGCCCAGACCGAGCTGAGCATCACGGTGAACGTACGCTTCACCAACACCAAGAACCACAACGAGGATTTCGAGCGCCAGTTCACCTCTGCCAAGACCTACGATACCACCAAGAGCCTAGCCTCTGTGCAGGAAGAGTTGGTAACGCAGATGGTAAAAGACCTGGTTGACCAGATCTTCAACGCCACAGTGGCAAACTGGTAGTAGAATTTAGAGTTAATAGTTTATAGTTTAAAGTTAATAATATCGTGGAACTAAACAGATTGATACAACATCCTGAGGAAATGAACCGGGAGACGCTCTATGATTTGCGCGCCCTCCTGGCCCTCTATCCGTACTATCAGACGGCTCGCCTTCTGATGTTGCAGAACCTGTACCTGCTCCACGACCCGAGCTTCGACGAGGAACTGCGGCGTGCCGCCATCTACATCTCCGACCGCAAGGTCATCTTCCAGATGGTAGAGGCAGCCCACTATCAGCTCAAGAGCCAGAACTCAAACCGCCACGAAGCTGTGGAAGGCAAGCCGAAGAGCGACCGCACCAGCAGTCTCATCGACCACTTCCTCCACTCCATCCCAACCGAAGCAGAGGAAAGGGAGAAGGAACCGGAAGAGAAGCGCAAGCCAACGCCAGCCGATGCCGCCGTTGACTACGTGGCCTATCTGATGGAGACGGAGACGGAAACCGAGCACGAGCAGCCATCAAGAACCATCGCCCTCATCGACGACTTCATAGAAGAAGGCGGATTCAAACTCCACAAGGATAAGGAGGAGGAGGATCAGGAGAGCGAGGTAATGGAGAAGAAGGAAGAAAAGGAAGAAAAGGAAGAGAAGGAAGAAAAGAAGGAAACTGCAGAAGCAGATTCTTCCGAAGCCCAAGCTGCCTCAGAAAACGGTGGTATCTTTACGGAGACCCTTGCCCGAATCTACATCAAGCAGGGCAAGTACGAGCGAGCCTATCAGATTATCGACCGCCTGTACAAGCAGCATCCACAGAAGAGTGCGTTCTATATAGATCAGCTCCGCTTCCTCGAAAAACTGATGCTTAACGAGAAGAAAAGAAAATAAATAATAATAATAAAACTAGTTTTAAAAAAATGATTTACACATTATTTGTAGTATTGATCGTCCTGGTATCCATCTTGATGGTACTCATCGTTCTGATCCAGGAGTCAAAGGGAGGTGGATTGGCATCTAACTTCTCTTCAACCAACTCTATCATGGGTGTTCGCAAGACCACCGATGTAGTAGAAAAGATTACATGGACCCTTGCCGGTCTGATGGTAGTAATCAGCGTAGCTTGCGCTTACGTAGCTCCACAGGCTGTGGGCGAGAGCAGCGTAATGGAGGGTGCTACCCAGGAGCAGACCGCTCTTCCTGCTATGCCAGGTGCCAGCAAGGATGCAGCAGCCGGTGCTCAGAAGGCAGCTCCAGCAGCAACCGGTGCAGAGAAAGCAGCACCTGCAGCAGAAAAGGCAGCTCCTGTAGTGCCAAACAGCCCTGCAAAATAAAAAAAATGTAAAAAAGTACGGAAATATTTGGTGGAACCAAATTTTTTCCGTACCTTTGCAATCGCTTAAAAAATGGTGGACGTAGTTCAGTTGGTTAGAGCGTCAGATTGTGGTTCTGAATGTCG
>OGJE01000583.1_pt1 | contig 12608 bp, 9 predicted proteins | sample 1571981 | NCBI WGS metagenome assembly OGJE01 (sample SAMEA2582118, study PRJEB24529) | metagenome | biome: Human gut stool | place: China | collected 2011
CAACTTTGTGCAAATCTACTCATTCCCAACTGTTTACGTTCCAACCTCTCTTATTTTCCTTTGGCTGCTTTAGAGCTTTATGTTAAAACGCCCAAGGCAAAGAGCTGAACAGACTGGGCAAACATACCCGTCAACCATTTCCACCAACGCATAATATAACACAATAGAATAAAGAATGAAAACTAAATTAGCCATGCTCACCCTTGCTGCCCTGGCAGCAGCCAACGCCCAGGCCGATAACGAGGTTGCTCCCGTCAAGGCCGACAGCGTGATGATGGTGGGCCAAACACAAACCAAGACCAAGAAACTCAAGGCCGTCAGTGCCGACGACGACTACCAAAAGCTGCGCTTTGGCGGCTACGGCGAAATGGTGGCAGCCTTCAAGGACTACGGCATCAACCGTTTCCGCGGCAGCAGTACAGGCAACAAAAAGGACCACCGCAACACCATTGCCATTCCGCGTTTTGTGTTTGCACTCGACTACAAATTCTCACCCCGCTGGACCCTCGGCACCGAGATAGAGTTCGAATCGGGCGGTGTGGGCACAGCCTACGAACTTGAGAACTCTGAGAATGGCGAATACGAAACCGAGGTTGAAAAGGGTGGCGAGGTAGCCCTCGAGCAGTTCCACATCACCTACAAAGCCTTCGACTGGTTGCACGTGCGGGTCACCTCATTCTGCCCATTGGCCTGACCAACGAGCACCACGAGCCCATCAACTTTTTCGGCACCACACGCCCCGAGGGCGAAACAACCCTCATACCCTCAACCTGGCACGAGAATGGTCTTGAGCTCTTCGGCTCATTTGGCCAAGGCTACGCCAACTTCGACTACCAGGCCATCGTGTCGGCCGGCCTCAACGCTTGCGGTTTCGACCGCAACAACTGGGTGCAGGGCGGCAAGCAAGGCATATTTGAGGAAGACAACTTTACCTCACCCGCCTACACCCTCCGCCTCAACTACAATGGTGTGCCGGGCCTGCGCGTGGGCGCATCGTTTTACTACTGCGCCAACACGACTGCCAACTCCGACAAACTGGTAGAATACAGTTTCCGTGCCCCGCTGCGCATCTACACCGTCGATGCACAATACAAAAACAGTGTGGTCACAGCGCGTGCCAACTTTATGTGGGGCAGCCTTACCAACTCCGACCGCGTGAGCTCTGTCAACACCAAACTGTCCAACCAGTCGCCCTACACCCGCGTGGTGCCCGTGGCACACAAGGCTGTGAGCTATGGCGCTGAGGTAGGACTCAACCTGGCGGGCATCTTCCGCGGTTCCAACGTGCCGGCCATCTACCCCTTTGCACGCTACGACTACTACAACCCGCAGAAACAATGCGAGGGCTTGTACATTGAAGACCACCGCTGCGAGGTGAGCAAATGGACAGCCGGTGTCAACTGGTATGCACTGCCCAACCTCGTAATAAAGGCCGACTACTCAACCCGCCAGATTGGCACCAGCAAGATGTTTGGCAAGGGCAAATATAACAGCGAGAACGAGTTCTCTATCGGTGTGGCCTACGTGGGCTGGTTCACCAAGCGATAAGCCTGCCGGCAAACTTACTTGTCAAGCCGTTTGCTAATTTCACCAATACGTAACACAAACAAACACAATATACTACACACACAATGAAAAAGACAATCCTTTTCGGCTCACTGTTAGCCGTAGCCGCTTGCGGCATCACATCATGCAGCGATGACCCCGACCCCTTCGAAGGCGACGCTGTCAAACTCGAGTACAACGCAGGCAACGCCAGACAGTGGGGCAACTACATGGCACACACAGCACTGCTGCTGAAGAATGATGCCGAAACGCTCTACAACCAATGGGCCACACAGTACACCAAGCACGAGAATGGCCAAGACGTGGCACAAGGCGGTTCGTACGCCACCTTCTTCAAAAACCACGATGCACGCACTGGCTATGGCGATGTAGACAACTGCATTCAGGAGATGGTTGAAAAGATGGGTGAAATTGCCAACGAGGTTGGCTCGGCCAAGATTGGCGACCCCTACCAAAAGTGGAAGGACGGCGACGAGGACAATGCCGTGTTGGCCGTTGAGTCGTGGTACAGCTGGCACTCACGCGACGACTATACCAACAACATCAACTCTGTGCGCAACGCCTACTATGGCACACGCGACGTGTACACTGCCGACTCAGTAGCCCCCAACTCACTGGCTCACGCCATGTCGGTGGCCAACCCCGCCCTCGACCGCAAGGTGCGCGACTGCATCTGGAAGGCTAAAGACGCCATTCAGGCCATTGTGCAGCCCTTCCGCAGCCACATCGGTTCTGACCAGACGGTTGTAGCCATGGACGCTTGCGAGAAGTTGCAGAAAATTCTTGGCGAAATCGAAACTGACGAGGAACAGAAGAAAGGCGAGGCCACTAACCTGAAGGAAGAGGCTATCAAGCTTGACCCTGCCACAAAGCAGGCTATCATCAACAACTTTGTCGACAACATCGTAGTGCCCACCTACCGCGAATTGGCTGAAAAGAATGCCGCCCTCTACAACACCGTGCTCGCATTCCAGGCCAACCCCAGCAACGACGGATTTGAGGCTTGCGCCAAGGCTTGGCTTGCTGCTCGCCAACCGTGGGAAACAAGCGAGGCTTTCCTCTTTGGCCCGGTTGACGAACTCGGTCTCGACCCCAACATGGACTCATGGCCTCTTGATGCTGAAGGTATCAAGAATATCCTGAAGTCTGAAAAGTGGGCCGACATCACTCAGAAGGGTGACGATGGCAATGTAACTGAATCGGCACAAAACGTGCGCGGTTTCCACACACTCGAGTTCCTCATCTTCAAAGATGGTAAGGCACGCACCGTGAAATAAACAACGCGCAACGCGCGCAATACGCATTACACACAGGAGTAAAGGTTTGGTAAAAAACCTTTACTCCTTCTGTGCACTATAAACAAATCGGTTTATCATGACAAAAAATATCATAGGTTTCTCGTTGATAATGAGCGGATTGCTGTCGCTATCGGCCTGCACCGACGACGATGGCATTGATGTGGCCGACATCAAGGTGCCCGAAGGGTATGCCTTGTCGGCCGACATATCAACGATATTCAAAAACTCGTCTACCGCCTACGACATTGAGGCCGACTGGGTGGCTGGCAAATACATGTCGCGCTTCAACGCTGGCAACACGCTCTACGACAACGCCATACCGAGCGGCAAGGACAACGCCGCCGGCGGCCTCGGCCCGCTGTATGCCGGATTTTCGTGCCGCAGCTGCCACATGACCACCGGCCGCACCGCACCATCAACTTGGACCAACTACGATGTGTCGAAAGCCGACGCCGATGGCTTTGTACAGGTGTCGGGCGGCACTGGCTTCACCTCAGGCCTGATATACATCACGCGCAAAAACGGCTCCTTCTTCCCCGACTACGGACGTGTGCTGCACGACCAATGTGTGCAAGGCACCTACACCGACAAGGACGGCAAGAAAATTGAGATGAAAGCCGAGGGCAAACTCAAGGTGAAATGGCACATGCAGCAGTTTGCCTTTCCCGATGGCGAAACATACGAACTGGCCTACCCCGAATACCGCATCAGCGAGTGGTACACCAACGGCATGAAGAACTATGGCCAGCCCATAGCCGATGCCGTCAAGCCCGAGGACCTCATCATCTCGGTGCGCCAGCCGTTGCGCCATGTGGGCATGGGCCCCATGATGGCGCTCGACCCGGTGGAGATTGAGGCACTTGCTGCCAAGAGCAACTATCCCGAATACGGCATCAGCGGACGCTGCAACTATATAACCGAAAAGGGCGTGACGGGCGTTGGCCTGTCGGGCAATAAGGCGCAGCACCTCGACCTCACAGTAGAGCTCGGCTTTTCGAGCGACATGGGTGCTACCAACAGCCGCTTCCCCGAGGAGGTGTGCGAAGGACAAATGCAGCAAATTTACGGCAGCATGATGGGCTTGTGCTACTCTAACCGCCTCGATGTGACGACTGAGGCTATGGAGAATGTCGACCTGTACATGCAGTGCCTCGGTGTGCCGGCACGACGCCTGGGCAGCACCACACAAATGGTGCAGTACGGCGACAAAATGATTACCGAACGCGAGATGGTGAGCATTGGCGAGCAAAACTTCTACAAGGCCAAATGCCACTTGTGCCACGTGACCACGCTGCACACCAAAAAGACGGGTTCGACGCTGCTCAACGGCACCCACATACCATGGCTCGGCGGACTGACCATTCACCCCTACTCCGACTACCTGCTGCACGACATGGGCTCCGAAATAATGGGCGTGGGCCTCAACGACAACTATTGCAGCGGACTTGCCCGCGGCAACGAGTGGCGTACCACACCGCTCTGGGGCATTGGCTTGCAACGCAAGGTGGACGGCCACACTTACTTTATGCACGACGGCCGCGCACGCAACTTTGTCGAGGCCATCATGTGGCACGGTGGCGAGGGCGAAGCGTCAAAGAACCTGTTTAAGAAAATGCAAAAGAAGGACCGCGACGCGCTCGTCAAATTCCTCGAATCATTATAAAAACCAAACGCGCTGGCGTAGTGGGTTAACGGGGTAACGGGTTGACGAGTTAACGGGTAAGCAACCTGTCTATATCACAATAAGTAGCGCATAACATACTTACCTGTCAACCCGTAAACCCGTAAACCTGTCAACCAAGTATGACACCAGCGGAATAAACTCTACACAGCTATTCACTCATGAAACATTATATACTCAGCCTCGCTGCCATGGCAGCCGGCACACTTACAGCATCAGCTAACAACACCACACCTGCAAGTACCGACTCGGTGGCAGTGAGCACCGAACAAACCACCAACGAACACCACGACGGGCCACGCATGAAGTATGCACCCATCGACCTCGACACCGACAATGGCGTGGTGTCACTGGCTGGCAGCAAGGGCTTTACCATACAAACCAAAAAGGGCGACTTTGTGTTCAAGCCCTACATGTTGGTGCAAACCAGTGGCAACTTTAACTGGTACGACGATGAGGGTCTTGACAAGGCTTACAACCAGGACAATGTTGAGAACTCGGGCTTTGCCATTCCCAATGCCATATTGGGCTTTACGGGCCGCGCCTTCAACAAAATTTCGTTCAACCTCTCGCTCAACGCTGCCAAGTCGGGCGGCAACCTGCTGCAGCAGGCATGGTTTGATGTGAAGTTCAACACACCGCTGCAACTGCGCGTGGGTAAATTCAAGACGCCTTTCTCACACGCCTACCTCACTACGCTTGGCGAGACGCTCTTTCCGCAGCTCCCCACATCGCTCACCACTGCCACCATCATGCCCTACGTGCTTAACGCCGTTACGCCGAGCATGAGCACAGGCTTCGACCTCGGTGTTGAACTGCACGGTGTGGTCAACAACAAGTTTGGCTACGAGGTGGGGCTGTTCAACGGCACGGGCTCGGCTGTGAACACGGCCAACAAAACCATCAGCGACGATTGGCACATTCCCTCATTGCTCTATGCCGGACGCCTCACCTACATGCCTTGGGGCGTAATGCCTTCTACCCAGGGTAACCCCAACCTGCTCAACGACCGCAAAATGCTCATCGGACTGTCAGGCTCAATGAATGTGGAGAGTGAGAACGAAAGCACCAACGATGCACGCATGGGACTGGAGTTTGCCTTGCTCTACAACCGCTGGTACTTTGCCGGTGAGGCTTACTGGATGAATGTGGGCTTTACCAAACGTCAGAAAATCAACGAGCACTACAACTACCTTGGCGGTTATGTGCAGGGCGGCTACTTTGTGGCACCGCGCTTGCAGGTGGCTGCACGCTACGACTTTATGAACCGCAACAGCACGGGCAAGGACGGTTTCCTCAACATGCCGGCCGTGGGACTTAACTACTTCTTCAAGGGTTGCAACCTCAAGCTGCAGGCCATGTACCAGTACACTGGTCGCAAGGGACACGACACGCAGCTCGACCGCGACAACGACAACCTGGGCCTGGCCACTCACTCGGCCACCGTACAGTTGCAGTACTACTTCTAAAAAATAATTACTGCTACAAATGAAACGTATTATATATATAATGTGTATGGCCCTGTCGAGCCTGACGCTTTGCACCGCGTGCGATGACGGACGTATACCCGAAAAGGTGCGCGACATAACCGAGAAGGGACGTGTGGCCACTCTCGATGCCGACATTGCCGGCACCGCCTCATGGGCCAAAGGCTACACCGTGGCTCTGGCGGGATTTACCGACGATGGCACGTATGCCGAAATATCGAAGGACATCAAGCCCGATGCCAATGGTCATGTCAACCTGACACTGCCGGGCATACCCGACGAGGTGACCAAACTCGAGGTGTGTGTGATTAACAGCATTCGTAAACGTGTGGTGACGCTGTACACCACCACTGCCACCGACAATGGCGACACCATTCGCATCAAACCCGATGCGGCCATCAATGCCGGCATGTTGGCGGCCATTCAGACCAGCTTGTTCGACAAGCAGTGCGCCCACTGCCACTCGGGCAGCGCTTGGGCGGCATCGCTCAACCTTAACGATGGCAAGAGTTATGCGCAACTGGTCAATGTGGCTTCGGCCAAGGAGCCTGGCAAAATGCGTGTGCTGCCGGGCCAAGCCGACGCCAGCGTGCTCTACGAGGCGCTTGCCACCAACATGAGCAGTCCCGACGAAGGTAACTGGAAGCACGACCACTCCAACATCATGGTAACCGACCGCACCGGCCTGCAACTGCTGAAGGACTGGATTGACAGCGGCGCCAAGGAGTAAAGCCCGCGGGCAGTAATGCCTCCTGTGCTGACAAGTGCAAACACAGTGCAAAAAGTGCAGATGTGCAGACAAATACGCCACGTTTTATGTGGCTATTTGTCTGCACTCTGCACTTTTTGTATGCACCGCGCTGATATGCAGCCAATGATACTATGAAAAAGCGCAAGCAATAATGGGGGCGACGCGTCTCGCGTCGGGGCATTTTTCAGCAGCTTCGTCTCGCGGGATATACTAAATTATATTTATGTCCGGTAAAAGTCTAAAGCACATTGTAATGCTTTTGCCCTTTCAGGGCGCGACTGCTCCAACATGGGAAGACCCAGGGTGTCGCTACGCTTGCCCTGGGCTGAGTGCTCCATTGGGCTTTCAGCCCGCACTTGCACACACGCGTCTACTACGCAACAATTAGTAACGAGGCTGTGCATTGGTTCTAACATAGCCTCTCAACCACGAGCATAGAAATGGCCACTATGATTTTTGCAAGGGCGGCCTGAAAGGCCAATGGAGCACTCAGCCCAGGGCAAGCGAAGCGACACCCTGGGTATCACGTATTGGAGCAGTCGCGCCCTGAAAGGGCAAAAGCATTAAAACCTGTCATAGACAACGTGATTGCTACCGTATTTCATGTATGCTTTTATGCCAATAATAGTTTCTGCAGCCATGTGCAGCTTACTAAAGGGGCTTACTTTTTGAAATAAAGAGCATGAAACTCTATTTATAAAGGGTTTAAGGCGGTAAAACACCATTAGGTAGTGACAAGAGCACGAACCAAAGTTCAAGTCATTTTACATCGGACGTAGTAAGCACGTTGAACGAACGTAGTGCATGTTTACTTCGAACGAAGTAAGCACATTGAACGAACGTAGTAAGACAACCTTCTGCACGTTTCACACAACATCATGGACTGTTTTTAGAGAAATAATCGGTTGGTTTCATCAGGCACGCTCCCCTTTCGCGTAGTTGTAACGCGCTAATATAAGGCTGTGCCTCAAAACGAAATCGAAACTTTTGCCTAACTTTGCAGCCGTGAATAAGGAATATGTTTTTTGCAAGGGCGCACACACAAAGGTGGCGTCCTTACTGCTGGTTGCCATAAGTGCCGCAACCAGCACCTATGCCAGCAATACGGGGGCCAACAGTGCCGACAGCACCGATGCCCCAACGGCACGCTTTGACTACAGCCTGTCGGCCATTACCGAAGGACAATGGAACATGACCACCGGACGCGGCGCATGGGCCAACCGCCTTGATGCCTCGCTGGGCATCAGGCTGTGGAGGGGGGCACGCCTCGAAGCTGGCATTCTGAGCACCTGGCAACCTACCGACTACATTGCCGAGGTGTGTCAGGACTTTTCAAACATCAACGCACCCAACCGTCCGTTGCGGTTGGTGCATTTCGGACTTCAACAGCATTTTATTGACAACAAGTTAGGAGTGTTTGTCGGTCTGCGACAAGCCGACGAGGACTATTTCAACACCCCGATGGCAGGACTGTCAACGGGTGCTTCGTGTGGTTGTGTGCCCACGGTGAACGACAATTTTCACATCAACGTGTTTCCGCTCACCGCATTAGGCTTGCACATTACCTACACCCCCACCCCACAATGGCTTGTGCAAACCACCCTGTATAATGGCAACGCCTACGACACACTCGACCGCTCGTTCCGCTTCAGGCCACATGCCGACGGCATAATCAACCTGGGCTCGGTAAGCTACACCCGCGAGGGTGCGCACGCCGACGACTTCAGTGCCACCTACCTTGTGGGCTGGAACTTTGGCAATCATTACCGCGAGGGCACGCAGCACCGCCACTCGCAGGTGGGCTTTTGGGCCACGGTGGAGCAGCCCCTGGCCAAAGTGGGACGCGTGGGGTTGGCGGCAGCGGCCACAGTGTCGCACCAATTTAAGGACCCCGAAGTAGCCGTGGGCTACTGGAACGGTACACTGGCGGCCAACAACCTTACACGCCGTGGCGGCACGCTGGCCCTGGTGCTGAACCGTGCCTACTACAACGATGCACACGAAACCGACACCGAGCTGACCTTTGCCATGCCGCTCGGACAGTACTTCACACTGCAGCCCGCCATTCACCATTATTCTACCAGCGGACACAAGCAATGGCTCGGACAACTGCGCGTGACGGTGAGCTTGTAACCCGCATACCCAAACATGGTGATTTTGCCCCCGAAACGCCATCGGGACAAGGATAGCTGCACCTTTTTTAGTACCTTTGCACGTAGAATAAAGAATAACAAACAGTATGACTAACGTACAGCAAAGGTCGGCCATAAAGTTGGAGAACGCATTGGCCGAAATTTCAAAGTTTGAAGTTGAAAACGGCGTGACGGAATTTCACGTCATGGTACACGCCACACGTCCCGAACAAACATTTCAGGAGCAGCTTGACGCAGTGCTCAACACGTATTATAATTTGCTCGAAACGGAGTTAAAAGGTGCCTCATCGGTTATCAAACGCTACTTTTTGAGCGATGCCGCCAACCAGTATGAAACCTTGATAGCCTCGGTGCCCGAAGCACCGGCCTGTGCCTGCTCGGTAATAGAGCAAGCACCGCTCAACGGCACCAAGGTGGCGTTGTGGGCTTATTTGCAAACGGACATTGGCTGCGGCACCTTCAGCAATGGGTTGTACCGTGTGCAGCATGGTGCCTATACCCACTTATGGGGAGGCAGCGCCGTGGCTCAGGCACCAGACTCAGAGGAGCAGACAAGCCTGTTGCTCAAGGACTACGTGATGCAACTGCTGGCCAATGGCGGCCACCTGGCAGAGAACTGTGTGCGCACATGGTTCTTTGTGCAGAATGTTGATGTGAACTATGCCGGTGTGGTGAAAGCACGCAACGAGGAGTTTTACACACAGAACCTTACGAGCAAGACGCATTTTATTTCGAGCACGGGCATCAACGGCCGCAATGCCAACCCCGAAGCGCTGGTGCAGCTTGACACGTATGCGGTGCTCGGCATCAAGCCCGAACAGATGCAGTACTTGTATGCGCCCACTCACCTTAACCCTACCTACGAGTATGGGGTGAGCTTTGAGCGCGGCACACGCATGGATTATGGCGACCGCCGCCAGGTGTTCATTTCGGGCACGGCAAGTATCGACAACAAGGGCAACATTCTGTACCCTGGCAACATTCGCAAGCAAACCGAACGTATGTGGGAGAATGTGGAGGCACTGCTCAATGAGGCCGAATGCGGATTTGAAGATGTGGGCCACATGATAGTGTACTTGCGCGACACGGCCGATTATGCCGTGGTGGACAAAATGTTTGAGGAGCGCTTTCCCGATGTGCCCAAAGTGATTGTGCACGCACCAGTGTGCCGTCCGGGCTGGCTCATCGAAATGGAGTGTATGGCCACCAAGGCCGTTATTAACACCGAATTTGAGAATTTATGATACATGCATGCTATGGCCTTGCCCCGCAATAGGCGCAAAGCTATAGCAAATATCTTTTATGCACCAGACGCTACCTCTAATGGGGGCGACGCGTCCCGCGTCGGTTTTTCAGCAGCCTCGGGACGCGCCGCCCCCATTAGAGGTAGCGATACTTATAATAAAAGAATATTTACACCTGTCATTATGAAACGCATATTCATCATACTTTACACCTTAATGCTCATTGTGCTGGGTGCTGCCACTCTGGTTGAGGACAGCAAGGGCACGAGTTTTGCCACCGACTACATATATGGCGCCCCGTGGTTTATTGCCCTGTGGGGGATGCTGGCAGCCGGCATGGTGGCAGCCATTGTCAAGTGGCAACTGTGGCACCGGTTCTCGGTCATGATGCTCCACCTGTCGTTTGTGGTGATATTGACGGGGGCATTCACCACTTTCGCCACCTCTAAAAAGGGGGTGGTGCATTTGGTGAACAGTGTGCCCGTACACACATTTCAGAGCGAGGATATGAGCCAGAGCTATCCACTGCCATTCACACTGGTGCTCGACAGTTTCAGCGTGCAGCACTACCCTGGCACCATGGCTGCCGCCAACTATACCAGTGCCGTGAGCATCACTGCCGACACGGGCGAGACGGTGCACGCCGACATTTCGATGAACAACATTGTGAAGCATAGCGGCTACCGCTTTTACCAATCGTCGTACGACGAGGACGGACAGGGCAGCTGGCTCAGCGTGAACTACGACCCTTACGGCACGGGCATCACCTATGTGGGCTATCTGCTGCTTGTGGTGTCAATGCTCATGGTGGTGGCCGACCGCCGCGAGGAGGTGCGACGCCTGCTCAAGCACCCGCTGCTGCGCAAGGGCGGCTTGCTGATGCTTGGCATAATGCTTGGCACCATGCCGGCCTTGGCCAACCGCTCGCTGCCGGCCTTTAACCGCGCCAAGGCCGACTCGCTGGCCGTGAAACAGGTGGTGTACAACGACCGCGTGGCACCCTTCAACACGCTGGCACGCGACTTTGTGCTGAAACTCTACGGCAGTGCTTCGTACCATGACTTGACGCCCGAACAGGTGGTGAGCGGCTGGCTGCTGCGCCCCGATGTGTGGCAAAACGAGCCTATGATATTGGTTAAAAACGCCGAGCTGCGCCGCATTCTGCATCTCGACACAAAATATGCACGGCTGACCGACCTGTTCGACAACAATGGCTACATTCTGCAACGCTACTGGCACGGCGACCAAGCTGCCACGCCCAACGAGCCGCTGCAAAAGGCCATTGCCGAGGTGGACGAGAAACTGGGCCTTGTCATGATGCTGCAAAAGGGCACGCTCATCACGCCGCTGCCCAAGGACGGCAGTGTGCAACCGCTCTCGCCCACTCGCGTCGAGGCGGAACTGCTTTACAACAAGGTGCCTTTTGCCAAGGTGCTGTTTATGGTGTGTCTCACACTGGGGCTGGTGGCATTTGGCCGCCTGGTTTACCGCAATTTGTCTGGCCGTCCGGCGCTCAAGCATGAGCACGCGGTGTGGAGCGGTTTGCTTTATGCCGTCACCCTTGCGCTGCTGTTTGCCTTTGGCTTGCGCTGGTATGTGGCCGGCCATGTGCCCATGAGCAATGGGTTTGAAACCATGCAGTTCATGGCACTTGCCACGCTGGTGGTGTCGTGTCTTACCCACCGCCGTTTTGGGGTGATGCTGCCTTTCGGCCTCATTCTGTCGGGCTTTGCCTTGTTGGTATCGTTCATGGGGCAGAGCAACCCGCAGGTCACCAACCTCATGCCGGTGCTGGCGTCGCCGTGGCTCAGTCTGCACGTGTCGGTGGTCATGATGGGGTATGCGCTGCTGGCCTTTACGATGCTCACGGGCATCATGGGGCTTTGCTTGCCGCGCCAGGCCACACAACTCATGCTGCTTGGGCGGTTGCTGCTCTACCCCGCCGTGTTCTGTCTGGGCATAGGCATATTTCTTGGTGCCGTGTGGGCCAACCAGTCGTGGGGCGCTTACTGGAGTTGGGACCCCAAGGAGACGTGGGCGCTCATTACTTTTATGACTTACGCCATTGCCTTTCACAACCACTCATTGCCTTGGCTCAGCAAGCCGCGCCACTTTCACTGGTTCTGCACACTGGCTTTCCTGACCGTGCTGATGACTTACTTCGGCGTAAACTTTGTGCTGGGAGGAATGCATTCTTATGCGGGATAAGTAGCGAGGGGTGCGCGCTATGGCCACTGACGCGGATAACAGAAGAATAAAATGGCTGACGCCGTAGTGTTACAAGTAGTAACGCTACGGCGTCAGCTCATTTGCACATCTGCATATTTCCGCACATCTGCATATTATTGTTGTCCGGTAAAACATAAACATGCGAACGGACTCAAGCACCAAACGCTACCTCTAATGGGGGCGACGCGTCCCGCGTCGG
>OGJE01000588.1_pt1 | contig 12444 bp, 7 predicted proteins | sample 1571981 | NCBI WGS metagenome assembly OGJE01 (sample SAMEA2582118, study PRJEB24529) | metagenome | biome: Human gut stool | place: China | collected 2011
AATATTTTTCAATAATAGAACTAAATAGGGTCTAAAATACAAAGTCTGCAGAAAAACACAATACAACTGATAATCAGGTATATATATTATATTTATAATAAAATAGGGTCTAAATGATAGTAGTATTTTCGCATTATCAACCATTCTGCATCAGATAACAGAATCTCACGCTTTGGTTGCCAGGAAGCATTATGTTAACGAAACCAACTCATAGTTTTATGGCTCCTAAGTCTATGAGTTCCAAGAAGGAAAACATAGAGTTAAAAAGCAAAGAAAAAAACAACACGGACAAATTCAATTTGTCCGTGTTCCTAATTTAACTTAATTATTTTAACTTTTCTTCGTTCATATACAACGCTGATGCAACTTAGTTCCCTTACAAGACAAGAAGTAAAATGAACCTTATTTTAATCTTTCAAGCATCCGATAGGAACTACAAAAACACCATCTTTTCTTCGACATTTCCTCAGTTGGCTGAATTTTATTTCCTCAGTTGGCCGAATTTCATTTCCTTAGTTGGCTGATTTCGTTTTAATCAGCAGGTTTTGATTGCCTGAAAGCAGAAGGCGTTACCCCTCTCATCTTCTTGAAAAACTTTGTGAGATGAGCCTGGGATGAGAAGCCGAAAGTGTTGGCTATCTCCTGCACCGTATGCGTGGTGGTAGAGAGTTCGCGTTCAATCTCCTTCACGATGTATTCATCGATGATCGCCTTCGGCGTCTTGCCGGAAATGCGGCGGGTAACCTGCGCCAGATAGCGGCCACTCACATTCAGCTGGTCGGCATAGAAATGCACATCGCTATAGGTGCGGCAGAAGTTATTCACCTGCGAGATAAACTGGTTGTAAAGATCGGAACTCCTGCCCTGCAGATTACTCTCCCTAGCCAGTTCTATGTTGATGAAATCCTGCGCCATCGCCAACGCCTCCTCCATCTTCTTGCCCTGGTTCAGATAGATGGCAAGGGCAGAAGAGAAGCGGTTGATGAGACCATGCGAATTGGCATTATCGAGGCGATAGATCCGGAGTCCCTGCTTCTCGGCAAGTTCCAGGAGTCGGGAGTTCTGAAGGATGATGTCACTCTCCTTCTTTCTCGCCACGACTACCGAACAGAGGGGCAGCAGACGGTATTTAATCTGGCTCACCACATCCTCGGTCATCAGCGCATCGCCCTGACTCGACCAGATGGAAGGGGCGTAGATGATGTGGTCTGGACGATACTTGGTCAGGGCATCGATGAGCACATTCAGCGTCTCTACCTTACGAATCATTCCCACCTTCACAATGCGGGGCTGCATATCGTTCATGATGGCTTCTATCTGACCGGAGACGATTTCGGCAGGAATATCGAAGAACTCCTGGATGCCCAGGGTGTTCTGCACGGTGATGCTGGTTATCGCCGAAACGGCATAACCGCCCAATTCGAATATCGTCTTGATATCCGCCTGCACACCCGAACCGCCGGTGCTGTCGGAACCGGTAATCGTTAATATTGGCAACATTTCGTTTGAACTTGAATGAATCTTTCTATCTCTTCATATATTCCGAAGGCGACATGCCGAACAACTTGGAGAAGCACTTCGAGAAGTAGCTGCTGTTAGAGAAGCCCACGGTGTACATCACCTCGGAAACGCTGAACTTGCCAGCCTTCAGCAGTTTAGCAGCCTTGCGCAATCGCATGTCACGAATCAGTTCTACAGGTGTCTGACCCGTAAGCATCTTCACCTTGCGATAGAGCTGCTTGTTACCCATGCCCATCTTCTCCTGAAGCATCGTTACGTTGAAGTTGGAATCTATCATGTTTTCATCTATCGCCTCCTTAATCTGATCAAGCAGACGCTGATCCATTTCATCCAACTCTTCAACTTCCGGCTGCGGTCCATTAACCATCTGAACAACCATGGCACCCGGAGCATCATCCGACGAAACATCCACATCGAGCGTAGAACTTACCACATGGGATACCTCTTCGAAAGAACGATGCTCCACTGCCGACTTCAGGTCATCGGCAAGGTTGGCATAGAACTCCATACGCGCCTTTACCTGCTCCAGAATCTCAGCCTTCTGCTTCTCAGCCTCCAGCAACTGCTTCTTCACGAAATGAGAGTTGATGATCCAGGCGAGGAAGACAATCAGCAGGGTAAGATAGAACAGCTTGCACCAGATGGTGAGATACCAAGGTGGAAGCACGGAGATATCGAGCGTATAAACCTCGTCGCCGATATTGCCCTCGCCATCCAGCACATGGACGGAGAGATGGTAATCGCCATACGACAAGCCATTGTATGAAATATCGAGATTGCCCTTGTCCAGATAGTGCCACTCGTGGTCGCTGCCCTCCAGGCGATAAGCATAGACGGCTGTAGGATGGTCGGCAAAAGGAAGGTCGGAGAGCTGAAGGGTGAAACTGTTCTCATCGCTCTTCAACACCAAGGTCTTCAAACCAACAGGCGATACGCCCGGCGTACCCTTGATGCTCTCGTCGAGCAACGCCTCCTGGGTCTGTCGGCCATTCACCACAATGCCAGCCAGCAGCAGCTGCGCCTTATCGTTCTTCGGCATGTCGAGGTCGGCACGGATAGAGACGAAGCCATCGTTGCCACCCATCACCACCTCGTGGTTCAGCTTGGAATAATAGATATTGTTAGGAGTAACCATCGGGATGATGAAGCGGAAGCTGTTGCCCTTAGGATCCAGCACGCAACATGCGTTTCCGGCAGCCACCCAGATGTTTCCTTCCACATCACACATGGAAACCACCTTGTCGCCAATCTTCCATTCCTTGCTATCCACCTCCTTGCCCTTCATAGGCAGGTTCACCATGTAGCACTTGACGCTGGCGTTATATCCTACCCACACGTTGCCGTTGCCGGAAGCCATGAGATAGTTGATAGCGTCGTTGCCTCCGATATGGGCCACGCGCATGGTGTAAGGGTCGATGCGGTCGAGATGGTCATGGGAAGAAGCCCAGATCATTCCCTTGCCATCGAGCACCATCTGTCCGACATGCAAGCCCGAGAGGGCATTCTGTCCCTTGTCGGAAAAATGATAGTCTGCCACGCAGGTAGCCGTGCCCGAAGCTGCATGGGCGATGGCTGCCACCAGGCGCTGCTTCTCCATCACGAAGATGCCGCCCTGATAGGACGCCATCCAGATTCTGCCCTTTCTATCCTGAAGGATATCGTAGGCCCAGGCGGTGGAATACTTGCCGGTCTTATCATAGACGATGAAATTGAGCAACTGTCTGGTCGCCCTATCATAAAGGTTGATGCCGTGGTCTGTGCAGACCCACACATCACCATCCTGATCTTCATAAATCTTGCGCACACGGTTGTGGGCTAAAGGAGCCGCAGGATTGTTCTGCTTATACCATACCACATTCTGATAATCAGATACGGCACCCTGGGCACGCACGCCCTCGGTATAATGAATCAAGCCATTGGTACCACCCATCCACCATTCGCCATTACGGGTCTGGAGGATGGCATGCAGGAAGCTTCCCTCGCCGGAGAAGGTAATCTTATCGAGCGATGTGAAGCGATAGTAGGTATGGGTAGAGAGACGTGAAAGTCCGTTGTCGGTACCAATCCACACATTCTGCCATTTATCTACATAGCAAGCCCATACGATGTTGTTGGGGATGGTAGCCTCATTGCGGGAGTCGTGAACGAAATGCTCCAGACTATTGTTCATCGCCATGCGATAGAGACCATTGTCGGTACCGATATAGAGGTTTCCATCCTGGTCTTCATCAATACATTTCACGGAGTTTCCGTTCAGTGCTTCTATCTTCGAAAAATTCTGCAGGCTGCGGTCGGCGCAATAAAGAGCGCCCTCGGTACCTATCCAATAGCAATGGCGGATGGCATCGTAAGCCAGGGCATTGACCAAAGGCTGTGCGCCCGGGGTAAGAAGGATGGGACGGTTGTTGAGACGGAGTCCGGAGAGTGAACCCACGAGAAGTCCCTTCTGGGTATACAAGATGGCATACACATCCGGAGCGAAGGCTTTCTTTCTGTCCTTCATATCGATTACGCGCAGTTCCTTCAGTGTCTTTTTCTTGCTTTCATCTCCATAAGCCTCTGCATCAGGGGTAGAAACATAAGTTTCCTTCTTGGCATCAAACTGCAGGATGCCATTGCCCGTAGCCATATAGAGCATGCTGCCCTCGAAACCGAGTGCATTGATGCGTACATGATTAAAGGTGTGGGGAGCAAAATGGCGATAGTCATGATAGCCGTCATAACTGTAGAGTCCGTTATCGGTTCCAAGCCAGATGATGCCATTGGCATCCTGAGTAATCGCACTAACCGTCTGAGCACCATCAAGGGTGGTGTTGACGAATCTTTGCGCATGAAGCGCTAAGGTTACGAAGAGCATAGCTATCGCCATACCCATTCGGTTTATAGTTGTAGTTATCTTGTTCATGGCTGCAAAATTACACATTATTCATGATAACGCCAAACTTTCTTTGGGAAAAATACAAATAAACCTGGAGAAAAAGTTTTCAAGTCTAATAAAGAATTCCGTTCAACGTCGCTGAATACACATTCAACGTCGTTGAACGCACATTCAACGTCGCTGAACGTACATTCAACGTCGCTGAACGAAAAATTCCCCTAGGAGCAAGAACTTCTACTCCTAGGGGATTCAACATATTTTATAAACTGTATTAATATCCTTAATAAAAGGCAGCAATTACATTGCCTGAAGCGTCAATGTCTTCTCGATGTTGCGCTTGCCATCCTTCACGGTGAGGATGATGTCGCCCTTCTGCGCCTTGCTCTGTACAAGAATCACGAGCTTGCCGGAGAAGAGACGCATGTGTGGCTGAGTGAATGGTTCGAGCGATGTGGCATCGCCATTGCAGGCTGCCTTGAAGGTTCCGGCACCTGTTACCTCGAAGGTCAGCTCATCATCAGCGAGCGGGCACTCATTGCCATCCTTATCCAGAAGGCTCACGGTAACAAAAGCGAGGTCTTTTCCATCGGCATTCAGCAGCACATTGTGCTCATCGGTGCAGCCTTCTACCATGCAGGCGATAGGCTCATGGTCTGGAGTTTCCACACTGAACTTCATCTGCGCTGGTTCTCCTGCTGTACGCTTCACGTCCTCGCCTACCTTATCGCCATACTGGTTGTAAGTAACCACGCGAATCTCGCCCGGTTCATACTTCACATTGTTCCAGCGGAGGCGATAGCGGTCCAGACGGCTTGACTTGTCCTTGCGCACTCTGCCCTGGCTCTTGCCATTCACGAAAAGCTCGCCTTCCACACCATCGGTGTAGCAATATACAGGGGTAACCTGTCCTTCTCTACCCTTCCAGTTCCAGTGAGGAAGAAGATGGGTGGTATGCTGATGCTCGTTCCAGCGGGCACGATACATATAATATCTATCCTTTGGAAGTCCGGCAAGGTCGCAGATACCGAAGTAGCTGCTGCGGCTTGGCCAGTAGGTATCGTATGGAGTCGGCTCGCCCAGATAGTCATAGCCCGTCCACACGAACTCTCCGATTACCCAACTGTAGTCATCCTGCATCTTCCAGTCATCATCCGGAAGATTACTCCAGGAGCAATACTCCGTGTCATAGCTGGAGCACTGGCCATCGGCGTATGGATTGTTGTTGCTGGCACGCACCTGAACCGGGAACTTATACACGCCACGGGAGCTGACGGTAGATGCTGTCTCTGAACCCAGGAGGAATCCCTGAGGCAACTGCTCGATATTCTTATAATATTTATGTACGCGATAGTTGAAGCCCGGAACGTCCATCACCTGAGCGAAGCCACTCTTCAGGGCAGCCTCAGCCTTATCCATACCCTGGGTTACAGGGCGGGAAGGATCATACTGATGACAGATATTCTGAAGATGCTTGGCAATCTCCTTACCCTCCTTACTCCACTGCTCAGGAATCTCGTTACCGATGCTCCACATGATGATACTAGGATGGTTGCGGTGATGCTTCACCAGATTGGTCATATCCTTGTCGCTCCATTCCTTGAAGAACTTGGCGTAGCCATTCTTGCACTTAGGAAAAATCCACATATCGAAGCTCTCAGCCATTACCATCATACCGAGAGAATCGCAGATTTCCATCTGCATGGTAGAAGGCATGTTGTGAGCTGTACGGATGGCGTCGCACCCCATCTCCTTCATCGTCTTGATCTGGCGGATGAGTGCCGCCTTGTTCTCTGCAGCTCCCAACGGACCGAGGTCGTGGTGCAGGCAGACACCCTTGATCTTGCGGGTAATGCCATTGAGCTGGAAACCATTATTCTTGGATACCGAGATGGTGCGGATACCGGTCTTCAGCGTCTGGACATCAGCCACCTTCTTGCCTTCATATCGGGTTAACTTCACCTGATAGAGATAAGGAGATTCCGGCGACCAGAGCTGAGGATTCGCCACCTTCAAGGTAGTCTTGATTTCAGGGGTTGCACCCTTAATGGTCTGCTCGGCTACCTTGGTACCAGCCTCATCGAGCAAGGCGATGACCGTCTTGCCCGACTTACTAATCTTTCCTTCCAGCAAAGCGTTCACCTCTACTTCGGCTTCCTGCTTATCTGCCTTCAGGGTACGGACGAAGGTATCCCAGGTAGAGAAGTTCTCTTTGCCATAAAGTTCCACAGATACCGGACGGTAGAGACCGCCGCCTGGATACCATCTGCTGCTTTCCTCTACATTATTAAGATGTACTTCTATCAAATTGCTCTTGCCAAACTGGATGAAAGGAGTGATGTCGATGCGGAAGGCATTATAGCCGTAAGCCCACTTGCCAGCCTCCTTGCCATTGACGCTGACAATAGGCTGGCTCATGGCACCGTCGAAGACGAGTACGGCACGTTTATAGCCCTTAGGAGCCGTCCACTTCATCTGATACATGCCCTCGCCTATCCAAGGCAGCGCACCCGAACGGCCCGACTTCTCTGTCTTTTCCTTTTCGCCATTCTGCTCGATGGCTACCATCTGCAAGTCCCATTTCTTATCGAAAGGTCCCGAAATAGCCCAATCGTGAGGCACGGAGACCTGAGACCACGATTTGCCATCGCGGGAGAAATCCCACGACGGCAAATTTATTACTTTTCGGCTCTGCGCCTGGCACACGGAAGAGAGCGCCAGGGCAAGAGTCATGAAAGCTATGCTTCTCTTAATCATATATATTATTTCTATAGTTTGTTCAATATTCTATTTTCAGTTTCGCTTCTTACCACTCCCGAAAGAAAAGAAGAAAGCGAACTTGCCCGATTACTTGAAGGCATCGAGAGCTGCGGTTGGCTTACCGCTGTTGTCGAAGGCTCCCTTGTCGTAACCATTCCACTTGCCATAGCACTCAGGCTCCCAGTAGAACACGCCCTCGCAGGTAGAGATAGCCTTGCAGCCATCCACCATCTTCTTGAGGAATGGAGCGGCATTTTCTGAATCCCAGACCATACCAATCTCTGAGATGATGACATCGCAGTTGTATTTACCGGAAAGGGTCTTGATGTTGCTGAGACAAGCATCAGATACTTGCTCCCAGGTCTGGTCGGTAATCCAGTCAGGATAGAGCGACATGCCGATGACATCCCACTTGGCGCCCTTCTGCTTCAAGCCATCAAACATCCAGGTATACTGGCCCAGGTTGTTTCCCTTGTCAAGGTGCACAATCACCTTTGCCTCCGGATAAACAGCCTTGACGGCATCATAGCCGGCATTGATGTAAGCGGCAAAGTTAGCCATGTTCTTAGAGGCACGACCTGTTACCTTCAGGGCAGCATCGCCCTCCGCATCATTCCAGAGCATGCCGTCGGTGGTTTCGTTACCCACCTGCACCCACTCTACGTTGACGCCTCTTTCCTTCAAGGCATTCAATACATCCTTGGTATGATCGGCAACCGCCTGCTTCATCTGATTGAAGTCATAGTTCTTCCAGGCAGCAGGAACGCCCTGCTTGGAAGGGTCTGCCCAAGTATCAGAGTAGTGGAAGTCAATCATCAGGCGCATACCGAGCTGCTGAGCTCGCCATGCCTTCGCCACCACATCATTCTTTCCGTTCCATCCACCATCAGGGTTTACCCATACACGAAGACGGATGGAGTTCATGCCGAGGTCGCGGAGAAGCGCCATGCACTCGGTTGCCTTACCATTGGCGTTATAGAATTTCTTTCCGTTCTGCTCCATCTCGGTGAGCCAACTAACATCGGCTCCCTTGGCGAAGCCGCTCATATCGTATGTCTTCTCCTTTTCGGGAGTAGCATTATCTTCATTGCTGCAACTTGTGCCCGTGATAGAGAACAAAAGTGCTGAAGCCAGCAATATGGCTTTTCCTAAAATATTCTTCATTGTTCTTTGGGTTTATAGCTATCTTTACTTTATCCTAAAAACGCTTTTACGTATCAAATATTGCAAAGATAGCTGAATTATTTATTCATACTTCCAGGTCATGGCGTTGATGTCGGCAGTAACAGTAACCTCGCCGCCAGTTACATCGTCCTTGAACCAAATGTTCCAACAATCACTAGCTGTAGACAATTTAAAGAGATCGCTTGGATCTGAACCATACCAGGTCTGCTTGTCGTCCTTGTTCTCACCTACGTAGATGAATCGGAAGTTCTCCCAAGCAGTTGGTTTGTACTTACAGGTATAAACGCCATCACTCACCTTGTTCATCACGGCAAGAAGGGTGTTACCGTCCGTGCTGAACATACAGAGGGTATTGCTAGCCTCTGGTTCTGGAGCAGTCTGATTACCAGCTTCAATAGAGTAAGTCAGTTCGCTGTGCTCGCCTACCTTTACGGTGATGGTATAAGTACCCGCCTTGGCTATGTTCACGCTGCCAGCAGTTGCGGCATCAGTCATCTTGCCATCAGCCAGCGTATAGTTCATGGTCTTGACTACGGCTGCAGCATCGTCTGTAGCTGTAGCCTTGCTGTACTCTGCACCCGTAGCTACTATATTAATAGGTGTATTATCAGCTGTGGTTGTAATCACCTTCACCCAAGCATAGTTAGGAGCATCGTAGGTCATTTCCTCACCATTCAACTGCATCGCCTTGATGTAGGTTGGCTTGAATTCCTTAGCCTTTGTATCTACCACTGTATAATAAATACCTGTCTGACCAGGGAACCAGAAGTTCCATGCAGACTCCGTATTATCCATTTCATACACATGGCCATCCTGTCCTACATTACCCCAAATGGTTCCATCATTCTCCTTACCCCAGATGTGGAACCAAGAAGAAGCAGTCATATAGCCGGCATAAACTCCATCAGAATGAGGAGAATAGAGTTTGGTAAGAACTTGATCCTTATTCTCATTCAGGATATTGATGTAACTCATATCAATAAGGTATGGAGTAACCTTTACCTGGCAGACATTACTGTAAGCGGCATCAAGATTGGCACCTTTCTGACTCTTGATACGGAAATAGAGAGGCGAACTCTGTCCTGCAGTCAGACCGAGATCCTTGGCAGCAGCATTGAGATCCGCACCAGTGAAAGCCTTGGAGAGATCGGTTACGGAATACTCCTTTACCGTAGCAAAGCTCTCTGAAGGAGATGCCTGCAGATAGGTTTTCAACACACCATTGCCCGCAGGTTTGGTCTCGTCGCTCGAAAGCAAGGTGGGATTCTGCCAGGCCATCGAAAGAACGATGTCCTTACTGTTGTCAACAGACAGCACCACATCGCTGACCGATGCCATCAGACTGGATGCCTTGAAGCCATCCAGATATATCTTGTCGCCACTCTCGTCGCAACTCACCAGAGCGGTGAGTGCGCAGAGAAGCATCATCAGGTTTCTAAATATCTTTTTCATTCTTTTATCCTATTAATAGTTGTCGTTATGAAGATTTGGATTGGCGGTAAGCTCGGTGTTAGGGATTGGATAGATGTTGTACTTGCTGTCAACAGCCTGTCCATCGTGGGTGCCACCCTTCCACTGCCAGATATACTTGCTAGTGGTAAACTCGCCGAAGCGAATCAGGTCGGTGCGGCGATAGCCCTCATGATAAAGCTCACGAGCTCGCTCATCGAGGATGAACTGGAGGAAGGCATCGTCATTGGCAAAATTGCTAGACCAAACATCAGAAGCACCTGCACGCTCGCGGAGGAGATTGATCCAATAGATGGCTCCCTGCTTTCGGGAAGCGATGACCTCAGGATCGGCAGCATCAGTCTTTCCTTCTGGCCATGGATCCCAACTTGCACCCTGGGTACGAGCCACGCACTCAGCATACATCAGATAAACATCTGCCAAGCGGAAAAGAGGGAAATCGGTTTCCACACCATCATTGGCTGTATTGGATGCTATGGTTCCATCATCCTTCAGGTTGCTCCATTTCTCTGAGAGATAACCGGTGGCTTCATCGGTCATGCTGGTTACATCCTTGCTCTGCCCGTTGGTAAAGAACTTGCAGCGCTTGTCGCCATTGCCATCGATATCGGTCTGGGTAAACTTATCCACGAACTCCGGACGGAGGCGGAACTCACTCCAGCCATTGGTAACACCGAAGTCGGCAACATTCTGATTGGCATTCGACATACTCAACTGTCCGCAAACCAAATAAGTAGATGAACCCCAGCTTACGGTATGCTCTGCACTTACCGGCAAAGCAAAGATAATCTCGTTGGTACGCTTGTCATTATCGGCATTGAAGAGCTTGCTGTAATCAGACTCCAAAGAGTAGCCCATATTCATTACCTTCTCGCAGACCTCCTTACACTCGGCATACTTAGCTACGCCGGTATAAACCTCGCTGTTCAGATAAAGCTTGGCAAGCAAGGTATAGGCGGCACCCTGAGAAGCCTGGCCGTAAGGACAGGTGGATGCAGGAAGCATGTCGCCTACGCAATCCTTCAACTCGCTCTCGATGTAATCGAAAGTCTGCTGCGGAGTATAACGAGGAGGAATAAAGCTGCCTACAGGATCGTTCTCTGTCACCATCGGAATATTGCGATAGAGATCGAGGGCATGGAAGTAGAACATGGCGCGCATGAAGCGGACTTCTGCCTTATACTCCTTTATCTTCACCTCATCCTCGCCCGAGAAGCTGGTGCCATTGGCATTGCGGAGAAACTCGTTGCAGAGGGCGATGTTGTAATAGATGCGATAGTACATATCTGATACCCAGGCATCGTTGGCATCCCAAGAGAGATAGGTCAAGCCTGTGGTCTGTTCACCTGTCAACCAGGTAGAGGCAAATTCATCGGTACCACACTCCTGCATATTGATAAACATACGCATGTAGTCGAAACCACTACCGTTGTTCAACACGGATTCCATATCCTTGTTATCGCCACCCTTGCCCTGACCGCTGGTCACCATGGCAGCATAAATCTTACCCAGCACTGCCTCGTAATTGGCAAGTGAGGTATAAACATCCTTAGAGGTTGTCTCCGTCTGAGGATATTGGTCGAGGTCGGATACACAGCTGGTAGTGCTGCTCAGCACTGCTGTTCCCAACATCATACTATATAATATATTCTTAAGTTTCATTGTTATTTGTACTTTGAACGTTGAACTTTGAGCTTTATGATCAGAAAAGCCTCAATCTATTAACTATTAACTGTCAACTATTAACTAAAACTGAAGTCCAAGGCTTACTGAATAGGTGCGAGGACGTGGATAGAATGAGTTGTCCATTCCGTTTGGCACCTCAGGGTCTGTGCCTGAGTAACCGGTAATGGTGAATACATTCTGTACCATCGCAGATACGGTGAGTGAAGCCCACTTGTTGATCTTGCCTACATTGTAACTCAGGCTCAGGTTATCGAGTTTCAGGAATGAAGCATTCTCTACGTAGTAATCTGAGAGATACTGACGGGTCTTGAAGCCTGTCTTCAGGAAACTTGTATTGAGGTTGTTGAGCTGTGAGTTGTTGTAGCTCACGGTCTCCCAAGCACCAGTGCTCATGCCCATGCCATTATATACGTAGTTGTCGATGTTGGCACGGAAACTCATACCGAGAGTCAACTGCTTATATCTCAAAGATGTACTCAAGCCCATGATGTACTTAGGAGCAGGAGAATGATAACGGTAGAGGTCGGCATCATTGATTTCGCCATCGTTGTTCAAATCGGCATAAGCGCCCTCGATTGGCTTGCCTGTCTCTGGGTCGTAGAGCTGATGATATACGTAGAACATGTATGGCTCATATCCCTCTGAGAGTACCTGGAACTGGTAAGCATCGATAGATGGACCTACCTTCACGTTGGTCTGACTTCCACCCGGAGTCAAAGAAAGGTTCTTCACCTTCATATTCTGCCAGGTAAAGTTGTAGCTCAGGTTCCACTCCCAGTCCTTGGTCTTGATAGGAGTTGCATTCAGGGAAACCTCGATACCCTTGCTATCCACATTACCTACGTTGGTAAGGATTGTCTTCGAGAAGTTGGAACCTGCTGCTGTTGGTACAGATGCCAACAGGTCCTTGGTCTTACGGGTATAGAAATCGATGGCACCACCGATAC
>OGJE01000590.1_pt1 | contig 12378 bp, 8 predicted proteins | sample 1571981 | NCBI WGS metagenome assembly OGJE01 (sample SAMEA2582118, study PRJEB24529) | metagenome | biome: Human gut stool | place: China | collected 2011
ATTGGCGTAGAAAGTTAATTAATTTTGGATATTACCGGTGTAGAATTATTAATAAGATATTACTTGTGAAAAATATAGTGAACTAAGCAAAAAATAGGAAAAACTAAGTAGAAAATTAAGCAGAAGATATTATTCCATATTAAGGGAAGAGAGTATCTTCTGCTTTAATGTTTTATAGGAAAATTTCTGATGTTCTAATTCTTGTTTTGTTTCTTGAGATTTGTTACTTAAAATTTTTAAAATATCATATTGAAATAAACATAAATGTATGATATATTGTTAAATGAAATTAACATAAGAATTAATAAACAAAGCTAAAAAATAATTCTGAAAAATAGTAAATAAAACTAAGAATCACGAATTATAGTTTATTATAATGAATTAAAAATTCAGAGTTATAATTTTTATAATGTATCTTAAAAGATAGCAGGATAGTTAAGAATTATTGTTAAGAGTGAGATTACTATACCCGCTATAATTTGTTTCAATTATAATCCCCCTATTATTAAAAACAAATATGAATGACAGACTATTAATAGCTGATGAATAACAGAAAAAAATCTATTGTGTGTACATTAATACATAGATAATATGAGTTACGGAGGTGTAAATGAAATATCTAAAAGTAAATACAAATCTTGCAGAAACGCTTACCAGCATAGAAGAAAAGCAGGCCATGCATGATGACTATGCAAAGCTGGTTCTTGCTGATCCGCAAGTGCTAGCTAATATTGTAAAGGTGATTGTGCCAGAGTTCAGGTCATATAGTATAGATAAGATAATTCCATGCATAGGCGAAACAGTAGTATCACTAAGGTTGCCTGAAAAACTATGTATAAGGATAGAAAGCGTAGGAACAGAGGATATAGATGCGGATGATGGGAAAATAGTTTACGATATACGATTTCCATTGTATTATAATAACAGAACAATAAAGTTCCTTGTAAATGTAGAGGCACAGAGAAGCACGTCTAATAATAAACTTGGATATCACATAGAATCAAGAATAGCTTACTATATGGCAAGAATGGTATCTTCCCAGAAAAATGTGGAGTTCATAAAGTCGAATTATGATGAGTTAAAGGATATATACAGCATATGGATATGCATGGACACGCAGGATGGAGAAGATTCTATAATAGAGTTAGGAATCCAGCCAAAGCTTCTTTATGGAAAAAGTAACTGGATGCCAAAGCGTAGTATAATGAATGGTGCTATAATAAGAATAAGAGATAGCAAAGACAGGGAAGAATCTAAGAATAAGTTGATAGCAATGCTGGAAGTGCTGCTGTCGAGCACAAAGAAGAAAGAAAAAATGCAGCAGCTAGAAGGCTATGGACTGAAAATGACAACAGAACTGGAAGGGTGTGTGAGTGATATGTGTAATATAAGTGAGGCTATATTAGAACGAGCTCTGGAAGAGGGGCTAGAGAAAGGAATAGAGCAAGGAATAGAGCAAGGATTAGAGCAAGGTCTAGAACAAGGAATAGAGAAAGGAATAGAACAAGGAATAGAGAAGAATCAGTTAGATAATATAGTAAAGCTGATGAAAAAACTAAGCCTGACAGAAGAAGAGGCAATGGACATGTTGGATATAGCTAAGGAGAATAGGATAAGGTATCATGATATACTTAAGAAATAAGAGCAGATAGGAAGAATATATCTTAAGGTGCGACAGGACAGTAATAACAGTAAGGATTGAATATAATATTTATGAAGCGTGTGTATGAATAATGACATACGCTTTATTTAATACTTTTTATATTGATTTTGTATAAGATAAATAAATTAAAACTGTGAATTGTGCTGAAAATATTTAAAGTGCATAAAAGAGTAAGCATAAACGATTTTTCGACTTTCAATCCTTACATCATATAATTACAAAATTAAATATGTTATTATAAAAGCTTTTAAATCACGGTGTACCGGTATACAACAAAAATTTAAGAGCTTTTTTATATTATTTTCATCAGTTTTGTACAAATTATCCAAAATGAAACTAGCGATACCGCCGAAAATGTGGAAAATACCCAAATAATCATTGATTTTTGTGGACAAAAATGAGATACTAGATACAAAGTTCGGTTGAGGTGACTTCGCCGGATACAACGGGTACACCGTAATATATTAGGAGGTAAGTTATGAAGAGACAGACAAAACGCAGAATAATGGCGTTAGTTATGGCTGCTTTGATGGTAGTTGGATTGATTCCTACTGGATTCGCAGCTAAGGCGGTTTCAGCAGCTAATAATGTGTATACATTTGATGCATCAAAAGAAACAGCTATAACAACAGCTGAAAAGAAAGCAGATATAGCAGCAGGTAAGTATGGTACAGAAGGATACTTTACATTATCTGGAAAAGTAACAAGAGGAAACAGCAGTACATTTTCTGCAGAACTTGCAAAGGGAGCTGATGATAAAGAAGAAGGAGCACTTACATTTACAGTAACAGGAACAGCAGATGTTGTAGTTACAGCAACAAGTACAGGAAGCACTAATACATCAGACCTTGCATTAGTAGATGCATCAGGAAACAAGATTGATGGAATCAAGGCTGTAACAGGTACAAAGCCAGAAACAGAGATTAAGTACACTAATCTTGTAGCAGGAACATATTCAATCATAGCACCTAAGGATGGAGAAAATAATAGAGGTGTAAGAATCTTAAAGACAGTAGTTACACAGACATCAGGTGGAGAAAGACCAGCAAGAGCTGACTGGAGCGGAGTAGTTGCACCAGTACTTGGTGATGTGACATCAAAGGATGGTAAGATAACAGTTCCATTTACAATGGTTATTGGTTATGATGGTGCTGATAAAGTTGTAGTTACTATGACAGATGAATCAGGTAAGGAAGTAGCTTCAGAAAGTTATGCAAAGGATACAACAGGAGCAAGTGTCACATTTACTCCAAGTGCATCAGGCAAATATACATTCTCAATCAAGGCAGTTCGTGATGGTGGAGCAGACAAGACAGGCGCAGAAACAAAGACAGCAGATTTTGTACTCCCATTAGCAACATCTGCTATAGGCAGCATTTACAACAAAGGTAACGGAAGTGTTGCTGTAGAATGGTCAGCAGTTAAAGAAGCTACATCATATGTTGTTGAATATTCAAATGATGGCAAAAACTGGGCATCATTAGATGCAGCAGATAAGACAGAGGCTACTATAAAGGGACTTACAGTAGGTTCTGAATATTCAGTAAGAGTAGTTGCTAAGAGAGGTGAAGACACAACAACTTCTAAGGAAGCAACAATCAAGGTAACAAAAGAAGCACAGCAGAAGTGGGGACAGATTACTTATGGTAACGGCGCAAGCTCATCTAAGGACAGCTTCACAGGTTCTGCTAATGAAGGCAAGGTAACAATCAAGAGTGCAAGTGGTAAGTTAGTACCAGCTTCTTTTGATGGAGTGTCATTCTATTATACAGAAGTACCAGCTTCACAGAACTTCACATTAAGAGCTAAGGTAACAGTTGATTCTTGGACATTATCAAACGGACAGGAAGGCTTCGGTCTTATGGCAGCTGATAAGTTAGGTGGTTCAGGATGGAACAACTCTTATATGGCAGTAGCTTCTAAGACAGAATATTACTGGAATGAAGAAACAAAAGAAGTAACAACTGATAGTTCAGCAACAAAGGTATCTCAGAAGATTGGTCTTGCATCACAGGAAAAGACAGGCGTGACAAAGGACAACATTGCTGCTATTGAAGCTAATGATACAGCAACTGTTCAGGCAAACTTTAAGTCAACATCTTATCCACTTGAGCAGAGATATCCAGAAGCTAAGAATATAATAGGTAACTCTACTAATACACCAGCAGATGCTGGAGATATAACAGAGATGTACCTTACAATCCAGAAGAATAATACAGGTTACTTTGTAACTTATGAGTCAGCAGATGGTTCATATTCAACAACAAAGAAGTATTATGATACTGAGGCACTTGAAAGAATTGATTCTGATTATGTATATGCAGGTTTCTTTGCATCAAGAAATGCAACAGCAACATTCTCAGATATAACATTTACAACAATTGATCCTAAGGAAGATGCACCAGCAGAAGAAAGACCTATTGAAAAGGTGTCAGTTAACACATATGTACAGTCTGCTACAGCAACAGGTAGTGCTGATTATGAATTCTTATTCTCAGCAAACTGTGATGGTACATTATCAATCGAGGATGCTAAGGGAGAAGTTGTTGTTTCTGATGTAGAAGTAAAGGCAGATACACTTGTTAAGCCAGCTAGTGTAACACTTAACAAGGGTAAGAATGAATATAAGATAAACTTTACACCAGCAGAAGGATATAAGCCAAATGGCGAATATTCAGCAATGGAATCTTATGAAACAGTAGTTATTGATCATACAGTAACTTATAAGACATTCGGTGAAGCAGGTCAGTCTATCTGGGTTGCATCAGATGCAAAGGGTTCAGGTTCTAAGGAAGATCCTATGAGCATCTATGATGCTGTTAAGTATGTAATGCCTTCACAGCAGATTGTTCTTACAGAAGGTACATATAAGCTTGAATCACCATTAAAGATCGCAAGAGGTATCAATGGTACAGCAGATCAGATGATATACATGGTAGCAGATCCAGATGCAAAGACTCGTCCAGTTATTGACTTCCAGGGACTCTGTACAGGTATGACTATCGGTGGTGATTACTGGTATTTCAAGGGATTTGATGTAACAGGTTCAGCAGATGGACAGAAGGGACTTCAGGTTTCAGGAAGCCATAACACATTAGATCAGATTGAAACATATCATAATGGTAACACAGGACTTCAGATCAGCAGATTAAATGTAACAGATACATATGCTGAATGGCCTTCATACAACTTAATCCTTAACTGTACATCATATGGTAATGCAGATAAGGGTTATGAAGATGCAGACGGATTCGCAGCTAAGCTTACAGTAGGTGACGGAAACGTATTTGATGGCTGTATCGCTCATCACAATGCAGATGATGGATGGGATCTTTTCGCAAAGGTTCAGACAGGTTCTATCGGTTCAGTAACTATCAAGAATTCTATAGCATATGCTAACGGATATCTTGAGGATGGAACTAACGCAGGTAACGGTAATGGATTCAAGATGGGTGGAGACAGCATGCCTGGTTCACACGTACTTGAGAATTCAATTGCATTTGCAAACAAGGCAAAGGGTATTGATTCTAACTCATGCCCAGATATAAAGGTAAAGAATTGTACATCAATTAACAATCAGGGTGCTAACGTAGCATTCTATACAAATTCAGCTAAGAATACAGATTTTGAAGCTACAGGAGTAATATCATTTAGAACAGCTAAAGAAGATGTTGCAGAAAATATCAAACCAGTTGGTTCACAGGATTTAACAAAGATATATAAAGCAACAAACTTCTACTGGGATACAGCTTCTAAGACTTCATTCAACACACCAGCAGCTGGTGAAGCAGTAACAACAGTTTCAGCAGACTGGTTTGCAAGTCTTGATTACTCATCTATATTAGATGGTAATAAATCAGTAGCAGGTATTGTAAGAAATGCTGATGGTACAATAGCACTTGGTAACATCTTTAAGCTTACAGATAAGGCTCCAGCAGGAGTTGGTGCTGATTTCTCAATAGAGAAGTTAACTAAGTCATCAAATCCTACAATCGGTACTCCAGTACCTACAGGAGATAAGGCTAATACAGCACTCTATGTTGTATTAATCGTACTTAGTGTTCTTGCCCTTGGTGGTGTATGCTTCTATGAAGTAAAGAGAAAGAAGAACAGAGTTAAATAAGTTTATATCCTAATATACCTAATATATAGTATAAGACAGCCGTTTTATGGTTAATCCATAAAACGGTTGTTTTTTGTAGAAATTGCTTTTGTAGAAATTGTTTTTATAGAGAATTATGTGTTATTTGAATGTGCTTTTTTATAAAAAGTACATATAAAATATTTTACAATAATTAAATACGATAATTAATCAAAAGTCATATAAATGATAAAAGATATTATAAAATGATTGTATCTATCATAATTTACCTAATTATTTTAAGTGGATTTTTTAGAATTGATGTGATAAAATCTAAAAGTATAAAGGCAAAGATGATGAGAGGTGTCAGGTTATGAGTGAAGTTTCTACAATGGAGAGAGTTATTCGTTCGGATGTTTCTAAGGATGAATGCAAAAAGATAGAGAAGGTGCTTAGAAAGAATAATATTTCATATTTTGAGAGATGGAAGTTTCATACAGGCCTGTTAAGATTCCTTAACAATGATAAGAATGCAAAGTGTGACATTCTTGTTCATATGGATTCTTTTGAAAAGGCTAAGAATTTATTGGAACAGAATCATGAGAATATTGGGTAGGATTGTAGAAGTGCGTAGCAATAAACAATCCGTAGGTATCAGAGTCGGTGGTTTTTGACCACGACATCATAATAAGACTATAAAATAGCAAAGTAATATGATTATAAAACAAGATTATAAAATAGCAAAATAATATGATTATAAAATAAGATCATAAAATAATAAAGATAATAAAGATGTTATATGGTGATACTATATGTACACATGGTACAGACAAGCTGTGATATGAATGAACATTGGATTCATATTACAGCTTTTGTTAAATAATATTTTACATCTTATTATAGAACTATTGATGATAGATAGAATAAGTAAATGTCGAATGGAGTTATTGTATGATAAAACATAATTATGTCAGTAAACTAAAGAATGTAATGAGAAAAAATATTAAAAAGAATATTAAAAAGAATATAGCAATGCTAGCATGCATAACAATGTCAGGTACGCTCTTGCTTACAGGATGTGGAAAATCATCAGAGACAGCGGCTGATATTGATAACACAAACAACAGCAGTGAAGTTGTAACAGAGGAAGTAACAACAAGAGATGTGCATCCTTATGATATAACATTGACATTTACAGGGGATATTAATCTTGCTGAGGGTGAGCCGACAACAAAGGAACTGGATAAAAATGATGGAGATATAACAAAGTGTATATCGCCTGAGCTCATAAAATATATGAAGGCTGCAGATATAACGCTTGTAAATAATGAGTTCTGTTATAGTGACAGAGGGCAGCCATTGCCTAATAAAATGTGGACTTTCAGGGCTAAACCAGAAAGAGCGAAGGTGCTTAATTTGCTAGGTGTAGATGTTGCGCAGCTTGCCACTAATCATGTATATGATTATGGTGCTGATGCCATGAATGATACATTTGCAGCACTTGAAGCTGCAGGAATACCTTATGTAGGAGCCGGTAAGAATCTTGATGAGGCCATGAAGCCATATTATGCAACAGTTGATGGTAAAAAGATAGCGATAGTGGCAGCTTCAAGAGCAGAAAAATATAAGATGACACCACAAGCTACAGATTCAACTCCAGGAATACTAAGATGTTATGATACAGAGCTTTTTATACAGACTATTAAAGAAGCAAAAGAAAATGCCGACTATGTAATAGCGGTTGTTCACTGGGGAACAGAGCATACAACAGTTCTTGAAGAGGTTCAGAGGTCAACAGCGAGAGATTATATAGATGCTGGTGCAGACGTAATAATAGGTGGTCATAGCCACTGCCTTCAGGGAATAGAGTATTATGAAGATAAGCCAATATTCTATAGCCTTGGAAATTTCTGGTTTGATGAATACAATGTTGACACTATGCTTGTTAATATAAGGATAAGTGGTGATGATGATACAGAGGGAAAAGTAGATGTATCAGTAGTTCCAGCAGTTCAGGATGGAACGCTTTCAGGCTGTGTAACTCGAATATGTACTGAGGATTCAGATAAAGACAGAATATTCAGCCTGCTTAACAAAGTTAGTATTAATGCAAATGTAGATGATAGTGGAGTGGTTACACAGGTGAAATAATCTATGACCCTGTTTGTCTTTTGTTACAAACAGGGTCATAATTTCTTTTTAGTAGGGAGATAAAATGGGCTTCAAGTGCAGCACACTCAAGCCCACAGAGTATCCCTATGCCTCATCCAGCGACTGCATATAAGCATGCATGGATTCAGCTACGATTTTACTATGTGCAACAGCTTCAACAACGGTTCTTGCACCATTTACAACATCACCTGATGCGAATATGCCTGGTCGGGATGTATGACCGGTTTCATCAGCTTCAAGAAGTCCACGTTTGTTGGCGTTAAGACCTTTAGTTGTATTAACAAGTCTTGTCATAGGGCCCTGGCTTATAGAGATGATAACACTGTCAGATTCATACAGCTTGTCTGTTCCTTCTACATCAGTGAAAGAACCATCTTCATTCTCTATGATATCACGGAATATAACTCCATTATCCTTAATCTCAACAGGACGTTTATTATATTCAAATTCAACACCTTCAAGCTTGGCATAGCTGTATTCATACTGGCTTGCAGCAACCTCTTTAGTTATAGAGAAGCATGTGAGGTAACGTACGCCTTTTCTTATGGCAGTTCTGGCTACGTCCATGGCAGCATTACCGGCACCGATTACAATAACACGTTTACCAAGCTTATAGCTGTCAGGGTTGTTTAAGTAGTTAATACCAAAATGAACGTTGCCAAAGGTTTCACCTTTGATATGTAGAGTATTAGGGTTCCATACACCTGTACCTACGAATATTGCCTTATATCCGTCACGGAAGAGATCCTCGATAGTTATGGCACCTCCGATAGTTGTATTCGGACGTACCTTAATACCTTTAAGTTCAAGATGGCGGTATTCTATATCATCAAGCACTGCTTTAGGAAGTCTGAACTCAGGGATTCCGTATCTTAAGACACCACCAATCTTATCTTTTCCCTCAAATATAGTTACCTGATATCCATATCGTGCAAGTATAATAGCGATAGTGATTCCGGCTGGACCTGAGCCGATAATAGCAACACGTTTACCATTGGAAGGTTTAGGACCTTCGGTCATCTTGTTAGCATAAGTTGTGGATATGTAATTCTCTATAGTAGAAAAATGAACTGGAGCTCCTTTACGCCCAAGTACACAGTGCCCCTCGCACTGGTTTTCATGGTTGCAGACAAGACTGCATACAGTCGTAAGAGGGTTGTTTTCAAACAACATTTTACCAGCTTCATCAAGCTTGTTTTCTTTAAGAAGTCTGATAGCCAGAGGAATGTTAGTGTTTATAGGACAGCCCTTCTGACACTGTGGAACCTTGCACTGAAGACAACGATTAGCTTCATCCATTACATGTAATGCCATAAAATACCTGCTTTCTGCGCAGAATGCGCTTTATAATAAAAAGAGCTAAGATGCAACTTAAATGTACATCTTAGCTATATTCTATCATATGGATAAAAATATTAAAACAAAAGATAATATTTTAACGAGTATTAAACAAGTATTTAAACAAGTATTTAAATAAGTATTTTAACGAATATTTTAATAAATGTTTTAATGAATATTTATGATGATATTTATCTTAATTCCCTTATAAACATATATAATTCAGAAGCATAAGCAGTAGCTTCATAATCTCTTGAAATGGTTGTGCCATCTTCATACTCGACAGTAAGGGTTAACTGTGTTTTAAGAGAGGACTGGTTATAAAGACAGAAGCTTATATAAAGGTGTTCAAAGTCATTATAATCAGCGGAATATCCGTTTGCATGGTCTATATAAAGAAACTTTTCTTTTGAGTTAAATAAGCTGAATGTATGATATCCAAAATCAGCAGATGGTCTGAAAAGAGAATGCTGCATGCCATATTCCTCAGATATTTTATAGTTATTTTCGATAATCTCATCAGGAACAGGTTCGCGTGTAAGTAAATGTGTGTTTTCATCAGATGAGGATAAAGTTATCCGTCTGATTTGTGATGTGCTGTCGGTCAGCTGCATGTTGAGATCAAAGTATAACACCATGGTCTGGTTCTTTCCCTGTGGTCCCCATGCCTGTATGTTGCTGGCATGGTCAGCAGAATTCCTGCTGTATGCAAGTGACAAGCCCCCTTTTCCAAGTTCTTCATTGTTCTCACCAGCATATACTTTAAGAGTTGATGATGATGGACTGCTATGACTGCTATTCAGTGATGGTAATAATATATTATAAGATATAATGCATAATGTAACAGCAGCGGCAATAGCAACAGCGGTTATTATATAGCTTAAGCCTTTGTGCGAAGACGCTTTTTCTGTATGTTTTAAACCGACTCTGCCAGTGCCATAAGGCGTGCGGTTATCCATAGTATGTGAGTTATCCATAGTATGTGAGTTATCATCATCTGTCATTGCAGCCATAAGAGTCCGGTTTATAAGCTCGTCGCTTACATTTATTTTGCTGCAGTCTTTATCGAAGGCATCTTTAAAATTCATAATCGTTCACCTCTTTTCTTAAGATTTCCCTTGCTCTTTTTAGACGTGTTCTTACATTTACAGTAGATATGCCAAGAATATCTGATATTTCTTCAGTTGAGTACTGCTCATGATAGAAAAGATATATTACATCGCGGTACTTTTGCGGAAGGGCAGCAACAGTTTCCCATACATACATCGAATCTATATCAAAATCCTTATAAGAGCTGCTGTTTAGTGGTTCGTAAGAATTGTTTGTATACCCCGAAGAATTATTTACTGCGCTATCTGAGCTTACAATAGAAGAATTATCATCGTATTCACAATTATCATTGACACTTTTAATAACCTTTGAATTCCATGAACTTTTAATAGTGTTGATACATTCATTCACAGTTACTTTAAGCAGCCAGGCCTTTATGTGTATATCTGATTCAAATGTCTTATCATATGTGTATAATTTGATGAATACATTTTGAAATATATCTTCTGCCTCACTGACGTTTTTGGTTTTAAGAAGCGCCATTCTGTAGACGTCATTACTGTACATCTTAAGAATACGTTCATATTCTTTTGTGTTGTTTTTATATCCCATGCTGTTTCCCCCTGCTGTTATCTGGATATTGCTAATATTAACACAAGCATATGTATTATTGTAATATGCTGTGTATAGATAATACAATTACATGAAGAAAAATGTGACAAAAAAACATAGGTATATAAAAATAAATAGGCACATAAAAAATATAGGCATATAAAAATAAATAGTTTTTTAATAAAATATTAATATTTATACAATTTGTTGTATAACATTGTATTTTACTTGTATTTTGTATTCACTTCCCAAGGCTTTAACATATAAAATATATTAAAATGTTATACTTGTATATAAATTTTATATTGGTATAATTGCATAAATACAAAATTAGTATTGTTAAAACTGTGAAAATGACCAATAGTCATTTACTTGCACTTTAAATGTCTGTAAGGATTTTAACAGGAAATAAAATGGAAAAAAACAAAGAAAAGCCAGTGTTTATCTATAATAAGTGGAAATGTACCATGACTTTTTAACCGGTGAATTATATAAAATCAGCTGTATAAAATTAAGCAATAATTAAAATTGTACTAAATAAGATACAAAAAATTGTATATATTTTAAAATGTTTATAAAAATCATTGTTAAAAAATAAATTATTTGGCTTTACATTTACAAAAAATGGGTATACAATCCGCAGTATGAAAACGAAAGGATAAGGAGATGGTTTTTTGAATGAATTAGCACAGAAGCTTATTGAAGAACTTCAATGTGAGACCGTCTTTACGATTCCTGTTTTGGGTGGAATACCAGTTTCAGAGGCAGTTGTGGTCACATGGATCATTATGGCTGTGCTGGTTATAGTTGCATTTATACTTACCCGAAACCTTAAAGTGGATCATATAAGTAAGAGGCAGGCTGTTGCAGAAAGTATAGTAACAGGTCTTATGAATATGGTTCAGGGAATGGTTGGCGAAAAAGGCAGGAAATATGTGCCTTATCTCACAACAGTTATGTTGTATATTGGCGTTTCCAATATCATCGGACTGTTTGGCTTTAAGTCCCCAACTAAGGACTTAAGAGTCACGGTAGCACTGGCACTTATGAGTATTATACTTATTGAAGCAGCTGGTATCTATCACAAAGGTGTTAAACGCTGGTTACACGGCTTTGTTGAACCGGTTGCAATAGTAACACCTATAAACATTCTTGAAGTAGTAACAAAGCCACTTTCGCTTTGTATGCGACTTTTTGGTAATGTATTAGGAGCTTTCGTTATTATGGAGCTTCTTAAGATGATACTTCCGGTAGGTCTTCCGGTTGTATTCAGTCTGTATTTTGATATATTTGATGGTCTGTTACAGGCATATGTTTTTGTATTCCTTACATCATTATATATTGATGAGATTACAGAGTAGTGCATATAGCGTATATATGTATGGCACAGTTATATGCAGGATAAAGTCTGATAAGGCTTGTGCAGCCAGCAGAAGATATTATTAGAAAAGAATCTGGAAAC
>OGJE01000596.1_pt1 | contig 12246 bp, 11 predicted proteins | sample 1571981 | NCBI WGS metagenome assembly OGJE01 (sample SAMEA2582118, study PRJEB24529) | metagenome | biome: Human gut stool | place: China | collected 2011
CCAGTTGTGCCGCCAGGCGCACCGCTGGGTATCCGAGTCTGGTTAGGATAAGCGCTGAAAGCATCTAAGTGCGAAGCCATCCGCAAGATGAGAACTCCATTGAGGGTCGTTGTAGACGACGACGTAGATAGGCTGCAGGTGTAAAGACGGTGACGTCAAAGCCGAGCAGTACTAATTGCCCGAGACTTTCTTCTTAAGTAGTCGTGCTTTCAGTTGTTGAAAGTTTAACAACAGTTTTTGCTAATCAATTTGTCTAACTTATACGCTTGACGAATTAATAACTAATAATTACTAATTGTCGCAGGCGAACGAATATTAGGCGGTTATTGCGGCGGTGTCCCACCTCTTCCCATTCCGAACAGAGAAGTTAAGCCCGCTTGCGCCGATGGTACTGCAATGCAATGCGGGAGAGTAGGTGGCTGCCTTCTTTACTTTAGGTCTTCAGAGTCAAACGACTTTGGAGACCTTTTTTTGTTTAGGAGGGTATGGCATCCTGCCATACCCACGCCGCCTTGTTTAAGAATTTTCCCTTAGGGGGTGCACTTTAAGCCCTAATAGCAGGAATTACATAGCCAAGATCAATGGTGTTCATCGTGAGGTGATGTGTTGGCATCTCCTTTCCACAACCCATGCAGGTTGCAATACTCGCGAGCTGATACCTCTTTGGCATCTGTTAGGAAGATTACCTCTGGCTTCTCGCCTGGCTGTAGCTCATGGCGAAGTACATCGGTAGGAGTGAGCAACTCTATCCATTGGATATAATGCTCTGGGAGCATCGGATGCTCTACGCTTCCAACCTTTACACGATAGCCGCCCTCGATCGGTTCTATAACGGGCACATGCTTCTCTTTTGCCGCATCCGTGGTGTTCTCCTTCATCAGTTTCATGGGCTGACCGCAGCAGCTGAGCATGGCTCCAGGATTCACTACCTCTACCACGTTGCCACAAACCGTGCAACGGTAGATTTCTCTTGTTTTAGTCATAATCGTTCCTCCTAAAATTTAGAAAATTAAATGACGTCTTTATTCTTTGACGATTATAAAGATACTCGTTTTTTGTGAGTTACACAAATTTTAGAGCCTTTTTTATTCCAAAATAAAGTTAAAGCTTGTAGATATTCACTTGCGAAACTTTAGTAACCGAAGGTTTTCGTTAAGCCAGATAAGCAGAGCTAAGTTTACTTAAGCTTTGCCATGGCGAGAAAATGTGTTCGTGAAATGTAACAATCTACACCTTAGACCGAGGGTTGAGTGTTGGAAAAGGCATACAAGCATGGTGCGCTCACGAAAGGCAACATCAACAAAAGAGGTTACAATAAGTTTTTATCCATGGATGGTGAGGTGAAAGTCGCCATCAACTATGACCGTATTGCCGACGACTCCAAATGGGACGGCCTAAAAGGATATCTCACAAATACGGATATACCAATACAGGATGTATACACAGCATACCACAACCTTTGGCACGTAGAACGGGCTTTCCGTATAGCCAAATCAAAGATAGAGATACGTCCCATGTTTCATTTACACGCAAACGCATCGAGGCTCATATATGCATCTGCTTTGTGGCTTTGAAAGTGTACAAAGAATTGGAACGTATGCTGAAAGTCTCAGAGATTAATATGAGTGTAGACAAGGTGCTTGCATTAGCAAAGACCATCACAACCATACAAATTAAACAACCTATGAACAAGGAGGTTTACACCCAAACCATGCTGATGGCAAGACATCAGAAAATCGCCAAACTCTTTGATGAAGATTTTTGGGGTACGCAATGACGAAGTCAGGAAAGAGCCGCAAACCCCTTGGAGTAGCGGGTTCCTTCAGCCTTCAGGTCGTAAGAGTCGGAGAAGTATCGGTTATTCTGCTTGTCGTACCATTTGCGTCTTCTGACGATCAGATCAATACCTTTGTCGCGGATCGGGAAGTCACGTATGGTTACGGCTTCACAGAACCCTTTGGATTCAATCTCAGGGTTCTCTTTATATTAAGCCTTAACCGATTCGTCAAGATAGATGCGGCTAAGGGATGCCTCTTCTTCTACACGTACTACTTCAAAATTTGTAAGTATCTCTGATGGCAGGATTAACTGTGCCAATGCTAATAGTCCTTGATTATTCATTGCACAAAGGTATAAATTTTCTATAGAATCAAAAAGCTTTCCCCCTAGATATATCGGGTGAGCTATCTCCGCTGCACCAACCAAGCAATAATTTTACTTGATTGTTATTTGCTGTGAAGTCATCCTTAGAAATTGATCATGTTTTTATGTATAGAAACAAAAAGCCCACCGTTAAGGACGATGGGCGAACCTAATGTTTTCACAACGGAATAATCCTTATTGTGATTTGCTCAGATTTATATGGCAAAGATACATAAAAGAAGATTATCAACCAAACATTTTAATAGAAATGTTTGTCTAATCGTTTTTTTATGTATATATTTGCCAATAGCATTTTATTTTTAGATATTTAATAACCTAAACCTTTAATATAGCAATAAATCATGAAGAAAATATTAGGCCTTGATTTAGGAACGACAAGTATAGGTTGGGCTCTTGTCAAGGAAGCAGAAATCGAAGAAGAGAAATCGTCAATTATAAAACTCGGTGTACGTGTAAATCCTTTGACTGTCGACGAGCAATCGAACTTTGAAAAAGGTAAAGCCATTACAACAAATGCAGACCGCACTCTTAAACGTACGGCACGACGTAATTTACAGCGTTACAAATTGCGTCGTGAGAATCTGTTGTCTGTATTAAAAGAGAATGGATTTATTACCGATGACTCCGTTCTATGTGAACAAGGAAACCGTACAACTTTCGAGACTCGTTTGCTAAGATCTAAAGCCGCTACAGAGAAAATTTCGTTAGAGGAACTTGCACGTGTGTTTATAATGATTAACAAGAAGCGTGGTTATAAAAGTAGTCGAAAAGTTAACTCTGGTGAAGAAGGCAGTCTTATTGATGGTATGACGGTGGCTCTCAAACTCTATGATGAACACCTTACTCCTGGTCAATATGTTTATCAATTGTTATGCGAAGGCAAGAAATATATTCCCGACTTCTATCCTTCAGACCTCGATGCAGAGTTTGAAGCGGTGTGGAATTGTCAGAAACAATTCTATGCAGAGATATTCACGGATGAACTGCGAGAAGCTTTGCGTAGCAAGAACGAAAAGCAGACATGGGCAATATGTGCTGAACCTTTAGCCTTGAAAGGTATCAAACGCAACGGAAGTACTGCTGATCAGCGTGTAGAGAATTATCGTTGGCGCACCGAAGCGATCAGCAAACAGATGCCACTTGAGCAAGTAGCTGTTGTGCTTCAGAAGATAAATGGTCAGATTGCAGGAACAAGCGGATACCTTGGCGCAATAAGCGACCATAGCAAGGAGTTGTACTTCAATCATCAGACTGTCGGACAGTTTCAGATGAAGCAATTGAGTGATAATCCGAATACCAGTTTGAAGAATCAGGTGTTCTATCGTCAGGATTATCTTGACGAATTTGAACGCATTTGGGAGACACAGGCCAAGTATCATAGCCAGCTTACTGCAGACTTGAAACATGAACTGCGCGATATTGTTATCTTCTATCAGCGTCCTTTGAAATCGCAGAAAGGACTTGTCAACTATTGTGAGTTTGAAAGCAGACAAAAAGAAGTTGTTGTCGACGGCAAGAAGAAAACTATAAATATCGGTTTGCGTGTTTGTCCGAAGTCATCGCCATTATTCCAATGTTTCAAGATATGGCAAGCAATAAACAATCTGCAAGTTACAGGAGAGGTTGTCCCCAAGGCACAACTCGACCTTTTTGGTGACACAACCGAATGTGAGCATGGCACACGCACGCTTACAGAAGAAGAGAAGTGCGACTTGTATCGCGAATTGAGCATAAAAGAGAGTCTGTCTGAAACAGAGATAATAAAGTTGCTGTTCGGTAGCAAGAAAGGATTGAGCCTTAACTTCCGCAAAGTTGAAGGCAATCGAACAATGTCTTTATTTGTCAAGGCTTGCCAGACAGTGCTTGTTATCAATGGTTACAACGATTATGATTTCTCAAAGCAGCCTTATGATAAGGCAATGCAGATTATAACACAAGTTTTTGAAGCTTTAGGTTTCAACACAAGTTTCTTGACATTCGACCCAACTCTTGATGGCAAGGACTTTGAACGTCAAACCGCTTATCAGCTCTGGCATCTGCTTTACTCGTACTCTGGCGACAATTCGGCAACCGGCAACGAAAAGCTCATTGAGCGACTTCGCAATCTTCTGAATATGGACAGAGACTCGGCTGCTGTGTTTGTGTCAATACCATTAGAACCTGACTATGGCAGTCTTAGCGCAAAGGCAATGCGCCGAATATTGCCTCATATGATGGACGGGTTAGAGTATAGTGTGGCTTGCGAGTATGCTGGCTATCGTCACTCTCGCCGTTCGCTCACAAAGGAGGAGATAGCCGCAAAGCCTCTCGTTGACACCATTCCACTCCTGCCACGCAACAGTTTGCGCAACCCCGTGGTGGAGAAGATTCTCAATCAAATGATAAATGTGGTGAATGCCGTCAGCGACAGATATGGCAAGCCCGATGAGATACGTATTGAGATGGCTCGCGAACTGAAGAAGAATGCCAATGAACGTGAACAGATGACGCGCGACATAGCACGGGCAAATGCTGAAAACGAGAAATACCGAAAGATTTTGCAGGAGAAGTTCAATAAACCGAATGTCAGTCGTAACGACATAATACGCTATCGTCTATATCTCGAACTGGAGGCAAATGGCTTCAAGACCTTGTATACTCAGACATATATACCACGCGAGAAACTTTTCAGCAAGGAATTTGACATCGAGCACATAATTCCACAGGCTCGTCTGTTTGACGACTCGTTCTCTAATAAGACTCTTGAGGCACGCAGTGCGAATATAGAGAAAGGCAGCACGACTGCCTACGACTATGTGCTTGCAAAATACGGTGAGCAAGGGGACAATGGATCCGTTAAATACAAGGAACGTATAGACAGTCTTTATAAGGAGGGCGTGATAAGCAAGACAAAGCACGACAAGCTGCTGATGACCACAGCAGAAATACCTGACGGCTTTATCAACCGTGACTTGCGCGACACACAATATATAGCACGCAAGGCACGCGAGATATTGGAGAGTGCGGTGCGTGTGGTAGTCCCGACAACAGGAGCTGTAACCGACAGATTGCGTGAAGACTGGCAGCTTGTAGATGTTATGAAAGAGCTCAACTGGGACAAATATGACCAGCTCGGACTAACAGAAACCTATAAAGACCCTGACGGACGCCAGATACGACGCATAAAGGATTGGACCAAGCGCAACGACCATCGCCATCATGCCATGGATGCGCTTACGATAGCCTTCACACGTCATAGCTTCATACAGTATCTGAACAATCTGAATGCCCGTAGCGACAAGGCTGGCAGCATATATGCTATAGAGAAAAAAGAACTCTACCGCGACAATAACAATAAGTTGCGCTTCGTCCCTCCTATGCCACTTGGTGAGTTCAGAGCCGAGGCTCGTCGCCATTTGAACGATGTGTTCGTCTCTATCAAGGCTAAAAACAAGGTGGTTACACGCAACGTAAACATAACTCGTGGTGCTGACGGCAAGAAGCATCGTACTGTGCAGCTTACCCCACGCGGTCAGTTGCACAACGAAACTATATACGGTAGTCGACGCCGATACGTAGTGAGGCAAGAAAAAGTGAGCAGTGCGTTTAACGAGGAAAAAATCAGCACTATAGGCAATCCACAGATACGAGAAGCGTTGTTACGTCGGCTTGCAGAGTTCGGTGGTGATGCAAAGAAAGCATTCACAGGCAAGAACAGTCTTGAGAAAATTCCTATCTTTCTTGATGATAGCCATACGAAGCAAGTGCCACAGAAGGTTAAAACGGTAACATTAGAAGAGGTGTTTACAATCCGTAAGCCGATAGACAAAGACCTCAATGTAGAGAAGGTTGTAGACCATCGTGTACGAAAGCTTCTGCAAGAACGCCTCGCAGAATACGGAGGAGATGCCAAGAAAGCGTTTGCAAACCTTGACGAGAACCCGATATGGCTCAACCGCGAACGTGGAATTGCCATTAAGCGTGTAACGATATACGGCGTAAGCAACGCTACTGCATTACACGACAAGCGAGACATGCATGGAAAGAAGATGCTCGATAGTAATGGCATATCCATACCGGTAGACTATGTGAGCACCAGCAACAACCATCATGTAGCCATATTCCGAGACAAAGATGGCAATCTGCAGGAACATATTGTGTCGTTCTTTGAGGCAACGGAACGGGCACAACAGCAGTTGCCGATTGTCGACTACGAATACAACAAGCATCTTGGATGGCAGTTCTTGTTCACAATGAAACGCAACGAATACTTCGTATTTCCGAACGAGAAGACAGGCTTTGACCCGAATGAGGTTGACTTGCTTGATCCGAACAATGCTGCGGAGATAAGCAAGAACCTGTTCAGAGTGCAGAAGTTAACTACAAAAGATTATTTCTTCAGACACCATTTGGAAACAAATGTAGAAACTCCAAAAGAACTATTGGGTACAACTTATGCCCGACTTAGTCTGAAAGGTATTGTTGGCATCGTGAAGGTCCGTGTCAACCATCTTGGAGAGATTGTCGCTGTAGGCGAATACTGACAACGTTGTCACGCCAAACGAGTATAGCAAGCTGAGTTTGCCTATGCTCGTTTGGCGAGACAATACACAATATCAATACTAACCAACCAATAAAGCAACACCCTATGATTAAGAAAACTCTTTATTTTGGCAACCCAGCGTATCTTTCATTACGAATGGGGCAAATGGTCATTAAACTGCCGGAAGTGGAAACTGACAGCAATTTGCCCGACCAAATAAAAAAACAGGCAGAAATAACAAAGCCCATAGAAGATATTGGAGTTGTTGTGCTTGACAACCGACGCATCACAATCACTCAAGGGCTACTTGAGTCTCTGCTCGAAAACAACTGTGCCGTCATCACCTGCGATTCACATAGTCTGCCCGTAGGTCTTATGCTTCCACTTTATGGCAACTCCACACAAAACGAGCGTTTCCGTGACCAGTTGGATGCTTCTCAGCCATTGAAGAAACAACTTTGGCAGCAGACAATAAAAATGAAAATCAGCAATCAGGCAGCTGTCCTTGCTATATGCACTGGCAAAAACTCACCAACAATGCTACGTTGGGCTGACGATGTGCGCAGTGGAGATCATGATAATGTCGAAGGGCGTGCCGCAGCATATTATTGGAAGAACCTATTTGCCGGTATTGATGGTTTGAAAGATTTTACACGAAGTAGAGAAGGCGAAGCACCAAACAATCTATTGAATTACGGATATGCCATACTGCGTGCTATTGTTGCACGTGCATTGGTGTCAAGCGGAATGTTACCGACCCTCGGCATCCACCATCATAATCGCTATAACGCCTATTGCCTCGCTGACGATATTATGGAACCCTATCGTCCTTATGTAGACGAACTCGTATACTCTATAGTAAAAGACAAGGGGATAAACAATCTCGATTTGTCTAAAGAGGTAAAATCCCAATTGCTATCAATACCCACATTGGATGTCGTGATAGGTGGCAAGCGCAGTCCGCTAATGGTGGCTGTTACCCAAACCACAGCATCTCTATACAAATGCTTTACGGGTGAATTGCGACGCATCGCATACCCTGTACGCTAAACTAAATTATAATTTTGCAATGAATCGTTTTAGTGAATATCGAGTTATGTGGATACTTGTGTTTTTTGATTTGCCTACAGAAACAAAGAAAGACATAAAAGAATACACCATGTTCAGAAAGCGGTTGCAACAAGATGGCTTCACCATGTTTCAGTTCTCCATTTATGTACGCCATTGCGCAAGTATGGAGAATGCAGAGGTCCACATGAAGCGTGTCAACTCTTTTCTTCCTGAATACGGAAAGGTCGGAATAATGTGCATAACAGACAAGCAGTTTGGAAACATTAAGCTTTTTTATGGCAAAAAGGCACAAACTCCGAATGCTCCAGGTCAACAATTAGAGCTTTTCTAACTATCGTTCTTTGTTAAAAGTATTAAGTACCCTATTAAATAGAAAAAGAGGTCTTCTTAAAATTTGAAGAAGACCTCTTTCTGACACCAACTTTTTATAATTCTAAGAACTATGCTAATTCGCTTATTTACAAGTAAATGCGCATTCTATGTTGGTGATTCTACCGCAAAGGTAGTTAATTCTGAGCAAATCACAACGATAACCCCTTATCTCCGCAAAATCAACTTGTTGGTGATTCTACCGCAAAGGTAGTTAATTCTGAGCAAATCACAACATCATTTTCGGTTTTACCTATTGCGCGCGTGTTGGTGATTCTACCGCAAAGGTAGTTAATTCTGAGCAAATCACAACACCACTGACAACTGGAAAGAATGGGAGTCTGTTGGTGATTCTACCGCAAAGGTAGTTAATTCTGAGCAAATCACAACATCCGCTTGCTCCACCATATCAGCAGTCATGTTGGTGATTCTACCGCAAAGGTAGTTAATTCTGAGCAAATCACAACTGGGCTTACTTTATGGAAGATGAAACGTGGTTGGTGATTCTACCGCAAAGGTAGTTAATTCTGAGCAAATCACAACCATCCTTGTTAGTTCTTCATTCCGTTCATTGTTGGTGATTCTACCGCAAAGGTAGTTAATTCTGAGCAAATCACAACTACACATCTTGAAACCACTATAACGAGGAAGTTGGTGATTCTACCGCAAAGGTAGTTAATTCTGAGCAAATCACAACATAGGTGCTGAATATGCCGTTGATGAACAGTTGGTGATTCTACCGCAAAGGTAGTTAATTCTGAGCAAATCACAACTGTTACACAGAAGATGTATGAACGTATGCTGTTGGTGATTCTACCGCAAAGGTAGTTAATTCTGAGCAAATCACAACCCTTCTTCTTCTAATGTTGGTTTAGGTTCTGTTGGTGATTCTACCGCAAAGGTAGTTAATTCTGAGCAAATCACAACAGATGATGTTATAGGTAATGTAGATACTGGTTGGTGATTCTACCGCAAAGGTAGTTAATTCTGAGCAAATCACAACAAAAATTGTCAATTCGCCTAATTCGTTGTGGTTGGTGATTCTACCGCAAAGGTAGTTAATTCTGAGCAAATCACAACTCATCCGGAGCCTCACGTTATAGAGCCGGAGTTGGTGATTCTACCGCAAAGGTAGTTAATTCTGAGCAAATCACAACGCCATCGAATTTCCACTCTACATCCACCTGTTGGTGATTCTACCGCAAAGGTAGTTAATTCTGAGCAAATCACAACACATATTGTAACGCTTCGTCAGTCGGCACAGTTGGTGATTCTACCGCAAAGGTAGTTAATTCTGAGCAAATCACAACTCGTGCGCTTCGGCTGAAGGTTAAGTATGGTTGGTGATTCTACCGCAAAGGTAGTTAATTCTGAGCAAATCACAACGTAAATACTACCTTATAGACTCCGAGGGCTGTTGGTGATTCTACCGCAAAGGTAGTTAATTCTGAGCAAATCACAACAAAATGTGTAAAGACATCGTTAACGGTGACGTTGGTGATTCTACCGCAAAGGTAGTTAATTCTGAGCAAATCACAACGCGGTCGGTGCGGTGTTGCTGCCTGGTTGCGTTGGTGATTCTACCGCAAAGGTAGTTAATTCTGAGCAAATCACAACTTGTTCGCATTTGCTTCCTTTTCGGCGGAGTTGGTGATTCTACCGCAAAGGTAGTTAATTCTGAGCAAATCACAACTCCTAAATAAAACAAACAAAGTATTTTATTGTTGGTGATTCTACCGCAAAGGTAGTTAATTCTGAGCAAATCACAACTGAGTGATAATTTTTTGCTTGGTGTTAAAGTTGGTGATTCTACCGCAAAGGTAGTTAATTCTGAGCAAATCACAACGACAATGGCGAGTGGACGTATGGCGACTTAGTTGGTGATTCTACCGCAAAGGTAGTTAATTCTGAGCAAATCACAACGGCTGCACGACTCGGTGTATGTTGAACACTGTTGGTGATTCTACCGCAAAGGTAGTTAATTCTGAGCAAATCACAACCATTAACAATATCTTTACACATCTTAAAGGTTGGTGATTCTACCGCAAAGGTAGTTAATTCTGAGCAAATCACAACTTATAGCATTACTGCCGTTGATAGTAAAAGGTTGGTGATTCTACCGCAAAGGTAGTTAATTCTGAGCAAATCACAACAATTGAACATCACGAGTAAGACCGAAATAAGTTGGTGATTCTACCGCAAAGGTAGTTAATTCTGAGCAAATCACAACAAAATGCGATAAAATGTGTTATCTATAATGTTGGTGATTCTACCGCAAAGGTAGTTAATTCTGAGCAAATCACAACGCATTGCAGGTTTGGCAAACGTCGTTAAATGTTGGTGATTCTACCGCAAAGGTAGTTAATTCTGAGCAAATCACAACTGATTTAGTGAGTTTTTAAACGTGATATAACATTAGACTCATACCATACTGCAGCCTGCGCCATTACGTCCTTCAAGTCCTCGATGAACTGCATGTAGTTATTCTGAGTTATAGGGATATATCGCTCCGGGTGTTGTCCGTCGTGGTCGCCACTTGCCAGGTGGATGATGCAGAATGTGCGGTCCGTATCGTGATGGGCTACCATGCCTCGCTCCTTGAGAGCTGCCACCGTGCGGTCGAAGTCTGCTGGAGTAGTGGGTATTACCTGCAGCACGCTCCAGGGGTATTCCTGAGCCGTGAGGAGAGTCTGCCCCTCCTGCTGACTGAGCAGGAAGGAATGAATTGTTCTTGAGGTTTTCATGCTACAAAGTTTAACGAGTTGGTGATTCTACCGCAAAGGTAGTTAATTCTGAGCAAATGTTTTAGCCTTTTATATGATTACCGCTGTGCCGCTGCATGTCACCATGAGCATCGATCCGCCCTGTCCTACGGTTTCGTAGTCGAGGTCGATGCCTACGATGGCGTTGCAGCCGAGGCTCTCGGCACGCTGCGCCATTTCGCGCATGGCTGAGTCTTTAGCTTCGCGCAGCACACCCTCGTATGCACCGCTGCGACCGCCGAAGAAGTCGCGCAAGCCTGCCATGAAGTCTTTGAAAACATTGGCGCCGATGATGGTTTCGCCGGTTACTACGCCGCGATATTCGCGTATGGGGTGTCCTTCGAGTGTTGGTGTTGTTGAGAAAATCATAGTATTGTTCCTTTCTTTTTAATACGTTAAATAAACGCTATTGTGGGCGGTTTATTTTGTGAGTTAACAATAAATAATATAACTTTGTTCTTCATCACAGATTATTATAGAAATATATGACAAAGAAAGCGATAGTAATAGGTGCTACTTCTGGCATTGGGCTGGAAGTGGCTCGTCTTTTAGCCGTGCGTGGCTACAGCGTAGGCATAGCCGGCAGACGTGTGGAGCGGCTGCAGGAGATAGTGGCTGCCACAGACGGCATAGTGGCGTGGCAGCAGATTGATGTGAACGCAGAGGATGCCACCGAGGGCTTGCACAAGCTTATCGGCAAGATGGGCGGCATGGACTTGTACTTCCACAGCTCGGGAATAGGGTGGAAGAACTGCTCGCTCGATGCGGAGAAGGAGATGCGGACGGTGCAGACCAATGCTGTGGGCTTTACGCGGATGGTGCTGGCGGCTTACCAGTGGTTTGCCGACAACAACCACCGAGGACGCATAGCGTGCATAACGTCGATAGCCCGCACACGCGGACTCGGTGCGGCACCTGCTTATTCGGCTACGAAGCGTTTCCAGTCGCACTACCTCGAGTGTCTGGCGCAGCTCGCTAGCATGCGTCGCCTGCCCATCGCCATCACCGACATACGTCCGGGCTTCGTGGCTACCGACCTTATCGCCGGCAGCCATTTCCCACTGCAACTCTCGGCGGAGCATGTGGCTGCGGACATCATGAGTGCGGTGGAGCGTGGCAAGAAGGTAGTGACGATTGATTGGCGCTATCGGTTGCTTGTGGCTGCGTGGTGCATGATACCGCGCTGGGCGTGGATCAGGCTGCGGTTCGTGAAATGATATCTGTAGGCTTTGTTGGTGCAGTTCTTGCTCTGTTTGTTTTGTTGGTGCAGCTGAGACAGCTGCACCCCCTGGTGGATAGTTCTGTTTGCTCTGTTGAGGACGTGTCAAAACTCCCAATATAAATAACTAAAAACTCGTT
>OGJE01000600.1_pt1 | contig 12175 bp, 6 predicted proteins | sample 1571981 | NCBI WGS metagenome assembly OGJE01 (sample SAMEA2582118, study PRJEB24529) | metagenome | biome: Human gut stool | place: China | collected 2011
AGGTGAAGGCCACGCCGGGTTCATGAAGATGGCGGTCCAGGGTTTTCAGGGCCCGCAGAATGAGACTGCGCTCGCCGGGCGTCATCTCTCCGGGCAGAAAGGAAAGCTGCTGCATTGTCCCTGCCTCCATTCAGTCAATGATGCGCATAATGGCGTTGCATTCCGGATGTTGCAGGGCGTAATCCCGCAGCCGGTAATAGTGGACCGTCATGGCATAACACTCCGTATGACAGGCGTGATGACTGTACGTCATCAGACAGGCCGCAATGCCGGCGGCTTCCGGACTCATTTCAGCGCGGTTACCGTTCATGGCATTGAACAGTACCCAGGTTTTTCCATCATCTTCATCCGGTTCGGGTGCCATAAATGCGCCACCGTTGTTCAGGGTGTACAGATTCCAGATACCACCGCAGTAGTCTTCGCACAGACGGTCCATCCAGCCGAAAACACGGGGCTCCAGGGTCACCCACTGTGGAATGAGGCCAAAATGCTGCGGCCAGAAGCTGATACGTTGTTCATCAGGGACGGGAGTAGCAACCAGTTGGGGCTGGTTATTCCCTGGTGCTGTGGCTGAAGAAAGAGTAGTTGTGTTCTGAGAAACGATTTTCATGAGTGAAATCCTTACAATGTGTATAAATGAGAGGAAATAAAGGCCGGGAGCTGGCAACATCACGTTCATCACTGACCGTGAGACCCGGTAATATCAGGGATGAATGATATTCGGCTGAAATTCCGGACAGCCGTACGCGTAACCGTTCCGGTCACAGACGGATGGCCAAATGCCATTGCCTGTACTCAGTCTGCACAGACTGAGTTCTCCGGGACGTCGGGTGATTCTGGTACCTGAATCACGCCTTCAGGGATATGTTTTATCAGCGCATGCTCTCCAGCAGCGTTTCTGCCATTACCCACAATGCGCGGTTGAGCTTAATATCGGTGTCGATGCTGTGAATGGCACGGGTGTGGATACGTTTTCCTTTTGCACTGCGGCCGGAAATCCCGCCTTTCAGCATATTCTCCTGTATGGTCTGATAAGCACTCCACAGGTCCTTACCGTAATCCTCCCGGCGTCGCGGTGTCAGAATATCAGCGGTGGTGACGGGCTGATGCTCATTACCATAACGGTAAGTCAGTGCCGCCTGTGCCAGGGCCTGGCGTGCCGGTGGCGGCAGAATCAGCGACTGCATGGCATCACGCTTCTCCTCTATCCGGTCAAAAACGCCCACCACCTCGTAAGCCCCTTCAATAACTTTCTCCACTACGTCTCCCCGGTGTGGAACACGCACTTCCCCCAGAGACTGACCACAGACGCAGCCGTTCTGGCAGATGAACCTGAAGTAACCCGGCAGCATCTGGTAGCTGGAGGTACCGTCATGGGAGTTGAGCAGAATAATTTCAGGGACATGTTGTCCGTTTATCTCTCCGGCCCGCCGCAGACGCAACATGTGTTTGGTGTATTCCCGGCGGCCCGGGTCACGTACGCGGGTCTGACAGGCGAAGAAGGGCTGAAAGCCCTCCCGCTGCAGACTTTCCAGCACGGTGATGGTGGGGATATACGTATAGCGTTCACTGCGGGAGGTATGCCGGTCTTCCCCAAAAATACCGGGTACATAATGCATCAGCTCTTCATGTGTCAGCGGACGGTCACGGCGTATCTGGTTCGCATAACCAAAACGACTTGCTAATCGCATGATCTGCTCCTTATGAATGATTAAGCGGTATAAACGAAAAAGCCGCATCTCCCGGAGAAGACGCGGCCTGATGGATGAAATGAATGATGTTTATTGTCTGAGGTACCCTTCACGGGCGGGCCACGCATTAAGCTGTTTTCCGGCATCAGCTTCAGAGTTCAGGCAGCGTCAGCGTCGCTGACCTTCCGCGTTGCGGATAACCCGACGGAAATGCATTCCCGGGTTATCCTGGATAAACACATTGCGGTAAGCGGTTATGACAGCAACCGCCTGCCCGTATGAGAAAGATCCTTCAGCCAGGACATACTCTGTGTGTAACCCGGCATATCTGGTTTCTCCTGATAAATAGCCTCTGCCATACGTTGTGGCAGAGGCTGAAGCATGAAACTGACTTCAGGGATCAGTTAACATTTTTTCCGGAAACGGTAATCAGCAGTGGATGGTAGTCCTGGGGATCGAAAACCGATAACGGCAGACTGACACGATGGCCGTTACTTTCTTCAGTTGCTTTAATGATTTCGGTTGTGGCGACATTTTCCACGCACTCCGTTTCCAGAAATGCGTCTGTGGCTCGCGTGGCATTACTGTCACCAAAGGCTTCCGTTTCCATTTTTCTGGTCACCAGCGTCTGACCATATTTGTCTTTGAGTTGCAGAGTGATGGTGAGGGGGCCAAATCCTTCATCGTTTCCGCCATTATCCAGCCGGAACTGGTAAGCACAAATATTTCCCGGGAGCCATATCGTATCTGTATTGCGTATACTGATGTAACGTTGATCCTGTGCCCGGAGTGGGGCAGACCACGTTAACCCCAGAATGAAGGCGGTAATCATGCAGGTTTTGAACAGGTGAATCATGGTATTTACCTCTCTGAGTCATGACGATGACACTGACAAATCAGGTGATAAAGCGTAAAAGGCGCAGAATAGCCGTTATGCCGGTAACTCCGGGGGTAATGCTTCTTCCAGTCGGTTAACCATATTGCCGAGATGGGATGCATCATATTCCATGACGGGGCGTTGCCTGATGATACTGACCACCAGTGGTTTGATTAACATATTGGTCGCGGCCCGTTGTTGTATACCGGCGGCGAAAATGATCTCCAGAGCATTCTGATCGATAACACGGGCCAGATTCGCGTTCAGATTTTCAATCTCATGTCCGGTCAGCAGGAAACTGCCGGCAAGCCATGTCACCTGCTCCTGAATCATTGCCAGAATTTTGACGCGATCTTCTTCAACCAGCGCTCCGGCAATTTTTCCTGATACAGCGGAGGCAATCATTCCCCCCAGAACACCGCCAACCACACGCCCTGTCAGTGCACCAAATGGTCCCAGTGGACTGAACAGTATTCCGCCCGCCACTGACCCGACAGCACCACCTGCCACACTGGAAGATGCCACGGCAAGATTCCTGATGAACTGCGTACCGGAGATCCGTCCCCGCAACATTTTGATCATGTCAGGGCCGGTTGTGACAGCTACCAGTGCCAGAGATGTCACCAGCGTACCCTTCATCACTTTGTTCAGGGCACTGATATTTCCTGCTCCGGTCCCCTTCTGAAGAGCCAGTCGGACAGTCGGGCTGGCAGTCGAAAAATCAATGTGCTTCAGCATACCCTGAACAACACTGAGCCGGTGGAGTTGCTGGGTTGTGACGTAGACAGCCAGTGTGCGGGTGAAGGTTTTTCCTGCCTGGACAGCAGCTGTCTGCAGGGCAGCATCGCGATCGCCGGTGCTGAGCCAGAAGACCGATGCCGTCAGGGCAAAACTGATCCCTCCGGCCGCCAGACTGACAACCGAACCCTCGGCAATATCATAAGTGACCGATTCGATGGTCCCGAACCGGGTGATATTACGGGCCTGAGTATAAGTCAGATGTCCCCGACGAATCAGCCGGGACGCTTCTGCGGGATCGGTTACACCGGGTACTTTACCTTCGCGGATCTTATTCCTCATGGTTTCAACAGCGCCGGCATACTGATCACGGGGGACTTCCAGTTGCATGGGGCCATTATTTCCCATGTAACGATACTGTCCGTTTTGTCCGTCGAATGCCGCACCGACGCTACGGGCTGCAGTTGAACAATATTTCGTCTGGATTTCTGTTCCGCTGACCAGTCTGTCTGCTCCATTTCTGGCATTATTATCACCGAGGATCCGTGCGTTTTTCAGACGGACTCTGTCGACAATATGGTTTCCCCGTTCAGCGGCAAACCCATGTCCCTGCCCTCCGGAAGCAAACATTTTCTCATTTGTACTCCAGGTTTCCGGCAGTTTCATGAGAATCAGACCATTCGCCGTTGCATCGGAAATAAAGCTGTTGTAAGGGCGTTCATAAATTTCCTGACACAGTGTTTCTGTTTCGCGACAAAGAGAGGAGCAGTACCATTCCGGATCCGGCTTATGATTTTCCGGGGCATGATGTACTTCTGTCAGCCCGCAGGAGGCACAGATACGAAGCTCATCCACGTGATGGAATGATACAAAACGGCGACCTTCTGAAAAGGGATACCAGTCACCGCCGTCCAGGCAACGATCGAGAAAATCGTCATTCGCTTCCGGTGATAAATTCAGGCGGTTCCGGAAGAGCGTTTTCAGTTCATCAGGTGTGAATGACAGGTTCTCTTTCAACTGTTCGTTAAACCCTGCCATGTTTCTTTCATACCAGGCATTGTTCAGTAACCAGTTTCCGTCTGCCAGTTCAAATTCCCTCAGCTCTCCCCGGGAAATCCGTTGAGAAATGAGCGTCAGCCAGATGCGCTCCGTCAGTGAGTCAGGAAGGCTGTAATCGTTTTGCAAACTGGTCAGCCACGATTTACTGTTGAGCACCGGTTGTTCTTCCAGTGTCTGGCTGATGGCACAGGTCAGTTTTTTCAGCGCCTGGATTTGGCTGGCCGCCCATAGCAGCGTCACTAATGCAGCCAGCCAGTACAACAACCCGCCCCACCACATCAGTGACGGTGAAATATCGTACTGTAACGCGATCAATGGTGCGTATGCAGAACACGCCATAAGGAAAAAGGCAGTATAAAAACAGCAGTAATACCCGTTAATTTCCTTGCTGATATCTTCTGGTGTGATCCCGTTCTGCTGAATGTTTTTGATCTGCAGGGGAACAGCCAGCAGACCACCGGCGAGAGCGGTGGTCAGAATAAATTTCACAGAGTCAAAGGTGTGAGCCTCCAGCGCGATATGTTTACCATCAAGTCCCCACATGAAGCTGATGATCATTCCGGCAATCGTCAGAAATACGCCTGCCAGCCAGCGAATATGGAACAACCGGGTTATGCGTTCGGTGATATAGCCAGCCAGTAAGGCCGGGCCGAACAGACACAGCAATATGAGCCCTGCCAGCGCAGAAGCCGTGCTGATTAATGCTCTGAACAAAAGGCGAAGAATGGCAAATCCTGCGATCAGCAGGATCAGCGCGCCGACTATCTGTAACATAGTCACTCCGTGATGAATATCATGTTATTGTTAATGCCAGCGAATGTGGCGTTGAATATCCGTTGCGCCGGTCCGGGTCCCGGTCATGATGACCGGGACCACAGAGAGGCGATGGTTCTGTCAGAAGGTCACATTCAGCGTGGCCTGACCGTTATAGCCTTCAGCGCTGCTGCCGCTGACGCTGTGGACATAACCTGCCTGAACGCCCAGGGTGATATTTTCCCGGACACGGGCTTCCAGTCCGGCCTGCAGGTCCAGTGACGTACCATTCTGTGACGGTGAGAACGTCATGTTACTGCCGGCTGCGGCTGTACCCATGCTCATGTCTACCCGGGAGCTGAAGGTGCGGATAACAGAAGGCTGTACCCACCAGTTCACCGGCAGTTCACGCACACTGTGTTTGGCACTGCCGCGCAGGGTGTCACGGGATGAGGTGCCTTTACCAAAGTTCATATCGTGGTGGCTGCCCAGACGGAAGCCGGCACGCACATGTTGTGCACTGCCATGCCCGAACTTCACATAACTGGCGTTATCCTGGCCGTCATCCAGGGAGAGTCCCTGCCAGGTGTACTGCAGTTGCGGCTCCAGCATCAGATTGTCAGTGATACTGAAGGGCAGACCGGTTTCCAGTGAACCCAGCCAGCCCCGGCCCCGGACGCGGAAGTCGTTATTGTCCGATGAGGCTTTCATGCTGTGGCGGGTTCCCTGGGCCACAATGTCAGCCCACAGGCCGGAGGCGTTGTGTATCAGATTCAGGTATCCGCCCAGGCTGCCGGCATCATCCCGGACCGTGCCGGCACGGGAGCCGTCATCATCCTTAACATCAACGGAAGAATGGCCTGCAGCACCATACACCCCTGTCGTCAGAGACATACCGGCAACCTCTGTTCTCATCAGGTCACCCTCCAGACGGACGAAGCCATAGCTGCCGCTGCTTTCCGGCGTGGCCCCACGGACAATACCGCCGTTGTTATCGTGACCGAGATGGCCGCCCTGAATGCTGAGACGGACGCTGTTATTTTCACCGTTTACACCGGTCTGATGGCTGCGGGAGCCTGCCAGAATCCGGTCATAGTCCATTGCCTGTGTCAGCATGGAGGCATACAGGGGGACTTCTGCACGATAAGCATTTTCACTGCGCAGATACCAGCTCTCATCACTGTCCCGGTTGAGGGAGTAGTTAAAGGCCCCGGCCTGCAGCCTGTTCCCCTGGACAAAGGCCCCTTCCTCCGTGGTGGCACCGTTAATGGCTTCCACCACCTGAATACCCTTACCGCTGGTCGCCAGCCCCGACGCACTGTTGCCGGCGTTCACCATGTTCAGGATGGTTTTTCCGGTTGCCCTGCCGCCGTCAATGACCAGTCTGTCAGCATTGTTCTGTGCCATATCCGGGCGTACACGCAGGCTGATGGTGCCATTCTGTCCGTTCAGGTTTTTCACTTTCAGGGTTGCCGGTACGAACTTCCCTGTGCGGGTGGAGGTGAAATGAATCTGTCCGGCATGGCTGAGGTCATCCACCACCGACTGCACCGTGGCGTTATCGGGAATATTCCAGGTGGCACCAGAGGCGAGAGTGACATTCGTGGGGTCAATGGCACCGTTCAGCACAGTGCTGCCGGTCAGCTTCAGGGCTGTACCGCGCTGAGCAATGACATCCGTGGTGACGGTACTGTCGTTCAGCGTCAGCGTGCCTTCATTCAGGTTGACGGCTTTCTGGGTGAGTGTGGTGTTGCTGACAGTGAGTGTGCCACTTCCTGATTTTTCCACGCTGCCGTTACCGGTGAGAGAGCCTCCCTGCAGGAGTGCATCGCCTTCACGGATGGTCAGGGTATCGTTGTTCACCGTCTTCCCGGAAAGGGTAAGTATGGCGCCGTTATTCAGCGTGGTGGTGCCCGCCAGTGTGCCGCCCCTGGCGGTGAACAGTCCGCCATTTACCGTGGTATCCGTGGCCGTATCACCGGCGTTCAGCGTGAATGAACTGCCTTTTTCCAGCATCAGGGCATCCGCCTGACCACCTCCGATACTGAATGCCTTTCCGTCGCTCCGGGTACCACTGACAGCGGCACCGGAATCGGCCAGCAGTACACCGCCATTTCCCATGGATACGGTGGTGGCGGTGCCACCGTTGCGGACATCCAGCGTTCCGCCATCATCCACGCGGGTATTAGTGGCTGTGTGTCCGGTCAGCACATCCAGGCGTCCGCCATTTTCCAGTACGACATTATCAGCTTTACCCTCCACAACAGAGAATGCTCCCAGGCGGTTTATGCCGGTAACGGTTGCAGCCGTACTGGTAACCAGTGCGCCGCCCTGCTTCAGGGTGACATTCGTGGCTGTACCACCGGCGTCCACCTGCAGTCTGCCCTTCTGATTAACGGTGGTATTCCCGGCCACACCCCCGTTTTTGACAATCTGCCAGCCGTCACTGTTTACAACAGTGCCAGACGCCGTACCGCCGTTGTGCACATACTGGTACCCCCCATTCAGCGTGGTATCCAGTGCGTGACCATGTACAGTCTGGTCGCCGCCGGCATAAACCACAGTGGTATTTGCCGTTCCTTCAGCAGCCACAATCTGACGACCATTTTTATTGATGGTGGTGCGTACGGCATCTCCGTAGACGGTCTGCCCGGTATCACCATTTTCCGCATCCGGTCCCCCTTCCGCGCCGGTATTCACAACCGTGTCGGTTGCCACTGCGCCGGATTTGATGGCCTGCCAGCCCTTCTCATTAATGACGGTACCCGTTGCAATCCCGCCTTCATGTACCCACTGCTCACCGCCGTTCAGAGTGGTGTTCACTGCCTGCCCCTGAAGGCTCTGTCCGCCTCCGGCACTGATAACCGTGTCTGAAACGCTTCCTCCGGCATTCACTCTCTGAAGACCACCACCGGTGACAGTAGTGTTGTTGGCGATACCGCCATTTTGTATCCATTGTCCGCCGGTATTGGCCTCGTTATCCGGCCCATACTCCAGACCGGTACTGATGGTCATTCCGTTGGCCGTACCGAGGACAATCTGGTTGTCATGATTTGTCAGTGTTCCGTCGTTCACGGTTTCTCCCGCCTGTACAACCTTGTCAGCAGCCAGTGCCGGGACTGATGTGACAGCAGCAAGAGACAGCGCAACCGCCACACCAGCGCGTTTTCCCCGTGAGCGGGCCAGTTCGGAGGCCACCACCAGGGTGCCCGTAATGTGATTCCATACCAGCCTGTAGCTGGTGTTCAGATGTCGTTTCATCAGCTTTTCCTTACAGAGGGTGAATAAAAAAGCCGGTACCCACAAATGTGGATACCGGCAGGTACAAAACAGCATGCTCAGATAAAGTGGTTTTTCCCGGACATAAATGCTTCCCCTCTCTCATCCGCCAGAGAAGTATCAGTCCGTTGTGTGCAATTCCGTTCTGCATGATGAAGAGATTCAGCTGCCTTTTCGCAGACCATTAACCACTATAAACGATCGATAGCAACGATCGATACCTGTTTTATCGATCGTTTTATTCTATTAACGACAAGGCGGTCACGCAAGAGAAACAGGAGGAGTATGAGGGGTTTGTGTCATGTTTTCAGTTGGTTAACGTAATGTTATCAGGCATTTCCCTGGCAGACTGTTCAGAAGAAAATCCAGTTCCATACAGCGCGGGCAACAGAGACCACCGTGTCACGGACGGCACGCAGAACCGTACGGGCAACAGAGGCAACACAGACGCTCTCCGCCGTGTCAAATATCCGGTCCACCGCACCGGTAAACTGTTCACGGGCCTGAGCGCGGACAGATTCCGTGCGCAGCTCGTCCTGCAGGCGGGTCATCAGGGGACTGGCGGCATGGTCGGGAAGTGCTGTCATTAGCGCACTGACCAGCGTATCCAGTTCCCAGCCGGTGCGGGCCGATACGGCAACAACCGGATGTACGGGCCGGAACAGACGGAATACCGCCTCCGTTTTCTCCCGAATGTTCTGTGCCTGTGCGGGAGAAGGCTGAATGCCGGCCATATCCCATTCATGGCAGGGCTCCGTTTTGTCGGCCTGCGTCACCACAAACAGCACCTGCTGATGTCCCCGGTGCAGGATGTGTCGCCAGAAATACTCATCCACAGACAGGGCGCGGTCATCGGCTTTAATCAGCCACAGCACCAGGTCCAGTTCGGGCAGAATGTCACGGTACAGGGCTTCATACTCTGCATCCCTGTCCCGGCTCTCGCCCACCCCGGGCAGGTCAGTGATAACCATGCTGTGACCGTGACCACTCAGACGGAAGCGCCGCACTTCCCGGGTGCCGGCGTGAACATCACTGACCGGGGTGACCTCCCCCTGAAACAGTGCATTACAGAGTGAGGATTTACCGGCCCCGCTTTTACCCATAATGCCAATCACGGGTTCGTGACTGGTGAGTTTGCGCAGATGTTCCAGGATGTGACGGGAAAGTGAGTAAGGCAGGGAGGAGAGCGGTTTTTCAATTGCCTCAATGGCATCAGACGGATTCATACATGTATTCCCGGTGAAAAAAGACAAAACCCCGCGCACCGGAAAGGTGGCGGGGGATTCACGGAGATAATATCTGTCTGAAATTGTTTTGAATCGATGGGATTGTTGCGTATTAACATGAAGGAGATCAGGACTTATCCGTTACTGGGTGATCTCCTTCCATGAAAATACGCCGTTATTGTTAAACAGCAGGCTGATTTCTCCGTAAAGGGGAAAATATTTATCGGCTGCATGATTATCAGGTGTGTCTGTGTTTACTGCTGTGAGTATTTTTCAGTGTATTGTGGGGGAGATGTCAGTGGGAGATATTAAATTTACGTTTATAATTATCTTACTTCTTCTGTGTGTTTTTTATAAGAGTGCACACGTAATGATATCTGTTGATACCATGTGGTTAAGTGTTTCCCTTCCTGGTCATGCGTAATGATTAAATGCTTTTGTGACACCATTCTTCCGGTCTGAATATTTATCCCGTTCTTTTTTATTTGTGCAGTGATACTGTCGGAAGAGAATTCAGTAATGTGAGGTGTCCTGGTCAGGATAATATCTGCTGAGATATTATTGGTTGAGTGTGTTTTTACTGAGCAAAAGCTGGCTTTTAATTCCTGTACTGAAACGCTGTCGCTCGTCCGGGGTTAACTGAAACTGGATGATGATGTAAAATGAAGGCTGTTTTTGTGTTTGTCGAAGAAGTGTTATTTTAATCCATTCTCATCATTGGCTGGCGATTATACAGAAGTATTTGAAGAAAAAATGGTGCATTTTATCTGCGTCAGCAGGGAGGAAGTATTTTATTGATGTATCAGTATTAAATGGTTTTTGTTATTTATAAATATGTCATCCTGTCCATAGAATATTGTACTCAGCATTCAGTGCAGGAACTGTAGTCTTCTTTATTTTATTCTTCTTCAGGAGGGGGGTGATTCCTGAAGGCGTTATTCCCGGTGTTCTGTTTATGATTCTTCCCGGCAGGAAACCGGTATCTGCAATACCCGGGATGATGCTTTTTGTTCGTACGTGGTTGTGTAAAATTTGAATAGTGGATGTGCTCTGAAGGGAAGGAGGGGACACACAGATTCATTTTGTCTTTCTTCAGCAGCAAAATACACTGTGGTTATTATTTAACCATTAAATCAACAAAAAATTTTACCTCATATTGATTTAACTGCTATTTTTGCTATTAATAGCCAGAATTGCAGTGCTTTTATATCTGTGTATAGTGAGGTTACTATGTCATTCGGTCAGCCTTGTGATGAGTTTCCCCTGAGTTCGCTGCCTCCACTCATTCGTGATGCCGTTATTGAAGCTCAGCAAATTACGCAGGCTCCCCTTGGGCTTGTGGCAGCGTCTGCCCTGGGCGCTGTTTCACTTGTCTGCCAGAATCTGATTGATGTCTGCAGACTGAATACACTGCGGGGGCCGGTCTCTCTTTTTTTCCTGACGCTTGCCGAGTCCGGAGAACGAAAAACCGCAGTGGACAAATTATTAATGAAGCCCCTGTACCAGCAGGAGATGCAGTTATATTCCAGATACAAAAGTGAACTGGCTGTCTGGAAAAACAAGGAAGAGCTTTTAAAGGCTCAGAAAAAAGCATTGTTGTCAAAACTGAATAAAGAACTCCGCAAAGGCGCGGATGAGTCAGAAACCCTCAGACAACTGGAAGTACTTCAGAAAAACAGTGCGGAAGAACCTGTGAGGTATAAATTCATTTTTAATGATGCCACGACTGCGGCAATTAAGAATCAGCTTTGTGGTAAATGGCGTTCAGTGGGTATTATGTCAGATGAAGCCGGTATTATATTTGATGGATATACCCTGTCTGAGTTGCCTTTTATTAACAAAATGTGGGATGGCTCTGTATTGTCTGTGGACAGAAAGAATGAACCCGAACAGATGATTGAAAATGCCAGAATGACGTTATCCCTCATGGTGCAACCCGGTCTTTTTGACCGATATATGGAGCGAAAAGGTTCTGTTGCCAGGGACAGTGGTTTTCTTGCCCGTTGTCTTATCAGTAAACCTGCAACCACGCAGGGGAAACGCTTTATTAACGGAGCTGTGATTCCGGGAGGATCATTAACGGCATTTCATGAACGATTAATGGAACTGGCCAGAGGCAGTATTGAAAAATCCAGTGAGGATGAACGGTATTGTCTGCATTTTTCGCCTGAAGCGCAAAAAATATTTATTGAGCACTATAATGTTCTGGAGCAGGATTTATCCCCTTCCGGACCCTTAAGCCCGTTTCGGGGACATGTTTCAAAAAAAACAGAAAACATTGCAAGAATTGCAGCGTTATTTCAGTATTTCAGCTATGGTGAAGGGAAAATCTCTGCCGATATCATGACGTCTGCTGTCGTAATAAGTTCGTGGTACACAGATGAATATAAAAAATTATTTGCGTTACCTGATGAATCTGAACTGCAGCAGAAGGACGCCGAGGAGCTGTTCGACTGGCTCATTGAGGAGTGCCGCGGAGAATGCCCGCCCCGTGTCAGGAAAAATTATATTCTCCAGTGTGGCCCGGGCCGGTTCAGAAACAGGAAAAAACT
>OGJE01000603.1_pt1 | contig 12094 bp, 6 predicted proteins | sample 1571981 | NCBI WGS metagenome assembly OGJE01 (sample SAMEA2582118, study PRJEB24529) | metagenome | biome: Human gut stool | place: China | collected 2011
AATCAGATGACATTTTCGAGGATGCTATCCGCAAGCAGGTGTTGGTAGCTACAGAGGAGGCCGACCTGGTTCTCTTCCTGGTAGACGTGAACACCGGTTTGACCGACTGGGATGAGGACGTGGCCCTAATCTTGCGTCGTGCCAAACTGCCTGTTATCCTTGTGGCAAACAAGGTGGACAACAGTGCTGAATACTATCAGGCTGCCGAGTTCTATAAGTTGGGCTTGGGCGACCCTCAGTGTATCAGTGCCGCAACAGGTGGCGGTACGGGTGACTTGCTCGACATCATATTAGACAAGCTTCAGGACAATCCTGAGGAAGCCATCGAGGAAGACATTCCTCGTTTCGCCGTGGTAGGTCGTCCTAACGCCGGCAAGAGCAGTATCATCAATGCCTTCATCGGTGAAGACAGAAACATCGTTACCGAGATTGCTGGTACAACCCGCGACAGTATCTATACCCGTTACGACAAGTTCGGCTTCGACTTCTATCTGGTTGATACCGCCGGTATCCGCCGCAAGAACAAGGTGAGCGAGGACTTGGAGTTCTATTCCGTGATGCGTTCCATCCGTGCCATCGAGAACAGTGATGTCTGCATCCTGATGCTCGACGCCACCCGTGGTATCGAGACCCAGGATATGAACATCTTCCAGTTGATTCAGAAGAACAACAAGAGTCTGGTGGTGGTAGTAAACAAGTGGGACTTGGTAGAGGAGAAGAACCAGAAGGTGATTGATACCTTCGAGAATGCCATCCGCAAGCGCATGGCTCCGTTCGTGGATTTCCCTATCATCTTCGCTTCTGCCTTGACCAAGCAGCGCATCTTCCGCGTATTGGAGACTGCCAAGGATGTTTACCAGAACCGCAAGGCTCATATCGGAACCTCTAAGCTCAACGAGGTGATGTTGCCTATCATTGAGGCTTATCCACCACAGAGCGTGAAGGGTAAGTATATCAAGATTAAGTACTGTACCCAGTTGCCAAACACCACGATTCCATCGTTCGTGTTCTATGCCAACTTGCCACAGTATGTAAAGGAGAACTATCGCCGCTTCCTGGAGAACAAGATTCGTGAGAACTGGTCGTTGCATGGTTGTCCTATCAACGTCTTCATTCGTCAGAAGTAAGGGGAAGTGAAGAGTGAAGAACGAAGAGTGAAGAATCAAAATGTATAAAGATGAAGAAACTTTTGATTTTTATGATAATAAGTATGGGGTTGGGACTTTCTTCCTGCAAGGAGGAGCGTCCTGACCCTTCTTACTTTGCGGGTATCGCCGCAAAGGGTTACTACGACTTGCTCCTTGAGGGCAAGTACGAGGAGTATGTGGCCGGTTTCAACCAGCCCTACCGCATCCCGAAGGGCTATCACGACCAGCTGCTGCTCAATGCCCGGATGTATGTGGAGCAGCAACAGCTGGAGCACCAGGGCATAGCGAAGGTGAACGTGCTGAATGCCAAGGCAGACACCGCCCACCACGTAGCCGATGTCTTCCTGCAGCTAGCCTTCGGCGACAGCACCAAGGAGCAGATTGTGGTTCCGATGGTGGAGGTGAAGGGTGAATGGAAGATGAGATAGGAGTAATGTATTGACTACGATAAGATTCGCATGCTGATTCGTCATGACAAGAACTTCGACCATGATGCCAGCATCATTCAGGAACTGGTTACCAAGGGTTATGTTATGGGTAATCTCGTAGAGAATTTTCCTGCTGAGCGTATCAACGACCCGGATAACTTCTCTTTGTGATATTTATAAGGATATGACCGATTCTTATATTGTAGAACTGAAGTACTGCAAGTCGAACACTAGTGATTCTCAAGTGCAGCAACTTTTCAGGGATGCTGCTGCCCAAGTTTCCCGTTATGCCGAGAGCAACATGGTGAAAGAGTTGGTGAAGACCACTATACTTCATAAACTCGTGGTTGTTTATCGAGGGGTGGATATGGTGCTATGTGAGGAGCTGCTGGAGCAATAGTGTCAGAAATCATGTGAAAAACCGCAGTCTTGACCTATATCAAGTCTGCGGTTTTTTTGCTTCTTTTTGCCCGAAATGATGGAAATGTGCATTTGGGTGTTTGCGCAAACATACGGAAAAATGCAGAAAAGACAACAATTCACTGTTAAAAATGCGTTGCTTTAACGAAAAATAACACTATTTTCTTTGCTGGTTTCAATTATTTGTTTTAAATTTGCCATCGAAATAAAGAATCGGGACGTAACTATGACCAAAAAAGAGAAAGTCTAAGAATGACGAAACTAACAACGAAAAAATAGAATTCCGAACAAGAAATTACGGTTATGAATAACGAAATAAGAACAACGAAACTCAGTTTTAGAATTTAAGGACTTAATTTTGCCGAGATTACTCTTCCCATTCTAAGAACATAAATTTAACTTTTTAAAACTTACAACGTATGAAACAGAACGTACTACTTTCAATGTTGGCAATGACTGTCCCAATGGCAGCATTCGCTGATGCTAATGTACCTACTGCAAAAGATGTATATTCTTCTGCCGGTGGATTTGTGACATTTGATGTTTCATTGGTGCCTGGCGAATATACTATCGCAGCTAAGCCAACTAAGAACGAGACCGTGAAGGTTATGGTAGATGGTAAGGAAGTATCTACCTTCACTGTAAAAAAAGAAGGCAATGTGAAGATTCAGGCTACTGTTGATGAGAAGACAGAGTTTGAGGCAGCTTTTGTGTTGACACTCAAGTATGATTTTGCGGTTGTAGCTGACCCTTTTGCAAAGAAACTTGAAACCGTTACAGCTGGTATTGTAGATAATACTGCTGCCATCCAGGCTAGTGTTGCTTCTATTGAAGCAAAAATAGATAACTTGAAGAAGGGTGATTATAACTTCTATAAGATTCAGCAGCTCTATTTGGAAGATAACTCTATCTATGTTAGAGATCTGAATAACTCATTGGAACAGTTGGGTAAGGATGTTAAGGCTGCAAATGATAATCTTAAAGCTAAGAATACTGCGTCTGGTCTTATAGAGACTGTAGAGACTCAGTTGGCTGAAATCGAGACACTTATCGGTACCAGTACAGATTACGCTAAGGTAACTAAGGGCTATGAGGCTCAGGTAAAGGCTTTGAGAACTGCAAAGGATGCTAAGGCTAAGGCTCTTGCTACTTCTTATGAGAAGGGTACTGCCGTTGCTGATTTCGTAGAAAAGGATGTTCAAGCTTGGCAGACAGAACAGTTGGCTGCTATTAAGGCGTTGAAGGGCAATATTGAAGTTGCTAATGCCAATGACAACGATTATAATGAAGTTGCTAAGTTAGTAGCTGCATCTGAGGATAATCGTAATAAAAAGACTCAGGAATTGTTGACCCTTTTGCCTTCTGATGATGAGGTTTTGGGTAAGTTGTTGACTGATGCTCAGAACGAAATTGGGGAATTGAACAAGAAACTCTTGGCTGTAAAGACTGAGGCTCAGAATGGTACAGCAGAGTCTCATGATAATGCGACAGCAACCAAGAAGGCTAATCAGACAGCTTTAGCTGAGGTAGATGCTGCTATTAATGATGTTGTGACAAAATATACCGGTTGGCAGAAGACTTATTCTGTAGAATTGAATGCGTCTGCAGAAAAGACTGCTAATTTGAAGAAGGTGACTGCTAAGGCTGATGCTACATCTGCACAGTTGACCAAGAAGGCTACAACTATTGAGACTGCTATTGCTTCTGAGACAGCTAAGTTGAAGGCTGATGCTATCGCTCATAAGCTCGGTACTTATGCATGGACTACTATCCAGGGTGATATTGATGCCCTTGGTGTAATTGTAGGTAATTATAATAATGTTGCTACAGCCTTGACTAACTATAATGCAGCTATTGCTAAGTTGGAGAAGACTGCTACAGATAAGAATGTTACCGTAACCGTTAAGGTTGACGGTAAGGATAAGACTCAGACTTACGCAGAACTTATTGCAGGTTTGAAGACAAGAGTTGCTAAGGTTCAGGCTGATTTCGATACAGCAAAGAAGGCTGCTGATGACAAGTTTGCTGCTGCTATTGCTGGTGTGAAGTTAGATGCTGATATTCAGACAGAAGCAGAGTCTTGGACAACTTCTTACGAGGCTAATAAGTATAAGTTTGATAACGCAAATCTTATTAAGGTTGCTACAGATAAGGTTGATGCAGCCAAGGCAAGCATCAAGAGTGCCTTCGATAGAATTGATACTTATAAGTTCGACTTCGATACTTACGGAAAGAAGGCTGAGACATTGCAGGAGCAGTTGGGTAAGGTAAACCTTCAGGTTAATGATCTGGATGTACAGGTCAAGACTTTGGATCCAAATGGTGCACCTGATAAGGCTATTGAAGGCGTAGGTAAGATCAATGAAACTTTGAAAACTGTCAGTGCAGACTTGGATAAGTTGACCATTGCTGCTGATGAGGCTAAGACCGCATTTGTTCCTGTTAAGGAGCTGAAGGCTACAGCTGATTCTAAGGTAACCGAGTTGACTGCTAGTCATAAGGAAGTAGTTGCTCTGAATAAGGATGCTTCTACTAAGTTTACTGAAGCTTGCGATGCAGCTGAGAAAGAGATTACTGCTATAACTGCCAAGATTAAGGCATCTTATGAGGCTGAAACCTTAGTTGCTGACTGGAAGGATTCTAAGGATAAGGATGGTAAGGTTATCAAGGGTCTCGAGACACAGTTGAAGGATCTCGCTACAACTCTTGCTGGATTGAAGGCTGATGCAAATGCAGCTAATGATAACTTGACTGCTAAGGATGCTCTTGTAAAGGCAATTACTACTTATGGTATTGCTGATAAGATGACTGCGGCTGAGAAGGCACTTGGAACACTTGAGCATAAGGAATTTAAGAAGCAGCTTGCAGGATACCAGACAGAGTCAGCTGCCATAGATAAGGCTATTACTGATGCATACAAGAATGGTAAGGCAAAGGCTGAGCAGACTGCAATTACTCAGCGTATCCAGAGCTTGGCAAACAATTTGACAACATTTGCTACAAATGTTCCTATTGTTGTTGCTAATAAGACCGCTTTGGATAAGAGCACTTTAGATTTGGAAACAGCTTGGACAAATGCATTCAATAAGATAACAAATAATGATGCTTCATCTAAGGTGAAGGAGTGGCAGGTTAAGCTGAATGAGCAGAAGGTATTGTTGGATGCAGCAAAGAAGGATGTCGTTTCTTCTTATGATGCTGGAACATTGCTTGATAGTAAGAAACAGGAAATCACCAAGGTTTTGGATGGCATCCAGACTAAGGTTACTTCTATTGAGAAGGAGCAGGAGGCTGGTTACAATGCAGCTATTGCTGCCGACAACGAGGTGGTTTACAATGACTTCCTGAGTGAGGCTAATCTGACCCAGACCATTATCAATAATGCGAAGGTTACAATCAATGGTTATCTGAATATCAACCATGATGTCTTGAAGCTCAACGTTGATGAACTTGATAAGGTTTCTAAGGCTCTTAAGGAGATTGATGTTTATCAGGCTAGCTTGGAAGACTTGAAGGCTAAGACTCTCAAGGAATATCAGGATACTAAGGCTCCTGCGTTGTTTGATGTAGCTGGTAATAATAAGAAGGCAGCTAATGCTTATCAGGGTAAGGTTACCGATAAGATGAATAACTTGTCTTCTGTTATTAATAAGAAGGCTAATGATTTATATGCAGCTAAGTTCACTGATGGTCTTGCCAAGAGCGTAACAGACCGTAAGACAGAGTTGGATAAGGTTGTTTATGACAAGAAGACGGTAACTTCTGCATTTACAGATGTTCAGAAGGTTATTGATGAGATTACAGCACTTGCTGCTGATAAGGTTAATTTGATGATTAATCTTGATACTCAGATTCTTGACAAGATTCAGAATGCAGAAGACGCAAAGTTGCTTGACAAGGCTACAGCTAAGGCTTTGAATGATGATTATAGCGCTAAGCTTTCTGAACTTGAGGCTGATGCAAAGGCAAAGGAAACCGCAATGGCTGCGTTTGTTCATGCTGATAGAGATAAGGATCTTGACACCTTCAAGAAGAAGGTTACTGCATCTGTAGGAGAGGCAAAGAAGAAGGTTGCGGCTGATGGCTTGGCATTGGCAAATTATGAGGCAGTTAAGGTTGAATTGGCTAAGTACGCTGAGGCAACGGCTGTTTATAAGACAGCAGAGGAGGCTGATGGTATCGCAAAGGCTAATGATGGTATCCGTAAGGAGTTGGAACCTAAGTTCACTGAGTTGGATACTAATTTGGCTGCCGCAGAAAAGTACTATTTGGCTTACTTCTTCGATACATCAGCACTCAAGACTACTTCTAAGGCAATTGGTATTGATATCAATACTAAGAAGAATGAGCTTGAAAAGGCTAGAGTTGATAAGCTTAATAAGAGTGAATATGAGACTGCAATTGCTGGTTTTGCAAAGCGTATAGAGGCACTGTATGAAAGTGCTAATAATACAGAGCAGGCCGCTATTAGCGCTGAGATTGCTAGTATTACTGCTGATAAGGATCTGGCCGTTAAAGGCTTCAATGCTGCAGGTGAGACAGAAAAGGCTACAGAGATTGAGAAGTTCTTCGAGACAAATTGCATGAATTTGGCTGCTGAATTTAGTAAATTGACGTTGCCAGAAGGCTTGGCAAAGATTCAGGCTACATATATTGCATGGGAAAAGAAGGTTGCCGAGGCTCATGCTGGTATCATCAACTTGTGGAAGGCTGATTTGACAGAGTCTACCTACAAGACTTTGGTTCAGAATTTCGATGTAGTTAAGGCTGAGTATGATAAGCTTGCTAATATCGTAACAACTGGTCACGAGCCTGTGAAGACGGCTTATGCTGATAGGGCAGCTGAACTTGGTGTTAAGGTGAACGAGCTTAAGGCTTCTTTGGAGGACGATAAGGCTAATGGCTATGTTATGCTTTACAATACCAAGCGTCAGAATGCAATTGATGCATTAGGTATCGAGATCGAGCCTGTATTGAAGAATGCTGATAAAGAAGAGAAGGCATGGAAGACCAATGACAAGGTGAAGGCATCTCTTGATACTCAGTTGCAGGCATTGAACACAAAGCTTGAGACTGTAGTGGCTGCTATTGCAGAACTTCCTCATGTAGCTGGTACTCTTGATGTTAGTGTTAAGAATATTACTGATGAGATTAAGTCTGTTACTGAGAGTATAGCTCTTGAAGCTCAGGCTGGAAAGCTTGTTGAAGGTTCTTACAAGACAAACGTAGACAATATTGATGCTAGCATTAAGAATTTGAACTTGGGTGCTCACAATTCAGAAGCTAAGGGTGTTATCAATGACATTAATAAAATCTGTGATGGTATTAAGTCATCAGCAGATTACACTGCTACTCTGAAGGATGAAGCTATAACTGTTTCTGGCAAGATTTCTTCTTTGGAGGATTTCAACAGCAATATGTTTAATGGCAATCGTTCTTATGTAAAGGATATTAATGGTAATCAGATTAAGGATAAGGATGGCAAGGACATCACTATGTTGGAGAAGTTGCCAGACTATCTCGCAGAGGTATATCCAGCTGTTCTCACTAAGGCAGATGAACTCGCTAAGGAGCTGAATCTGATCGACATGAAGGCTAAGAACCATATTGGTGACGCTGACCTTGATGAGACCGTAACTGTTAATGACTACTCTGAGGTTCGTTCTTGGATTATCGAGAACAAGGAGTACAAGGATCTTACAGTTGACAAGGCTTGGGCTGGTGATGTTAATGGTGATGGCGTCTTCACTGTTGCTGACTTGACTCAGATTTCTAATATCATCTTCTACGGTGACCCTGCTGGTGAGAAGGTAGAGGAAACTGAGGGCGGTACAACAAGAGCTCGTGTTGTAAGAAGTGCTACTTCTGCTGATGGTGAACTTGCTGTTACCAAGACAGGTGAGGAGACTACCGTATTCGGTAAGACTGTTCAGATTGCAGTTGAGGTGGCTCATCAGGCAACATTCACTGCTGGTCAGTTCGATATCCAGTTGCCAGCTGGCATGAAGCTCGTAGGTCAGACATTGTCAGATCGTGCTAATGGTCATGAGTTGTTGAGCAACGAGATTGCAGACGGCAAGTATCGCTTCTTGGCTTCTACTATCGACAACAATGCATTCAATGGCAACAGTGGTGCTATCGTAGTGCTTAGCGTTGAGGTAGGTAGTGATTACAACGGCGGCGATATCCAGGTATCTAATGTCATCTTCTCTGATGCAAAGGGACGCTCTTATAGCATTACTAGAGGCATCGGTGATGGTACTGGCGAGACCACAGGTATCAACGCAATCACTGCACCTACAATGAAGGAGCGTATCTTCTCTATCGGTGGTATGGTGAAGAAGTCTATCCAGAAGGGTATCAACATCATCGTTGGTGAGGATGGTACTGCTCGCAAGGTAGTTAAGAAGTAATAATAAAAAGAATAGTTGAGGGTATCAGTTGCTGCTTTCCCTCTGGAAAAAGGCAACTGATACTTGATACCTTTTCTTCAAGATTAAAACAACATTTAAAATTATAATAATATGAAGAAATTATTCAACACACTGATGTTTCTCGCATTGGGCAGTGCCGCAACTTATGCTGATAACACGCTCAGAATCGCTGATTTCGTAATCAACGCCGGAGAACAGAAAACATTGGAAATTGAACTCAATAATGATGATAACGCATTATCTTCATTGCAGTTTGATATAGCACTTCCTAAGGGATTGACTTACGTAGATGGTAGTGTTGTTAAGGCAACAGATCGTATCACTCGTACCAGTCATACCGTAAAGGTTGTTGCGCAGAAGAACGGAGACTATCGTTTTGGCATCTTCTCTAATGAGGCTCAAGACAAGGCTCAGGTAGCTATTGCTGGTAAGGCTGGTGCCATCCTTTCTATTACAGTGAAGGCTGAGGAGAATTGCGAAGGTGGTGTTATCACTTTCAATGAGATTACTGGTAGTGATGCTACTGTAGCTGGTAAGGTTGAAAAGGTTCCTGTAAAGGGCGTTGCTGGTAAGGCTTCTGTTTCTGCAGGTGAATTGGCAGTAACTAGCACAAAGAATCTTTTCCTTGCTGGTAAGAAGGTTGTTGTTGACTTCAACGTCAAGAATGATGTGAAGTTGTCAGGCATGTCTGCTATTGTTACTCTTCCAGAGGGTGTTACATTTGCAGAAGGTGACAAGGTGGTTTACGGCAAGCGTCTTTCTGAAAACGTAGTTGCTGATGTTGCTGCTGTAGAAGGTAAGACAAATACTTATAAGTTGACTCTTAGCTCTTTCACAAATGATGTATTTGCAGAAGGTGATGCTCTCTTTGGCTTGAACCTCGTTGCAGGTGAAGGCTTCAAGGGTGGTGACTTGGTTCTTTCTGAGGTGAAGTTCGCTAATCCTAAGGGTATCGAATTCTTGGTAGAGAACGCATTTGCTTATAAGTTGAATGCTACTCTCGTTGGTGCAGAAAAATGGAAAATTACTGATGTTTACGAAGTAATTTCTGTAATGAAGGGTAAGAAAGAAAACCCTAACGCAGATTTGACAGAGGATGACAAGGTTAATATCCGCGACGTTTATTCTGTTATTAAGTTAATGAAGTAGTATAATTTTAAAAGTATGAATATTATGAAAAAGAATATGTTCGTAGCAAAGTTGGGTATGTTCCTGATGATGCTTTTTGGAAGTGTTTCATTCGTTAGTGCACAAAGTGCTAATCCTAAGGTCACAATTGACGGGCCTCTTAAGTTTATTCCTGGTATGGAAGCTGAAATTTCAGTTAACTATGAGGCTGGTGATGTTGAGTTTTCTGGTTATCAGATGAAGGTGCTCCTTCCAGAAGGACTTTCTGTAGTAGAGGAAAAGGACGAAGAGGGTATGGCTGTTTACGGAACTCTTGGTGACGCTTGTTCTGCTAAGTATCATATGTCTGATATTTCATTCAAGGATAATGAAATCTTCTTCATCGTCTTCAGTATACAGGATTACATGTTGAAGAATGGTACCTTGTGTAAGTTCAAGGTAAAGGCAGATGAAAAGTTGGCAAAGGATGCTAAGATTTTGCTCAATGAAATTATGTTTGCTTCTACTGAGGCTTCTAGCGATGAATTTACTTCTGAAGTTGCTGTCAACAACATCAAGGACGAGTGGGATGCTAACGAGGCTGCAAATACTAAGATCAATGAGGCTCTCACGGCTTTAATGACTGCATTGGACGCTGCTGACGCTAAGATTAACGAAACCTGCGTTGAGTCTGTGAAAACCGTTTACCTCGACAAGTTGGGTGATTGCGTTACTAACATCAACAAGCAGGCTATGGAGTTGAATGCCAAGTATGCTGCTATCCAGTTGACAGAGAAGGACGCTGAGGACTTCGTTGCTGATTGCGCCAAGGCTCAGGCTCAGTTTGATGTTATCGTTGCTGAGGCTGCTGCTGCGATGACTAAGAAGTTCGAGGCTAACGAGGCTGCTAACGCTACATTCCAGACTGCCTTTACTGAGATTTCTACTCTGTTGAATGACGCTGATGCTAAGATCAACGATGAGTGTCCAGACGTAAAGGAGACTTATCTTGATAAGTTGGCAGAAATCGCAACTCAGGTTAATCAGAAGGGTATGGAGCTTGGTTCTCTCTACGCTGCTGTTGAGTTGACACAGGAAGTAGCTGATAAGGCTGCTGCTGAAATCAATGCATTTGCTGCTCAGATTAAGGATATCGTTGCTGCTGCTGTTAAGGCTCAGAATGAGATTGCTACTGGTATCCATGGTATCACTGCTGACTTCCAGAATGCTGAGGCTGTTTACTCTATCGGTGGTGTTCGTCTGAACAAGGCTGCTAAGGGTGTGAACGTAGTTATCAGAAATGGTAAGGCTATTAAGGTTGTGAAGTAGTACGAGTGACTTCCCCTATCCCCAGATAGGTGTAATAGTAAGAAAAAAGTATAAATTTAAGAGGGGCATCGCAAGATGCCTCTCTTTTTTGTTTGATTAGCATGTATGTTGTCTAATGGGTGCAAGACAGTAAACCAAGAGATTGTAGAGTCAGAAGGTTAGTGCCTTACCCGAGAGACCCATCCCTATTTCCTTTTTTGAAGAAAATCGTTGATTTTCTTTGTGTTTCCAATATTGATATCTATTGTGTTACCGACGATGATAAACATTTCATTGTTTCATCTATCTTTCTCTTCCCTTCTTTGATAAGAGTGAGGAAGAATGCGAGACTGGTTTTGAAAAATGGATTTATGTATTGAAGTATATGGAAGTATTGGAAAGATTGCCTTTTACGGCACAGAAGAAGATATTTGATCATCTTGCAAAATTGGCAGATGTTCGTTGCCTGAGTAGTGAGGAGCAGGAAAAATACGATGAAAGTATTAAGGCTATTGACGATTACTACTCCGGCCTTTATGGCTCTTATGTTGATGGTGAGGAAAAGGGAATAGCTAAAGGTAAAGCTGAAGTTGCCCGTAACATGTTGGCAATTGGTATGCCTTGGTCTCAAATCGTGCAATTAACTGGATTAACGGAAGACCAGCTGAAGCAACTTCAGTCGTAGTGTATGTACATTATTGGCGCTACGCCGGTGAGATTAGTCGTCGTTTAGGTGTCGATGCTAATTTAGTGTTGGGCTTATTTTGAAATAACAACAAGCATTTCTTTGTTTCAGAAAGTGTTACGACTAGGCTCAGCAAAGCTGCTGAGCCTAGTCGGTAGCTCTGCTGACTGCAGTCAGCAGGTCTGCTGAGCCTAGTTGTAACACATTCTAATTGTACAACTACACACCCTTTAGTCGTACAACTACACACTCTTTAGTCGTACAACTATACACCCTTTAGTCGTACAACTATACACCCTTTAGTCGTACAACTACACACTCTTTGGTCGTACAACTATACACCCTTTAGTTGTACAACTATACACCATACAAGTCGCAGTTGTTTCAGTTATTGAAATTAAAATGAAAGAAAATCCCAGAATTTCTTGGCAGTTTCAATAAAAAAGTGTATCTTCGCAGCAGAAATGCAATATTGCGTCCACGACCTTATAAAACGTAAGAAGATGGCAAGATTTATAGACCCACGTGTCGATTGGGCTTTCAAGCGAATCTTTGGAAGCGAAG
>OGJE01000607.1_pt1 | contig 12036 bp, 20 predicted proteins | sample 1571981 | NCBI WGS metagenome assembly OGJE01 (sample SAMEA2582118, study PRJEB24529) | metagenome | biome: Human gut stool | place: China | collected 2011
GACGGCGGAAAAACCTTCCGGGACTTCATCCGCGCCAATAAGGACAGCCAGCGCCTCATCAAGAAGCTCATCGCGCAGGTGTCCGGCGTGGCTGTGCCCATCGGCCCCTACGAGCCGAAAGCTGTCCACCGCTCTGCCACCAACGCCGAGGAATCCCTCCGCCGTCTGGAACAGCTGGGCGTGGATGTGAGCATTGAGGAGAGTGCGAAAAAGAAAAGGTAAGATGACCCTCTCCGTCAGCGCTGGCGCGCTGCCAGCTCCTCCAGAGAGGTTGCACCACATGCCACGTTTCCGTTCCGTATCACGGTTGCCGGAAGGCTACCCTTCGTGCAACCTCTCCGTCACCTTCGGTGACACCTCTCCTTGTAGGAGAGGCCTTGGCATTGCGCAAACTTCATCTCTTCGCCAGTGGCTCCCCTACCAGGGGAGCTGTCGAGCCGTAGGCGAGACTGAGAGGTTGTACAAAGGAAAGCGTATTCTTTCAGAACAGGCTGTTATAGTAAGCCCAACTAAGAGATTTCAATATCCAAAAAATTCTAGATAATAAAGGAGAACCACGAACGATGAAAGCAAGAATGCCCGCAGGTTTTGGCCGCCCCGATATGAACGCCCTGATGCGTCAGGCACAGAAGATGCAGGATGACATGAAGGCCAAGCAGGCCGAGCTGGAAGCCGCCGAGTACACCGGCAGCGCCTCCGGCGAGATGGTCACCGTGAAGATGAACGGCAAGCACGAGGTGCTCAGCATCTCCATCAAGCCCGAAGCCGTGGACCCCGACGACATCGAGATGCTGGAAGATCTGGTGGCTGCGGCCATCAACGCCACCGTCAAGCAGGTGGATGAGACCGCCGAGGCCGAGATGGGCAAGCTGACCGGCGGCCTGAATATCCCCGGCCTTTGAGCCGCGGGGAGGCGTCGCCATGAGTTATAATGCAGCCCCGCTGGACAAGCTGATCGAGGAGTTCAGCAAGTTTCCGGGCATTGGCACCAAGGGCGCGACCCGGATGGCCTATCAGGTGCTGAGCATGTCGGACGCGGGCGCCGCGGCACTGGCCGAGGCCATCCAGAACGCCCACACCCGGCTCCACCGCTGCCGCGTCTGCCAGAACTACACCGAGGCCGAGCTCTGCCCCATCTGTTCCAGCGCCAAGCGGGACCGCTCCACCATCTGCGTGGTCGAGACGCCCCGCGATGTGCAGGCCTTTGAGCGCACCCGGGAGTACCACGGCCTGTATCATGTCCTCCACGGCCTCATCAGCCCCATGGACGGCATCGGCGCCGAACAGCTCTCGGTGAAGGAGCTGCTGGCCCGGCTGGGCAGCGGCGAGGTGAAAGAGGTCATCATGGCCATGAACCCCACCGTGGAGGGCGAGGCCACCGCGATGTATCTGGCCAAGCTCATCAAGCCGCTGGGCATCAAAGTCACCCGTCTGGCCTACGGCCTGCCCGTGGGCGGCAATCTGGAGTACACCGACGAGAACACCCTGTACAAGGCACTGGAAGGCCGCGGGGAACTGTAAACCTGGCAAAAGTTTACAATTCCTTCAAAAACGGGCCTTGCAAAACCGCAAAAATGTGATATACTAACAAAACGAGACCAGAACAGAAAGGAGGCGTGCCCCATGGCACCTGCAAAAGAGCGTCCGGCCACAAAGACCATCGCCACCAACCGGGAAGCACGCCACGAATACTTCGTTCTGGAAGCGCTGGAAACAGGTCTGGAGCTGAAAGGCACCGAGGTGAAGAGCCTGCGGGCCGGCGGCGTCAACCTGAAAGACAGCTGGGTCGATATCGAGGACGGCGAGCTTCTGGTCAAGGGGATGCACATCACCCCCTACGACCACGGCAACATCTTCAACCAGGACCCCATGCGGGTGCGGCGTTTGCTGGCCCACAAGAACGAGATCCGGCGGCTGCACCAGCAGTGCAAGCTGCAGGGGTATACGCTGGTTCCGCTCTCACTCTATTTCAAGCATGGCCGCGTGAAGATGGAGCTGGGCCTGTGCAAGGGCAAAAAGCTCTACGACAAGCGCGCCGATGCCGCCAAGCGCGACGCAAAGCGCTCCATCGACCGTGCCGTCAAGTCCAACGGCACGTATTACTAAAATCTCCGGGCTGTTCCAGCCGGACGAAACTCTGCTTCACCGCACACCCTCACCGGTGTGCGTTTCATGGGGGCGTAAAGGTTTCGACGGGGGGAGCGAGGCCTGGGCAGCGGGTAGCAGTGGGGGACCTGCTCTAAACTCCTCCAAAAAATTAACTGACAACAATAATTATCAGTTGCTCGCAGCCTGAGTGCTGCGCGTTCCGCCCACTCTTGTGTCGTGTGGGGCCGGGGCGTCCTTTAGACACAGCACCTGAACGGACCTAAGCTTTGCGGACCGGCAGGAACTCATGAAGCTACCAATGCGTTAGCCTGGCGACCGGCGTGACGCGGAGGGAATGTTGTTGATCGCCTGCACCCGGAGACACCTACGCTGAACTCTTTTCGGACATGGGTTCGACTCCCATCGCCTCCACCAGTAAAAAGCACCTAGATTCGTTAAAATCTAGGTGCTTTTCTTTGCTTATACCACACTATTTACCACGCTTTTGAATGCGTCTTTGTATAAAGAGGTGCTTTCGATTGCTTCACGGTGTTCAGGGGCGAGCTGTATCATGCGTTCAAGAAAGGCTCTTCGTTCTTCCAACTCGCGCTCCATTTTCGGCATTTGCTCTTCCAGATATTCCACAGTGCGTTCCTGAACGCTGCCATGACTTTTCCATGCACAAAAGCCGGTTCCATTCCATGCGCGTTCTGAAATAATCTCGTCATGCCAGCGGAGAAGGGTTCTGTTTTTTGATAACGTGTAAAGTGCCGCGCGTTCGCTGGTGTGTACGGCACTGCTGCTGATTCCATCTTCGCGAGCGATGTCAGCAAGCGGTGTTTCGGCGAAATAGTGACGACGGATAATATCAGCTTGTCTACGGGGGAGCGTGTCGATTGCTTTTTCTAAGTCGTTGTGTAGCTTCTCGGTATAGTTATTGTCTTCGACGTTTTGGAATGCCTGAGAGGCTGCGGGGTCTTCGATGAGATCGCTTCTAACTGTGGTATTTTCATCGTCGATGTCCAGATGTACATCAAGACTTGTGCAGCTGTTCAGAAGATTTGCAGATTTTCTTACCCGTTTGCCCTCTTCTGTGATCTCGATGCAGCTATGCTCTCCCAGCACAGCGCGATTTATCTGAGACTGCACATAGTAGCTTAGAAGAGTTGTAAAGGAACCTTTTTCCGAGTTGTAGGCTTTGGCGGCATCCTGAACAGCGAAGAACGCTTCTTGATCGAAATCTTCCATTGTTAGTCCGGCTGAATCGGCAACGGATTTGTTTTTGTTGTACCATTGCCAAAACAGACTATGGAGTAGACTTTTGTTGATCTCCCAGAGTTGGCCTAGTGCGAAGCTGTTACCAGATGCAGCGAGAGCGGCAAGAGCTGCGTTTGTGGATTGCTGATCAGTGTGATTTGTGCGTGGTTCATCCATTGTGCTACTCCCCTTTTTGTGGTTCAGATGAGATTGTGGTTCGTCACTGGTTCTTCGGCCTTCTCTGAGGGCTTTTGCGGCGGAGAAGGGAAAGAATCACCTTCCCGGAGCAGTGCGGCCCGTTCGGGAGAAACCGGCACACCTCCCAGAGCGATACTTTCAAAGAGGGCGGATTCTTTCGGACTGCAAAAACCTTCAGACAGTTCAACCGAAAGAACCCTGTGCTTTTCATGAACCAGAAGCTCAACAAGCCCGCTCAATGCCTCGATGAATCGCGGGGCTGTTTTCACAGTGCTGCCATCGTCCAGATGAAGAAGGAAGCGGGAAAACGAAGCACCCTTGACAGCTTCCCGTTGGGCTATCAGCGCTAGGATACGTTTTTGGATAGCGTCAATTCGTTTCATTTCCTGTACCTTCCAGCTCGTTCAATTTGGCTTCCAGTTCCGTCAAGCGCCGTTCCTGTTCATCGGCGCGGATGGAGCTTAACACGGCATTTCCGGCGTATATGATGGTGTTTGCCTGTTGTGGGGCAATCTCGCCATTCAAGACCATGTTGGAAATTCTGGTCATAGCTCTGCGCACCTCTCCCGGATTAGTCATTTTGAGGTGTTTCTTTGTGGTCATGGTGAATTGGTTCACCTCCTGAGAAAAAGAGGGCGCACAGGTTGCCCCATGCGCCCAGATGATGCCATATCAGACGGTTGCCTGATAATAGATAGCTGCTGCCTTGTTCTTCAGAACAAACGCGTCATAGGCGACACGGCCTTCCACCAGACTGCCCGAAATGCCGGGAGGGTCGGCGTGAATACGGTAGTCTTCCAGCTTCAGCGGGGCCACAGTTGCGATCGGGTGACAGAGCATAAAGCCGAACTTGGAGGGCAGACGGCTGGCCGGAATCTTCTGAATCGCTGCACCGTCCAGATTGGAGATAACGCCCTTCAGGCGCATATCCTCGCCCACAGCGGTATCAAGCACGATCTCGCTGGACTTCTTCAGAAGGCGGTAGGTTTCTGGGGTGACGACCAATACACGGCCATCTTCGGGAACAAGTTTTTCATCCATCAGAGCGCTGGCTTTGCAAATCTCATCATAGATATTTGCAGCGGTCAGCTCGACGGCTGCGGGCTTCGTTCCGGCGTTCTGGCACATCACACCATAGGTGTATGCGTCCACTTCGGGAATGACAACTTCACGATTCTGGCGGGCCAGAGCGGTCGCACCGGAAAGCTGCTGCTGCGTTTCATCTGCGTCCAGTTTGTCAATGACGAAGGTGAAGGAGCGGTCTTTGGTGAGGGTCAGCGGGTAGGTGGTGGCGTTGAGCTGCTCGATCGTACCGAAACGGCTGCCGGTGGCGGGGTCGCCGTCGCGAGCGTAATCATTCATCGTGCCGGTGTTTACCATGTAGACGCGCACAGTGTTTGCGCCGTCCCACGAGAAATCCTGATTGGTCACGAGAGCGCGTTTGCTTTCGGTGGAGAACTGTTCATCGACTTTTGCGAGAAATTTTGTGGTCAAATCAACGGTTGCCATAGGTTAAAACAATCCTTTCTTGGGCTTGAATGCGTCTGCGATGGGGTCCGGGAGAGAACTACCATGAAAACCGGTAGGACCGACGATGCGGGGGATTTTCATGGCTGCACGTTTCTTTTCATAGGCCTGTTCTGCAATAGACATCAGCTTATCCAGTGCTTCACCGAACTTCTCCGGGGTGGAGGTGTCCAGCATATCCAGAATGCTTTCATCATAGCCTTTTGCCTTGCAAATCTCGGTACAGGCGATACGGTTTTCCCGCTGCTGGGTTTCCGCTTCCCTTGCCTTCAGAGCAGCTTCCCGTTTATCCAGATCGGTGGCGCGGCTGTCCTGTTCGGCAGCTGCGGCCTTTGCCCGGTTCAATCGTTCGCGGACGATGTTGTTTACTTCTTCTTGGGTGAACACCTTGCCAGTGCTGCCGTTTCCCTCCGGCTGAGTGGTGGTTTCCTGCTGGTTGGTGTTCACAGTGGTGGTTTCGGTCATGGTTGCGTCCTTTCCCGGCTATACCTGAGCCGTACAGTGAAATAAAAAAGCACAGAGAACCGCTCGAAGCGTTTTCCCTGTGCCTTATGGCCTCCGGACTTTCTCCGGCGGTACTCTATGCCTTATGCTCCATTATAGAACGTCTGAGGGGGGATTGTCAACGGTTTTCTTTGGTGTGATGCGGCTTTTTCGGATTTGTAACGGTCAAAAACGCGGCAGAAACACCGGTGTTGTTAATGTTTTCGTGTGCTCTAGCGGTGGGGTACATCCGCCTCAGAGCGTCCAGCGTGGCCGCTGCTGTGGCGTTTTCTTCCGTCGTGAAAGTGATCTTGATTTTCATTTGCCGATCTCCTGCGCGGCTTTCTGCGCCGCTTGCTGGTAGCTCATTCCGGTGGGCGCGAAGACGGCCACTTTTTGAGAGTCTACGAACCCAAAACCACCACACTGGGAAAACGCATTGCTGCGGGTCACATAATACTTGCGGCCAGCGATGCAGAACAGGTGAATGGGGCGATTTGCGAATTTCAGAGTAGTCAACATGATAGAATCCTCCTTACATCAGGCCATTTTTCCAACAGGCCACAGCGCCGGTCAGGCACCACAGCAGAAGCGGGGCGATACACTGAAAATGATACAAAGCCATTGCGAAAATCCTCCGTTTTTGATAAACTAGAGGCGGTATATCGGCTCTGATAATCGAAATACCGCCTATTTGCCGCCCTCGCTGCTGGAACAGTGAGAGCGGCTTTCTTTATGCGGTCATGTAGGGGTCAGGCGGTCTTGCTTCCCGGTCCGATCTGGGCGGCGGGTGCGATGTTCTGCTTCAGCTGAGGAACCGCTTCAGGCTGCCGAAACTCCTGCAATGAAGCATTTGCCAGCATCTTGTTGAATCCGGGACGAATGAACTTGTTCAGTTCGCTTTTGGTGTTGTGGTTTACCAGATTGCACAGCTCACGGGGCGAACCTGCCCAGCGCTGAACCACAGCGGGCAGACTCTCGAAAATCTGCTGTGCGGCTTCCAAACGCTCGCTCTTGTCTTCTCCGGCATAGCCGCCGTTTGCATGAACTGCATAGCAGTCGGAAATCCGGTGAGCAGCGCTCAGAGCTTCGCTCCACATGGCTGCATCAGAGGGAAGGCGCTTGCGCAGAATATCCCGGATAGCGTCCTGCCAGTCGGCGAGAAACTGCTTCTGATAACGGCACTTGCCCAGTGCTATATAAAACGCGGCTTCCGCAATCTCGTCCGGCACAGTGCCCAGATTGGCCGTGTAGGCTTTCAGCTGAGCCGTTGCAGTTTCATCGGAAAGGTGCTGCTCGAAGTAGTCCATGCGGGTCTGCATCAGTTCTTTCAGTTTTTCAATGGTCATTTCAGATACCTCCGTTCATGTTTTTCAGATTGTTCAGAATGCGGGTCAACTGGTCGCTGGAGCTTTCCTCCAGCGGTGGCGTGGTGGTCGGCTTGTCCTTATCTAGTGGATAGAACTTCAGCCAGCCTTGCCGGGTGGCCTGTTTGACGATTTCCACCCATTCGCACGGCTGAAACTCGTCATCCAATTGCTGGCACAGGCTGCGCCGCATGGTGTCAGTTAAGGTCTTGCGCTTTTCCCTGCGCATTTGGTCATAGGCCCGAAGGGCTTGCAACAGCTCGCTGTCACCGTTGGAAAAGTCGGCGAAGATATCGAAGGTCGGAAGAGCAGAAGCGCTCGCCGCGTCAGCGGAAATCTCCCTATCCTTATCCTCTTCCACCTCCATTTCCTTATCCTTATCCATGTCCATATCCGGTTTTTCGTTTTCAGAAAGAGGGGTTTCCGATTTTTGCAAAGGGGGCTTTTTAGGTCTTCCACCTTTTTCGCCGCTCTCCTGATATTTTCGGCTCTTGTCGAGGTTGGGTTTGACTAAAAGCCAGAGGGGTTGAAGCGACTTTTTGAGAGGAACTTCTTCGCCGTTTATTCCATACTGAGCGATTGCGAAGAGAAAATCTCCTCGATCTTTGACGCTGAGTGTGCGGGTTGCCTCAAGATAGGACTCGAAGAACTTGAAACTTTTTGCCATCATGCACCCCGCTTTCTTGGCTCTTCATCAAAGAAAAATGCCCCGATTTGGTCGCGGGGAATGTCCAGCACTTCGGCCACACGGGAGATTTCCCATGTGGTGAATGGCTGCTTGCCTTGCATCCGGGCGCAGAGCGTGGAAGGAGCCATACCGGCCGCTTTTGCTACTTCGGATTGCTTCATGTCGCACTCGACAAAACGGACACGAAGCCGTTTGAATGGTCTGTACACATTATTCCTCCTGTTCGATGATATCGGTCACATCCACGCCCAGTGCACGGGCAATTTTGCCCACAGTGGCGGGCATGACATCTTTGCCTTTGTTGATGCTCACTGTGGTCTGTGCTGACACAACCGCGTTGTCGCGGAGATCGCGCTGATTCCAGCATTTGCGAGCAAGGGCAAGGGTTAGCTTGCTTTTGGATATCTTCATGACTATCACCTCCAAATAGACCAAATGTGGTCTACCATGAATTATAACAGATAAGTATTGGTCTGTCAACTGCGAGAAATAGATTCTTTTTGGTCTGGACTTTTTGTGCGTTAGCTGATATAGTAAAAGGGGTGATTTTATGACAATAGGTGAACTTCTGAAAAAAGCTCGTCTTGATGCAGGAATGACGCAAAAAGAGCTTGCTGAAAAATGTGGAATGGCGGATTCTGCGATTAGAAAATATGAATCAGGAAAAGTTATTCCTAAAATTGAAACAAGAAAAAGAATTGCAACGGCATTAAACATCACCACAGGCGATCTTATGTCGCCGCTTGAATTGATGTCAGAAAACTTTTCAAATTCGCTTAATAAAGCAGTAGAAATGATTAAGGACAACGCGGAAAAAGATAATAAACTTCTTGCGGTTTATCACTCTATGAATGATCGGGGACAAGAAAAGGCGTTTGGAGTTATTGAGGATTTAGCGAAGATACCAGAATATCAACAGCGCCCCACAGCGACCGTCCAGAGCGTCCTAGATAACGCGGCTGATAAAGACTCGGACAAAAAATAAAAGCGCTCACAGCCGCTTATATGCAGGCCTGAGCGCGTGGTGAGAGCTATGGAATACACGAAAGAACAGATACAGCAACTCTGGAAAGAGAGCGTAAAGCGGCAAGATGCGCTTGAAGCTGAATATAGACAGGTACACGACCTTACTCTGAACGTGTCTGTTTCCACACCTGAGATTATAGCCGAAGAAGTTGAGCAAAACCGTTTGTTTCACGAATATAAGGAAGCATATCGTAGGGACGAAAAAGAGTATAAAGAATGCTGTCGAAGCATGGCCGCCAAAATGGATGCAGATGAAATAAAACAGGCACTTGAAGAAATCCAACGGCTCCACTCGGCGTGTATTCGTCGGCGGGACGCATATGTTGCCGAATATAAACGCACCCACTATATTCCAAGCCGTTGTAGAATCGTAACGCCGGAGATTATAGAGGAAGAAGAGTTTCAGCGACGGCTATTTATCGAATTTTATGCACTTTACAGCAGACTGAAAGAGCAGTCTGAAGCGCAGAGCCGGGCGGGCGAGGTGTTCCGTTAGCCGATTTTGGTTTCTGGCCACGACATAGACAGGTGGCGCTTGTTTGCTACGCAGTCCTTCAGATACAGATTGATAAGCGTCTGGTAGGGGATCCCCACGTCCTCAGACTGCGCCTTGAAGTAATCAATGGTATTACTGTCAATGTTGATGGTGATTTGCTTTTTCAAAGCCTTCGCATAAGGGTTTTTCTTGGCGTTAGAGAAATCATATTCAGGAAGCATAGTACAAACCTCACTTTCCATAGTATTTAGATTCGGTCTTGGTGGCTTTTCGGGCCGAGATGATGCGGATAACGGTATCAGACGCGCGGTAGCAGTGACACACCACAAGCAGATTTGCCTTACTGCTCAGGCCGAGAATGATAAATCTGTCCTCCGTTTCTGAATGCTCCGGGTCATCAATCACTAGCGCTTCTTCGTCATAAAATACCGTTTTTGCTTCATGGAACGAAATACCGTGCTTATGCTGATTGATTTGGTTTTTGTTTTCGTCCCATTCAAATTGTATTGTTTCCATACTTATATTATAATTATAATTCAATTGTTGTCAAGGGGTGCAGCAGATGAGCAAGAGGACGAATACGGCCGTTTGGCAAGAGAAGTTCAGCCGGTGGCGGGTGGCGGTGCAGAAAGACGGCCAGCGCCGGTATTTTTACAGCAGCACTCCCGGCCGCACAGGCCAGCGGGAAGCGAACCGCAAAGCTGATGCGTGGCTTGAGGACGGCATAGGCGCGAAGGTGGGCAGGGTAGAGGATGTGTATAAACTCTGGATAGAGGGCTTAAAGCAGACCACCAGCGCAAGCAATTATGAACCGATCGAGAGCCGGTGGCGCACCTGGGTGCTGCCGATCATCGGCAAAAAGCGGGTCAATGCCCTTACAGATGCAGACTTGCAAGCCATCATAAACAAAGCCCACGCGGCAGGCAAGAGCCGTAAAACCTTGCAATCACTCGCCGGGGATCTCCGCGCCTTCTGCAAATACTGCCGCAAAAGCAAGCTGTCCACCTATCTGCCAGAGGATGTGCAGATACCCGCCGGGGCGCGTCTGAAAGGCAAAAAGGTCTTGCAGCCGGACGATCTTGTGAAGCTCTTCAGCACGGACACAACGCTTTACAGGGGCAAGCGGGTGCACGATGATTATATCCACGCATACCGCTTCGAGGTCTTGACGGGGCTGCGGCCGGGTGAGCTGCTGGGGCTGCGCTGGGCGGATATCAAAGGTGACACGGTGAACCTCTCTCGCTCCATCAACGTGAAGGGCCGGGAGACGCGCGGGAAGAACGAAAACGCGGTGCGGGCCTTCGTCCTGTCCGACGTGGCGCGGGCCGTTCTGGAAGCTCAGAGGGCCATCACAGGGCATTGTGAAAGCGTGTTTTGTCTGGAAACCGAACGCCGGTATTATAAGCGCTGGAAAGTGTTCTGCGCGGCCAATGAGATGGAGCCGGTGAGCCTGTACGAGCTACGGCATACCTTTGTTTCGGTGGTCAAAACGCTTCCGGCTGGCGAGGTGAAGCCGCTTGTTGGTCACTCGCAGGATATGGACACCTTTGGCCAGTACAGCCACGCTCTGACGGGCGACGCGGAGAATACCGCGCGGGCCGTCAACGCGGCATTCATGAAGCTGCTGAAGGTCTGAAAAATACCACACTTTTTACCACACTTCCCGATTTTAGGGAAGGGAGTATTATTCTGTAAGTGGAATTTTAGGCCGCATCAATGGCACAATTTTGGAGCTGAAATTGAAGATTTTTCACGGTGAAACGGCGGAAATTGGTTCGACTCCCATCGCCTCCACCAGTAAAAAGCACCTGGATTCGTTAAAATCCAGGTGCTTTTTCTTTGTTTATACCACACTGTTTCACGCACTTTGCAATGACAGAGCCTCCCGCGCTGACGGAGAGGGATAAGCGGCTTGCAAAATGAGAGCCCTTGTGTTACAATAGGAAAGGTTCCTAGTAGATATTTCCGGTTCGCCGGAACAGCGATACAACAGAAAAGAGGATGTCTGTTATGAGCGTGAAAAAGATCAGCGAGGCCATTCTGGGCGTAGGTGTGGATGATACCACCATCGACCTGTTCGAGAGCCAGTACCCGGTGCCCACCGGTGTGAGCTACAATTCCTATGTCATCCGGGACGAGAAGACCGCCGTTCTGGATACGGTGGACGCCCGCGCCACCGACCCGTGGCTGGAAAATCTGGCCGAGGCCCTGGACGGCACCCAGCCCGACTACCTCATCGTCTCCCACATGGAGCCGGACCACGGTGCCAACATCGCAAAGCTGGCCGCACGTTACCCGGCCATGCAGGTGGTGGGCAACGCCAAGACCTTCCAGTATATGGAGCAGTTCTTCGGTGCGGACGCCATCGCAAAGGAACGCCGCGTGGTGGTCAAGGACGGCGAGAGCCTGAGCCTGGGCAGCCACACGCTGACCTTCGTTTTTGCGCCTATGGTGCACTGGCCGGAAGTCATGGTGAGCTATGAGTCCACCGAGAAGGTGCTCTTCTCCGCCGATGGCTTTGGCCGCTTTGGCGCAGTGGCAAAGTTTGACGAACATGCCGACTGGGCCAGCGAAGCCCGCCGCTACTTCCTGAACATCGTGGGCAAGTATGGCCCGCAGGTGCAGGCTCTGCTGAAGAAGGCGGCTGCATTGGACATCCAGACCATCTGCCCGCTGCACGGCCCTGTGCTGACCGGCGATCTGAGCAAATACTTGGCCTACTATGACACCTGGTCCAGCTACAAGCCCGAAGAGCCGGAAAAGATCCTGGTCGCCAGTGCGTCCATCCATGGCCACACCCGCGCAGCAGCGCACCAGATGGCCGAAAAGCTCCGCGCCAGAGGAGCCAAAGTCGTGGAGGTGGACCTGACCCGCACCGATGTCTCCTACGCCGTGACCGAAGCCTT
>OGJE01000621.1_pt1 | contig 11853 bp, 7 predicted proteins | sample 1571981 | NCBI WGS metagenome assembly OGJE01 (sample SAMEA2582118, study PRJEB24529) | metagenome | biome: Human gut stool | place: China | collected 2011
GGTAAGCGTTACAAAGCCGCGCAGCGGCCTTATGTCCTTATGTTCTTATGTTCTTATGTTTACCGCGTTAGCGGCTGCCAAGCATCACTATATCAGTTTTTCTCCAAAAAATTTGGCAGTTTACAAATAAGTGCCTATCTTTGCACCGCTTAAAGCCCCAAAGGGGTATGGCAAGCAGCCCAGATGGCGGAATCGGTAGACGCGCTGGTCTCAAACACCAGTGGGGCAACCCGTGCCGGTTCGACCCCGGCTCTGGGTACGCTATTATTAAAGGATAATGATTTGAGCGCAATGCTCAATGAATTATCCTTTTTTGTTTGTTGCGCCCCACAATGTGCTGTACGGGCGTCAGTTTATTAAAACAAATACTTACCTTTGTAACGCGTTGAGGCAGACCACATACGGTCTGCCCGCAGTGTTGAACAGTTACATACACCTATATTATAAATATGCGTAAGACAACAATGACCCTCATGGCAGCCCTGCTGGCTGCCCCGATGTGGGCACAAGTAACGCCCCTCGGAGGCTTCTACTACGGACAAATGCCCGCACCCACAGGCTGGGAGTGGCAAAGCCCCGACTCGGTAGCCTATAACAAGCAGCAGCCACATGCCTGGTTCTTCTCGTTTGAGAATGTAGAGCAGGCGCGCAAGGTGCTGCCCGAAAACAGCGCCCTCTGGCAGAGCCTCGACGGCCAGTGGCAGTTCCATTGGGCCAAAAATCCCGACGAACGTCCAAAGGACTTTTACAAGACAGACTTCGACGCCTCGGCGTGGGACAAAATACAAGTGCCCATGTCGTGGAACATGGCCGGCAAACAAGCCAACGGCACCTTTAAGTATGGTGAACCCCTCTACTCAAACCAGCGCGTCATATTCCAGCACCAAGTGCGACAGGGCGACTGGAAGGGTGGGGTGATGCGCACCCCGTCAAAGGACTGGATGACGTATAAAAACCGCAACGAGGTAGGCTCCTACCGCCGCACTTTCACCCTCCCCGCAGCGTGGGACGGCAAGGAGGTGTACATCAACTTCGACGGTGTAGACTCATTCTTCTACCTCTACATCAATGGTCATTATGTAGGTTTCTCAAAGAACTCACGCAACCTCGCACAGTTCGACATCACACCCTATCTCAACAAGAAGGGCGAAAACGTGATAGCCGTCGAGGTATACCGCCACAGCGATGGCTCATTCCTCGAGAGCCAGGACATGTTCCGCCTGCCGGGCATCTTCCGCACCGTGGCTCTCACCGCCAAACCCAAGGTGCAGGTGCGCGACATCAAGGCCATTCCCGACTTTGATGCCACCTACACCAATGGCAGCCTCCACATCAATGCCCAGGTGAGCAACCTCACCACCAAGGCCGCCAAGGGCTACACCATTGAGTACAGCCTCTACGAGAACGAGCTCTACTCCGACAACAACACCCTCGTGCCAGGCGTGTCAGCAGTGGCCAAGGTGGGCGACGTGGCCAAAAATGGCGAACTTACCGCCAGCGTCACCCTCAATGCCGGCAATGTGGTAAAGCCCTGGAGCGCCGAGGCACCACACCGCTACACCCTCGTCGGACAGCTCAAGGACAAAAAGGGAAAGGTGGTAGAGACCTTCTCAACCAACGTAGGTTTCCGCAAAATCGAAATTAAGGACACACCCGCCAGCCAGGACGAGTTCGGACTGGCCGGACGCTACTACTACCTCAACGGCAAGCCCATCAAGATGAAGGGCGTCAACCGTCACGAAAACAATCCGCAGACGGGACACTACGTCACCCGCGAGCAAATGCAGAAGGAAGTGTTCCTGATGAAGCGTGGCAACATCAACCACGTGCGCAACTCACACTATCCCGACGCACCCTACTGGTACTACCTCTGCGACAAGTACGGCATCTACCTTGAGGACGAGGCCAACATCGAAAGCCACGAGTACTACTATGGCAAGGAAAGCCTCTCACATGTGCCCGAGTTCCGCAACGCCCACTTGGCACGCAACATGGAGATGGTGCACAGCACGGTCAACCACCCCTCGGTGGTGATATGGAGCCTTGGCAACGAAGCCGGACCCGGCGACAACTTCAAGGATTGCTATGCCGCCATCAAGCAGTACGACCAGAGCCGCCCCGTGCAGTATGAGCGCAACAACGACATTGTCGACATAGGCTCTAACCAGTACCCCTCAATAGCTTGGGTGCAGGGCGCTGTCAAGGGCAACTACAACATGAAGTACCCTTACCACATATCAGAGTACGCACACTCTATGGGTAATGCCGTGGGCAACCTGGTAGACTATTGGAACGCCATAGAGAGCACCAACTTCTTTATGGGTGGCGCCATCTGGGACTGGGTGGACCAGGCCATGGAGGGCACCGACTCCGTAACCGGCAAAACCTACTGGGGCTACGGCGGCGACTTCGGACCCGACAATAAGCCCAACGACGGCATGTTCTGCATGAACGGCGTGATGCGCCCCGACCTCTCACCCAAGGCACAGTACTTCGAGGTGAAAAAGGTGTATCAGAATGTGGGCGTCAAGGCTGTCGACCTCAAACAGGGACGCATCGAGATATTCAACAAAAACTACTTCGAGCCGCTCAAGGGCTATCAAGTAGTATGGTCGCTCTACAAAGACGGCGTGTGTGTGGAGAAGGACAAACCCCTGATGGGTGCCAAGAACATACTCGGCCCGCGTGAGCGCCAGGAGTATGTGCTGCCCTACAACTACGCGCAGCTCGATCCCAACAGCGAGTACTTTGTCAAGGTGCAGTTCCTGCAGGGCAAGGACATGCCGTGGGCCAAGAAGGGCTATGTACAGATGGAGGAGCAACTCCGCGTGAAAGGTGCCGACGTAAAGGCGCCCGCCATTAAGAGCGTGGCCGCCAAGGGCACTGCCAATGTCACAGTAGGCAGCAAGCAAGTCAGCGTCAAGGGCCACAACTACGACATCGACATCGACCTCAGCACAGGCGCCATCAGCCACCTTGCCTACAACGGACAGGAGATTATTGCCAACGGCAACGGTCCCAAGCTCGACGCCTTCCGTGCCCCCACCGACAACGATGCCGGCATTGGCTATCACAACGCGTGGTTCAAAAACGGCCTTTACGACCTGCAGCACAAGGTAGTGGGCAAGCCCACCATAGTCAAGGGCAAGGACGGTGTTACACAAATAAGCCTCACCATCGAGAGCCAGGGCCGCGAGGGCAGCCAGCAGGTATACTCCGACCGCGACCGCAACCCGCAGACAGTCTACACCTTCAGCCAGGGCAAGCACGCCCTTGGTGCCGACGACTTCAAGTTCACCACCAACCAGGTGTACACCATCTATCCTGATGGCTCGGTAGAGTTGCAGAGCGCCATCTCGGCCAACCGCACCAATGTGGTACTGCCCCGCATAGGCTACTCTATGAAACTGCCCAAGCAGTACAACCAGTTCAGCTACTACGGCCGCGGCCCTGTCAACAACTATGCCGACCGCAAAACCGGCCAGTTCATCGAGCTGCATCAGGGCGAGGTGGGCAAGCAAGACATCATACTGCCCAAGCCCCAGTCTATGGGCAACCGCGAGGAGGTGCGCTATTGCGCCCTGCGTCCCGCCCAGGGTGGCGAGGGTGTAGCCTTTGTGGCCGACAGCGTCATGTCGGTATCGGCTCTGCCGTGGAGCCAGCAGCAGCTCACCCAGGCAGCCCACATCTACCAGCTGCCCGAGAGCGATGGCACCTACCTGCATCTCGACGCCAAGGTAACCGGTCTTGGCGGAGCCAGCTGCGGCCAGGGTGGCCCGTTTGTTGAGGACCAGGCCCTCAGCCACAACTACAACTTCGGCTTCATCATACGTCCGCTCGCAGCTCAGCAGCAGCTTGCCGAGGTGGCCAAGGTAAGCCCCTCGGGTGAGCAGCCCATCAGCATCGAACACAGCCGCACAGGCATGGTCACACTGAGCAGTCCTGCCAAGGGCCGCACCATCATGTATGCCCTGGGTGGCAGCAAGAAGGCCACAGCCTACACCGCGCCCGTCAATCTGCGTGCCGGTGGCACCATCACCACGTGGTACAAGGATAATCCCGCTATGAAGACCTCCATGACCTATGCCAAGGTTGAGAGCGTGCCCCTGCAGGTAGTCTTTGCCTCGTCGCAGGAGCCTGGCAGTGGCGATGCCTCATACCTCGTCGATGGCGACCCCGCCACTATATGGCACACCATGTACTCTATCACCCTGGCCAAGTACCCCCACTGGGTAGACTTCGATGCCGCCGAGCCCAAGCTCATGAAGGGCTTCACCTTCCTGCCCCGTCAGAGCGGCCAGAATGGTTGGGTCAAGGACTACGAGGTGTATGTGAGCCAGGACGGCAAGTCGTGGGGCGAGCCTGTATGCAAAGGCACTTTCGCTGCCAATGCCGAGCTCAAGCGCGTCATGTTCAGCAAGCCCGTCAAGGCACGTTACATTCGTTTCCGTGCGCTCAACGAGCAGAATGGCCAGGACTTCGCCTCAGGCGCAGAGTTCTCGCTGATTGCAGAATAACGAACACGCAGGGCGCCTCGCTCGCAGATGTGCAAATGTGCAAATGTGAGCAGATGCGCAATATGCTAATATAATAATGGGCTGACGCCGCAGCGTTGCAAATAGTAACGCTACGGTGTCAGTCCTTTTTTTGTGCGCGTGCGCATCATCAGCACATATTCCTGTCAGCCCATTCGCGGGCATGGCTTTCAGAATATGTTTTCATCTTAGTCCGGTGAAACTCTAAAACGCACGTTTAATGCTTTTGCCCTTACAGGGCGCGACTGCTCCAACACGCGATACCCAGGGTGTCGCTTTGCTTGCCCTGGGCTGGGTGCTCCATTGGGCTTTCAGCCCGTACTTGTAAGGTCAAAATGATTGTTTGTATCTTCGTGATGGAAGCCTCTGACCAAACCACAATGTACAGTCTTGTAGCTTACTATGATATAGCAGATTGGTATTTGCAAGTGCGGGCTGAAAGCCCAATGGAGCACCCAGCCCAGGGCAAGCGTAGCGACACCCTGGGTATCGCGTGTTGGAGCAGTCGCGCCCTGAAAGGGCAAAAGCATTAAAACGTGCTTTGGACTTTTACAAGACAGCAATAATAAACATTGCAATTTTCCCGACGCGAGACGCGTCGCCCCCATTAGTGCTTGCGTTGTGTGCTTGCGTTGTGTGCTTGCGTTGCGTGGTTGTGTTGGGAGGTAGCGTTTAGTGTTAGCGTTTAGAGGTTGAGATAGTGTTAGGGCATTAGTGCTTGCGTTCCTTTGCGGCGCGTTTCATACAACTTAAAATCCTCCAAAAAACCAGTCTCGCTAAAAGTCTATTTCGTACATCCTGCTTGTAAGGGCAAAAGCATCACTATGAGCCTTGGAACTTTGCGTGCACAACCCTCAGAATATGTTCTTAAACATAAAAGTGACACAAAATGTAACAAGAGTGTTGCGCAATGTATAAAAAGGTTTTAATTTTGCGCCGAATTGATAACACAAACGCAAGATACAGCCATCGCATGAAGTGCCGTTGATAAAAGCAGAGCAGAGCAATGAGGCTGTCGTGCCGCAGTTGTGCGTTTACAAATGCGGCAGCGTTAATATGCACAAAACTATTTAGCAACAAACAATGACACGCAACGCTTATTATGTACTTCCCTCCATGTTTGGTCGTAAGCCCAAGCACGTGGACTTGTGTGCCAACAATATGCTGTTATTTACCCCCCCCCATTTGTTATAGACATTTAACATCAGCAACGTACACACGCTATGGTGCAAGCCCCCTTTGTGCCGTAGTGTCATCGCCGCGCCATGGTCTGCATTGCCAGACCATAGCGCGGCGATAGTTGTGTTGTACGTTGTTCGACGCTGCTTTTATAACTTAATATCAACAAATATCACAACCTATGAAGAAAATTTCTACTCTTGCCTTGGCACTCATTGCCATGGGCACAGTTACCAGTGCATGGGCTACAAGCACAGACAACTTGCCCACAGGTTACTACAAAATCAAAAGTGCGGTAACAGGTAATTCAAACATTACCAACATTCACATGTTCAATGACGCGTTTTTGCAAGTTAACACCCCCAAAGCAACTCTGTTGAGCAGTGAAACGGCCGAGACAAACAATTACATTTGGTACGTAACAAACACTGGCGGCAGCAAAATCTCTATTGTAAATGGTCAAGGCACCGGCATTAAACTTGAAGATGGTAACAAAGGTTCTTACAAATACAAGGGTCCTCATAAAGAATTGACTCCTGTAGATGCTAATAGTACTTACCCTGCTTCTATCTATTTCAGCGAGGGCCTTTATACACCTAATACATCTGGTACTCAATCTGATAACCATCAATATGGTAGTTATACAGCAGCAGCATACTGGGCAAATGCAAATGCGGCAACAACAAAATGGAGTTTCGAGAGCGTTAGTGTAGAAAACAAGGGCGTTTATACAGTAACAGTAACTGGTAGCGCAGATGGTTATGTAACCAGAACTGCTACTTCAGAGCATGCCTTCAATGGCGGTTTCTTTATTGCTGAATCAGGCTCAACTATTTCAGTCGACGATTTAGCAGCAGGTACAGTGGAAGGCTATACTTCAAACGTTAGTGTAAATGCTTCAACTAAGACTATTACGGTAACGTATACGGTGGAACTTGCATCTTTAGTTGAAAAAGCCAAGGACGCCATTTCTCACACAAGTGCTGGTTATCCGTTGGAAGGCAGCGAGTCTCGCACAAATCTTCAAGAAGCTATCGATGCTGCAATAAGCGGCACAGGTGATGTTCAAACGCAGTATACTAATTTGAGCAACGCTTTAGAGGCGTACAAGAGTGATAAGAACGTGAAGATGCCTGAAGATGGTAAGGTATATGTGTTTACTAATGTGCAACAAGATGGTACTTGCTATTATTTATCGTACAGCAACGACGATCTAAAAATAACGGCTCGCGGGACAGCTGCTGCAGAGAGTTTGGATGATGCAGCCAAGTTCGTATGTCGTGTTGTAGATGGCAAGTATGTGTTTGTTAATGTAAAGGACGGCAAATTCTTGGTTTGGAAGGGTTCTGGTTCGGGTTCTTCAAATGGTACAAATGGCGCAAAGGGTTATATTGCTAATTACGAAGCGGACTATGCTAATTTGACTGTTTCAAAGAACGATATTTACCCTTGTCTCAACATAGGTGGAAAACGTTCAGATACAGAAAATGCTAATTTTATCATAAATAAAAATGGCACATATAATGCAATTTCCATGCAGCAATGGAATACGCCCAACAACACCACCGCCTTCAAGTTCGAAGAAGTATCTTACCCCAACACCGTCACTTTCAACGCTGTGAGCGACGTTGAGGGCGTGAGCCACATCGCCACATTCAGTGCACCATTTGCTACTGTTATCCCCACAGGTGTAAAGGCTTACTATGTGAGCACTGCTGACAATACCAAGGCTACAATGAAGGTTGTAGAAGGTGAGGCTATCCCCGCAAAGACAGGCGTTCTTTTGACCTCTGAAAGCGCTGATGCTGTAACCATGGTTCCCGCTACTGACGAAACTATTGCTACAATCGAGAACAACAAGCTCGGCAACTCTGCTGGTGCTGACAAGAAAATCGCAGCTGATGACCATGCTTATATCCTTTCAGCCGTAGATGGTCAAACAGCATTCTATAAGGGTAAGGTAGACACTAAGCTCGGCATGAACAAGGCATACTTGACTCTCAATGAAGCTGGCGCTCCCGAAGCCATCTCTATGAACTTTGGTGGCAACGTAACTGGCATCAACCAGATCGTTAATGCCGAGCAGAACAACGCCCCCGTTTACGACCTCACCGGCCGTCGCGTAGTGCGCACCGTTAAGGGTGGCCTCTACATCAAGGGTGGCAACAAGTTCATTGCACGCTAATTAAATTGACAGTAGTATTAAACCATCAAAACAGATAATGACAATGAAAAAGACATATATGGCTCCCACAGCCCAGGCTATCACATTCGATGCCATGACCATGCTCGCCGCCTCAACCAATTTGAAGGTGAGCGACACGGAAGTTGACGCAGGCACCTCTTTCTCTGGCGAGAAGGGCTGGAGCAGCGAGTCTTGGTCTGACGAGGACTAAGCTACAGCTTGAAAATATTAGGTTAGATTTATTATACATGGGGGGTTGGCAGACCGTGAGGTTAGCCAACCCCATTTTTAGTGCCGTAAGTAACTCAAGCTCTAATGGGGGCGACGCGTCTCGCGTCGGGAAAATGACACAAAATGTAGGCTCACAGATAGCACTAACTCAAGTTTCGGATTCAGCAAAGGCGGGCTGAAAGCCCAATGGAGCACATAGCCCAGGGCAAGCGAAGCGACACCCTGGGTATCGCGTGTTGGAGCAGTCGCGCCCTGAAGGGGCAAAAGCTTTAAGCTATGGCGCAGTTCTTGAACAAATATACATGCGATATTCCACTTTAAGACTGCGAATTTAGCTGTCAAGTAAGAATAACAACATAAAGGGTTAAAGCTTTTGCCCTTTCAGGGCGCGACTGCTCCAACACGGGGGGACCCAGGGTGTCGCTACGCTTGCCCTGGGCTGAGTGCTCCATTGGGCTTTCAGCCCGCACTTGTTAAATCCGAAACTTCAAGCACTAATAACACGCTTGCTTGTTGAGCCTTTGCTTTGATTCCCGACGCGAGACGCGTCGCCCCCATTAGAGGTAGCGTTTTGTGTTTGCGTTTAGTGCTTGCGCTTTGTGTTAGCGTTTAGAATTATTGCAGTCTGGTAAAAATCCAAAGCATTAAACGTGCGTTTTAGAGTCTCACCGAACGCCAATAATTGGCTCAAATCTCCCCATTCTGATGGGTCCGCTCACAAGCCCCAATTCCGCAAATATCTAAATATTCTTGGAATTAATTCCGTAAATATCTAAATATTCTTGGAATAGCGGCAAAATGTGCTTATATTTGCAGCGACGTGTAACACGTAAACTTACACATGGGTAGTTCCAAAAACAGACTTATAGAACCACCCAAAACAAAGAGCTACTTATGATAAAGCGAATATTAGAAGACAGCGTGACCAAACACCTAAATAGTGGCAAGGCCATAATCATATATGGAGCCCGCCAGGTAGGTAAGACCACATTGTTGCGCCAAGCCATAACAGCCCCCGACACCCTGTGGCTGAATGGCGACGAAGCCGATGTGCGTGCGCTGTTTGAAAACCCCACCTCAAGCCGCATCAAGTCAGTCATAGGCAAAAGCAAAACACTGGTGGTGGACGAGGCACAGCGCATAACCGACATAGGGCTTTGCTTGAAACTGATTATAGACAACATGCCCGACGTGCAGGTTGTGGCCACGGGCAGCTCGTCGTTTGCATTGGCCAACAAGGTGAACGAACCGCTTACAGGCCGCAAGCACGAGTATTTGATGTTTCCGTTGTCCTTTGCCGAATTAGCGGCACACAATGGCTTGCTTGTCGAGAAGCGTTTGTTGCCGACACGCCTTGTGTTTGGCACATATCCTGATGTGGTGAACAATGCCGGTGACGAGCGTGACATACTGCAGCAATTATCCGACAGCTATGTGTATAAAGATATCTTGCTGTTCGACAGAATAAAGAAGAGTGACAAGATACTCAAGTTGCTTCAGGCTTTAGCCTTTCAAATAGGCTCAGAAGTGTCGTATAATGAATTAGCGCAGCTTTGCGGTCTCGATTCAAAAACCGTAGATTCATACATACAGTTGCTTGAAAAGGCATTCATCATATTCAGGCTGCCGTCGTTCAGTCGCAATTTGCGCAACGAGCTGAAGTTCGCCAAGAAAATATACTTTTGGGATTGTGGCATACGCAATGCCATAATCCGCAATTTCCAGCAAGCCGAATTAAGGTCAGACATTGGGGCCTTGTTCGAGAATTATGTCATAGCAGAGCGCTTAAAGCAGCAGAGTTATGCCCGCACTTATGCCAACGGCTATTTTTGGCGCACAACAGCCAAAAGCGAAATAGACTATTTGGAGGAGTGCGACGGTATGCTGACAGCCTATGAGTTCAAGTGGAACCCCCGACGTAATGCGGCTGTTCCGCTGTCGTTCTCGCGCAGCTATCCCGATGCGGCGTTCAAAGTAATAACCCGCGATAATTATGATGAAATATTGCTGTAAGGAGGTTCAACTTCCGGATTTAGCAAGAGCGGGCTGAAGGCCCAATGTTCTTCGTAGCCCAGGGCAAGCGAAGCGGCACCCTGGGTTGGTATGAACGCAAAAGTTACGCCCTGTAAGGGCAGAAGTAACAGAACGTTTTTACTTTTGCCCTTACAGGGCGCGACTGCTTCAACACGCGATACCCAGGGTGCCGCTTCGCTTGCCCTGGGCTACGAAAGACATTGGACTTTCAGTCCGCACTTGCTAAATCCGAAACTGGAGTAAGGAGTTTAACGGGTTGACAAGCTGACAAGCAAGTATGTAAACACTACTTGTTAGCCCCCCCTGAAAGCAACTACAAACTTACCAGTCACCCTGTTAACCAGGAAACGCACAAAACCAATCAATAAATGTCATCATTATTTCTATTTACAATACACCTGCCTGTTAGTGTTTGCCATGCAAACACTTGTGCTTGTCGTGTCACGCTTTCAGGTGTCCGTAGTCAACCGCCAGTACGAAAAATCGCGCTGGTCGCTCGTGGCCGCCGCCGTGTTGCTGATGATACACTACGGCCTGCAAATGGCCTGTGGCTTCAGAGCCCACAGCGACGATGCCGGCACGATAGTAAACATACTGTTCTACACCCCCGCCACCTTTCTGGTGGCCCATTCCATACTCAACCTCGAGTGCGAAAAGCGTCGGCGCCGTCGCTACGACCTGTTGTTTGGCATATTGCTTGTGGCCACATTCGTTGCATTTGGCAGCGGGTGGCTGAGGCGCAACAGTCTGTACATGCCCTATGAGCAAATGGTGTTGCACACCCTCTATTTGGTGTCCATGCTCACGAGCATCGTCATACCGCTCAGCGAGATACACCGCAACAGGAGCAGGGTAGAGGCCGAAACGGGTGGCGACATCATGCCCTATGTGCGCTACACGTGGGCGGGATACCTGCTGTTTTGCTGCACCTCGCTTGCGCTCGTGGGTGCCATCATGTGGCGTCCGCTGCTCTTTGTTATAGGGCCGGCCGTGCTGCTCTCCGCTGTCATCTTCAACCTGAGTTTCGTGGCCATGGGCTACAACCTTGCCCCCATCGACGAGGTGCTGACCGATGTGGCCGACGCCTCACAGTCAATGGACGATGGTGACGCCGATGAGTCAGCATCAGACAATGCCGTCCCCGAGCAGTTGTCGCCCGAAATGGTGCGTATTGTTGAGGCTGCCCTTGCTGCGTGGTGTGCCGAAAAGAACTTTCGCGACACCACCGTCAACATGGTCAAACTCTCACAGAGCATAGGTGTGGTGCGCCGCATTCTCAGTATCTATTTCGACCAGCATTTGCACACCACCTTCCGCATTTGGTTGAGTGACATACGTTTTAAGGAGGCGCAGGACTACATCAAGGCCCACCCCGAGTACACCATCGAGAGTGTGTCGTCGGCCTGTGGCTTTACATCGCGCAGTCAGTTGTACAAGATATTCAGCGACCGCACGGGCATGACGCCCCGCGAGTGGCGTGATGGGCAGATGGTGTAGCGAGCTGTGCCCGGTGATGAGCATTTTCTTTTTATTTTCCCGACGCGAGACGCGTCGCCCCCATTAGAGGTAGCGTTTGTTGGTGGCGTTTTGCGCTTGAAGAGACGCAAGCTTTTGTGCTTGAAGAAACGCAAGCACTAATGGGGGCGACGCGTCCCGCGTCGGTGCAACTCAAGCGCTAACCGCTAACGC
>OGJE01000624.1_pt1 | contig 11799 bp, 7 predicted proteins | sample 1571981 | NCBI WGS metagenome assembly OGJE01 (sample SAMEA2582118, study PRJEB24529) | metagenome | biome: Human gut stool | place: China | collected 2011
CTTGAAACCGTGCAAAAACAGTGCAGAAACCGTGCACTTACTCTGGGACAAATGACAAATGATGATTTTTGATCCATGACCTGATGGCGGTTTGAGTGACCACAAAGGTAAATTTGATACAGGGAAAGAAGAATGCCCACTCGTCTGAGGAGTTCTCAGGGGAGTGGGCATTTCTGCGCAGGCGGTTAATATAATTTCGATTATGATAATTCAAATTATATTAACTAGACCATAAAAAACCATAAAAGCGAACTTTTCTATTCTTTCACAAACCTGTAAACACCAAATTGTTCTTTTTTTACAAATCCGTACTCTCTCATTTGACGAACTACCACACGTGCCCTTGCCTCTTTTACTTCAAATACATTTTCAACATTATTTGTGTTGAATGTATATCGGTAGCCATATTTTTTGAACAATTTTGTAATTTTCACTTTTGTGCTATTAGCTAGTGGGAGTGTATCAACCATTTTACTGAAATCCGCAATTTCTTTATCTCGTTTAGCTTCTGCCTGCATCAAAGTCGATACTTTTTCCTTGGAAGTCGATACATCAAGTGGTGAGGTCGATACTTTTTTCTCAGAAGTCGATACTTTTTCACTATCGCTTGCCACACTTTCCATACTGATCTGTGCCGGAGTCGCTACACTTCTATTCGGCAGCGTAACGATAAAGAAATCCGAATCCGAGTAGAAGGTCGGCTTCTGGGCTACTTCCACATAAGAGTTCAGGATGCGGTCAATGCCGCTGCCACGACGCTCCATAAAGCCAAGTCGTGAGAACACGTCTGAAATAACCTGATTGCGCCGCATAGACGGAATGTGCCGGATATCCATGTCCTGCACCCTGCGGCCATTCATCATGCCGCCCGGCGAAGTGATTTCCAGCCGATCATCGAACACTTCCACATGAATCTCCGAACCAAGAATCTGATAATTCCGATGGATCAGCGCATTGACCAGCACCTCACGAACGGCCTTATACGGGTAATCACTGCGTTCTTCGCGGGTCATACCACGGATGCTCCACGGGTTTTTGCTGTTATTGCGAACAAAATCTTCCGCATTTTGCAGCAGCGTGATCAGACTTGCACCTTGAAATTCCTTATCATCCAGAGCATCTTCTTCAATGCTGCCCTTGTAGTTGCCTTTCCAGCGAGTGCAGAAAATACGGGATTGTTTCAGAACGCCCTGATCGCAAAGCAGCAGGCCGCCATTCGTGATTTGTCCATCATCTGTTACCAATCCTGCGGAGGGCAAGTCTTTTTCAAGGTCGAAATCCTCTTTTTTCAGATTCTTAAATGTCGCGGTCAGCAGTGTAAAACTGACATCACCCACTCGATAAGAACTGGGCAGGGCATCAAAGGTCTGGTTCATACCTTGTAGGATCAGCTCGTTCAGTTCCCGTGAAGTGGCTTCTTCGGACTGGTCGCCATGCCGCACATAGGCCGTATGGGAACCGTCAAAGGCATAATAATATGGATACGCCGGACCGTCCTGTACTTCCAAATCAACGCAGGACTTGCCCTCTATTTCGATCTCCCGCACCCGATAGCGTGGTGTAGGGTCAATGCGGACTTTGATAAGTTCCGTCAATCTGCTTACCACAGCCTGCGGATTTTCCAATCCTACGACCTCGCGCGGCTCATTCTTTACGCCAAAAATCAGGTGTCCGCCCTCGGTATTGGCAAATGCCGACACGGATTTCAGCCAACTGCGCGGCTTTTTCTCTTCAAGGCGTTCCTTGTAATCCACATGGGAGGCTTCAATGTAATGGTCGAGGGGAAAAGGCATGGTATCACCTACTCGCTTCTTAATCTTTAGCGTTTGTAAATTCATTATACCTTATTTGAAGGCCAAATTCAAAACTTTTTATCTGTTTCGTGCCTGCTGAGCTTTTCCTGCCTGAGCAACGATTGATTTTCCAACCTGATTAGAGTATCATTAAAATGAATTATTGTATCTTGTCGTTGAAAGTTAATTTTCGCTTTAGTCAGTCGATTGCGGGGACTCTTCTATGAAAATTCTGGATAATATCAACCATACTGTTCGGGAAGATTTACAAGATACTATGCAGAAAGGAAGCCGCGTGTCCATTGCTGCGGCCTGTTTTTCCATTTATGCGTATCAGGAATTAAAGAAACAGTTGGAAGAAATCGCGGAACTTCGCTTTATTTTTACTTCACCGACCTTTGTGCAGGAAAACGCGCCAAAAGAGCGGCGAGAGTTCTATATTCCGAAATTGACCCGTGAAAAGAGCCTTTACGGCACAGAATTTGAGGTTCGCTTGCGGAATGAACTCACTCAAAAAGCACTGGCGAAAGAATGTGCCGACTGGGTGCGACGGAAAGTAAAATTTCGTTCCAATGTCAGTGGAGAGCAAATGCCCGGTTTCATGACGGTTGGTGAAAGTTCCTATATGCCAATCAGTGGGTTTACAACGGTCGACCTTGGTTGTGAACGCGGAAACAACGCATACTACCCTGTTCAGCGAACCGAAGCCTTTGAAAACGGCCGTTACTTTTTGTCGCTGTTTGATGAAATCTGGAATGATTCTTCCCGACTTCAGGATGTTACAGACATTGTATTGCAAAGCATCAGCACAGCTTATCGAGAAAACAGCCCGGACTTTATCTATTTCTTCACCCTCTACAATATTTTCAGTGAATTTTTGGAGGATGTGTCAGAAGATAATCTCCCAAATGAAGCTACAGGCTTCAAGCAGAGTAAAATCTGGAATATGCTCTATGATTTTCAGCGAGATGCAGCGTTGGCCATTATCCACAAGCTGGAACAGTATAACGGCTGCATTCTTGCAGACAGCGTAGGCCTTGGCAAGACGTTCACTGCACTGGCTGTAATCAAGTACTATGAAAATCGCAACAAATCCGTTTTGGTACTCTGTCCCAAAAAGTTGGCCGCAAACTGGAACATCTATAAAGGCAACTACGTCAACAATCCACTGGTAGAAGACCGTTTCCGTTACGATGTGTTGTACCATACAGATTTGAGCCGTTCCGGCGGAACCTCTAACGGTATTGACCTTGCTGCACTTAACTGGGGGAACTTTGACCTTGTTGTGATTGATGAAAGCCACAATTTCCGCAATGGCAGTAATACCTCTACTGATGAGAAAGAAAACCGCTACACAAAATTGATGAATCGCGTGATTCGTTCTGGGGTGCGCACCAAGGTGCTGATGCTTTCGGCAACACCCGTAAATAATCGCTTTGTGGATTTGAAAAACCAGCTTGCGCTTGCCTATGAGGGAGATGCCGGAAAAATCAATGAAAAGCTGAATACTTCGTCTCCGATTGATGAAATTTTCCGGCAGGCGCAAAAGGCTTTCAATACATGGAGCAAGCTTCCTGTCACAGAGCGTACCACAAATGCGCTGCTTGCGGCACTGGACTTCGATTTCTTTGAGGTGCTGGACAGTGTGACGATTGCACGTTCTCGCCGACATATCGAAAAATACTATAATATTTCTGATGTTGGTACTTTCCCGGAACGGTTGAAGCCAATCTCTGTGCAGCCATGCCTGACAAGCCTTGATAATGCAATCAACTACCAACAGATTTATAGTGTACTGGATTCGCTGACGCTGCACATTTACACACCAACCAGCTTTATTCTGTCCTCTCGGATCTCCAAATACATCGACCCCAGCCAGCATGGAAAGGGACTGACGCAGGCAGGCCGTGAAGAGGGAATCCGCCGTCTGATGAGCATTAACCTGCTCAAACGGCTGAAAAACGAGGTGGTCGATCTGGAAGAAATGTCGGGCGGCATTTCCATTATGGACTTGGGATTGAACGAGTTCCGGCTGGACTTGCTGGACTATATGAAGAAACACGATGATGTGGAGCATACGCCGCTTGGGATGCACGCAATTGTTGCATCTACGCCCGATGCACCTCCGGGTGTGATCTTTGTTCTGAAAAACATCAACAATGAGATCAATGTGGATCAGCAAAACCGTCTGCATCCATTCTACATGGTTTATATTGGGCAGGATGGCTCGACTGTCTGCGATTATCTTTCTCCGAAAGAGCTGCTGGATCGTCTGCGGCTGCTCTGCAAAGGCAAAACCGAACCCGACCAGAGCCTTTGCCAACAGTTCAATCAGGCCACGGACGATGGAAAGAATATGTCGGCCTATTCTGAATTGCTGAGCGAGGCCATCCGTTCCATTCTGGATGCAAAGGAAGAGAGCGACATTGACAGTCTGTTCAAGATGGGCGGTACGACGGCCCTGCTTTCTTCGATTTCCGGGCTGGATGACTTTGAACTGATTTGCTTCCTTGTGGTACAATAAGAGGTGAGATCAATGCTGGGCTTTCCACCCTCCACGGAGTTTAACAAACGGATTCCGAAACAGAAGTTCTATGAAAACGCTGCCGTTCCAGCGGCAATCAAGCGATTGTTTGCAGACCAGCTGCGCTGTATCTACTGGCGCAACAAGCTGGCAGTGTCCACCTTGAATCTCACTGCCGGAGAGCGGGTGACAGAGATCGAGATTTTCGAGCTGTGTCTGACCGAACCAAAACTGGATGAAGCTGTTCTGCGCCAAATCGACAGTGAAATCCCCTATCACATTCTGTTTGTTCTTTCTTATGAGAATAAGGTGCAAGCTTGGATCGGCTGTAAAGATACATCTGCAAACAGCAGTGCCAAGGTAAGCCGCTATCTGTATACAGACTGGATGCCAGAAACAGAATTGTCCCTTGCGATAAGCGGCCTGAGCTTAGAGGCAGTTTACGATGGACTGGTGCGTCAGATTGCCCGATTGCAGGGTGAGAGATGGAGTGCCGCATACAGCATTGCGGAGAACATCCAACGCTCTGCGGAACGTGAAAAACTGCAAAAGCAGATTGCGGCATTGGAGAATAAGATTCGGAAAGAAAAACAGTTCAATCGTCAGGTGGAGATGAATGCAACTTTAATAGCATTACGAAAGGAGTTGAAAGAACTGTGAAAAAGAACAATGGTATGCTTTTTCTTGCAGTTGGCTTTACAGGTCTATGCGTGATCTCATTTTTCTGGGAAGTCAATTCACGGATTATTGCCGGACTGGGCCTTTTCACTTTTTTATTGGCTATTTCGCAAGCGATTGATTCTCAACTTGATTTTTCCACCACTATTTTAGAAGAAAAAGTAGATATTTTTAATGAGACTTTGGATTCAAAGTGTGACGAGAAAATGATAGCTTTTCTAAAAAATTATGTTGACTGTTTTACGGATAATCGCAAAACCAAAATTTGGAGTATAATATCAAGTAGCATAAAAAGTGTGGCGTACATTGTTTTGTTTGCTTCATTTGTTGTGCCGTTTGATTTTCCATCAAAGATAAACAACGCAATATCAATTGCATCGTGTGCATTGGTGTTTTTTAGTATGTGGTTGGTTGACTGCCAACAATTTACAAAAGGGCAATGGAAACAATTCAAATTGTTCCTTTTACTTTTCAAAGATAATAAAACTGCCGAACAAGACAAAGAAACACAACTATGAAAAAATTTATTAAGGAACATCTCATCCAAACATGGATTATCGCCAGTATTGTATTTGCTATTTTGATTCATATTCTATTCGTTACCGATGCGCCATGTGATAAACTTCAAGCCCAATGGGGTGCGGGCGATATTTTAACCTATACAAGCACGGTGGCTCTGGGTTTGCTTGCAGTTTGGCAAAACCAAAAATTCAAGGAAGAAAATGATAGGGCACAAGAAAGACTGGAAAAGTTGACACAACAGGCAAACGAGTTAGCGATAATTGGGAAAATTATAGATAACCGTAGCGCAAAATTACAACGCCTTCAAACTTGCTTTTTTGAATTTGAAATTGTATCTAGTCCAGGGACTATAGAATCAGCATATACAAGGGCAGCAGATATGTCTGAACGAGGAAGCCTTTTAAGCGAATGTAGCCGTGATCTCACAATAAAAGTAGAAAATCTTATTATTGAAATTTCTGGGAATAAGGGGATTCCTTCTCAAAAGGTTTGCGATGCAATTATTAGATTAAGTGATGCAACTGAAGAAATTATAGACCACTATTTTTCAGGAACGTCCGATTCACTTGGCGAAAAAGTGCTTGCAGAATATATTGCGGCACACCAAGAATTCATTAAATATAGATCAATATACATATCCCGAACCGAACGAGTTTTAAATAAGATATCATATGAAGATGTATCTTTAGCAGATATTAGAGATTTTATAAATAGTACAAGCAAAAAACAGGAGGACTCTCCCAATGAACAACAAACTTCCCCTTCAGACTCCCAACCTGACAGCCCAGAACATTGATAAAATCGCCGCGCTCTTCCCCAACTGCATCACAGAAATGCTGGACGAGGAGAAAAGCACCCCCGACCACAAGGTTTACAAGCGCGGCATCAACTTTGAACTGCTGAAGCAGATGCTCTCGCCGGACGTTGTAGATGGAGATGAAGCATACGAGTTTACATGGGTGGGCAAAAAGGCCTCCATTGTGGAAGCTAACAAGCCCATCCGCAAGACCCTGCGCCCCTGCCCGGAAGAAAGCAAGAACTGGGATGATACCGAGAATCTCTATATTGAGGGTGACAATCTGGAAGTTTTGAAGCTTCTACGAACAAGCTATTTGCATAAAGTGAAAATGATCTATATTGACCCACCCTACAATACAGGTAATGACTTTATTTATGCAGACAATTTTATGCGCTCTCAGAACGAGGAAAATCGTCAGATGGGAATGTATGACGAGGAAGACAATCGCTTGTTCAAAAATAACGATACGAATGGAAAATTTCATTCGGATTGGTGTAGTATGATGTACTCACGATTGCTGATGGCACGAGATTTTTTGACAAATGATGGCGCTATTTTTATTTCCATAGATGATTCTGAAGTGCGCAATCTCAAAAATATGTGTGACGAAATTTTTGGAAATTCCAATTTTGTTGCACAGCTTATCTGGCAAAATAAAAAGGGCGGCGGAAACGATTCTAAGCACATTGCAATTGAGCATGAGTATATTCTGGTTTATGCAAGCAACAAAGAACTGCTTGCTGAATTTTATGAGCGTTATTCCGATGAATATATAAAGCGTTATAAAGAAGAAGATTCCATTGGTAGGTTTTATTGGGACACATTCAAACGTAAGGCGGGAAAGCAGTATTATCCTATTACATGCCCGGATGGAACGACTTTGGAATACGATGACGATGGGAATCCTATCAGCTGGCTTCGTTCTAAAGCTAGGTTTGAAGCAGACTTGAAAATAGGGGACGTTCGTTTCGTAAACGCTAATGGAAAATGGTCTGTGCAGTTCAAGCAGAGAATCCCTGAGGGAAAAACGCCGCGCAGCATTTTTACTACGGCTCCAGTTGTTTCTACTAAAGGAACTACAAGCACCGGAGCGAGTGATGTTTATGAATATTTTAAAAAAGATGTGTTTTCTAATCCAAAACCAGTAAAACTGATAGAATTTCTTCTGAGCTTCTGCTTGGGAAAAGACGATATTGTTTTGGATTTTTTTAGCGGTTCTGGAACAACGGCAGATGCTGTGATGAACGCAAATTTGTTTAGTGGAAATAACAATAAATTTATTCTTGTTCAGCTGGCTGAAGATATTGATAAGATGCTTTCTAGCAGTTCAGCAAATGCAAAGAGAGTGGCAGATAATGCTATTTCGGTGCTGGATGAGATTCATAAGCCGCATTTTATTACAGAACTTTCAAAAGAACGCATTCGCCGTGCCGGACAAAAAGTGGATGAAGAAAACAATTGCTGGAAGTGCGTTCCTCTGAACCGCATGGATGGCTCTAAGCCGGGCGATGATACCACTGCTAAAATTGTAAAAACGATTGACGCGGGAGATGGAAAGCCGCCGATTGAAATGGTGGATATCAGCAAGAATCCCGATGTGGGCTTCCGTGTTTTCAAGCTGGACGATACCAATATGAAGGACGTCTATTATTCTGCCGAAGAATACTCCCAGACCAATCTTGAAGATTTGGAAAGCAACATCAAGGAGGACCGCACCGACCTTGATTTGCTGTTTGGCTGTCTGCTGGATTGGGGTCTGCCGCTGTCCATGCCGTATCGGTCTGAGAAAATCGGCAACTGTACCGTCCACACCTACGCACCCGGCGATGCTGCGCTGAATGTTCCCGATGCCCTGATTGCCTGCTTTGACAGCAATGTGCCGGAAAATGTTATCAAGGAAATTGCCAAGCGCAAGCCGCGCCGTGCAGTGTTCCGGGATTCTTCCTTTGCCAGCAGCCCGGAGAAGATCAATGTGTTTGAGATTTTCAAGCTGTATGCACAGGATACCGATGTCAAGGTGATTTGAGGGAGAACAGCAGATGAAACTTCAATTCAAACACCAGAAATTTCAGGCAGATGCCGCAAAAGCCGTGGTGGACGTCTTTGCGGGTCAGCCCTACCTGACCACAAATTACCGCATCGACAACGGCAGCGGCATTTACCAGACTGATATGGAAACAAGCTTCACAGGCTGGCGCAATGAACATATTGTACCAGAGCTGAACGACAGTATTATTCTGGAGCACCTGCAAAAAATCCAGCGCACCAATCAGATTGAACCATCCAAGCAGTTGGAGGGACACTATAACCTTACCATTGAGATGGAAACAGGTGTCGGCAAAACCTACACCTATATCAAGACCATGTATGAGCTGAACAAGCATTACGGCTGGAGTAAGTTTATCGTGGTCGTGCCCAGTGTTGCCATCCGTGAGGGCGTGTATAAATCGTTTGAGGTCACACAGGATCACTTTGCAGAAGAGTACGGCAAGAAGATTCGCTTCTTTATCTACAACTCCGCACAGTTGACGGAAATTGACCGCTTTGCCTCGGATAGTTCCATCAATGTCATGATCATCAATTCGCAGGCGTTCAATGCCAAAGGCAAAGATGCCCGCCGTATTTATATGAAGCTGGACGAGTTCCGTTCCCGTCGGCCCATTGACATTATTGCAAAGACGAACCCGATCCTGATTATTGATGAGCCGCAGTCGGTAGAGGGCAAGCAGACCAAAGAGCGGATGAAAGAGTTCAACCCGATGATCACCCTGCGCTACTCGGCTACCCACCGTGCAGACAGCATCTACAACATGGTCTACCGGCTGGATGCAATGGAAGCCTATAATAAGCGTCTGGTCAAGAAAATCGTGGTCAAGGGCATTACGGAATCCGGCAGTACCGCTACGGATGGGTTTGTCTATCTGGAAAGCATCAATCTTTCCAAGGCAGACCCTACGGCAACGATCCAGTTCGACTGCAAGGGAAAATCCGGCCTGCGCAAGGTAACGCGCACCGTTGGGCTGAAATTCAACCTCTATGACTATTCCGGCAATCTGGACGAATACAAGGATGGCTATGTGGTGAAAGAGATTGATGGCCGGGACAACCACATTGAATTTCTGAATGGTGTCCGATTGTTTGCCGGAGATGTGGTCGGCAAGGTGGATGAGGACCAGCTGCGCCGCATTCAGATTCGGGAAACAATCCTTTCGCATCTTGAGCGGGAACGTCAGCTGTTCCACAAGGGTATTAAAGTGCTGAGTCTGTTCTTTATTGACGAGGTGGACAAGTACAAGTGCTACGATGCCGCAGGCCAGCCTTACAACGGTATTTATGCAGAGATGTTTGAGCAGGAGTACGAGGATATTGTCGGCCAGATGCAGCTTTCGCTGGGCGAGGATGACTACATCCGCTACCTGAAAGCAATTTCTGCACACGATACCCATGCGGGTTATTTTTCGGTGGATAAGAAAGGCCATTTTGTCAATCAGGTTGCAGGCGATGACAAGCGGGAGAAAACCTCCAATGACATCAGTGCCTATGACCTGATTATGAAAAACAAGGAGCTTCTTCTTGACCGGGACCCCAAGCGTTCCCCCGTGCGCTTTATCTTCTCACACTCTGCCCTCAGGGAAGGATGGGATAACCCGAACGTGTTCCAGATCTGCACCCTGAAACAGAGCAGCAGTGAAGTCCGCAAACGGCAGGAGGTTGGCCGCGGCCTGCGTCTGTGCGTCAACCAGAACGGCGAACGTATGGATGCGAATGTTCTGGGCAACGATGTGCATAACATCAATATCCTGACTGTCATTGCCAGCGAAAGTTATGACAGCTTCGCCAAAGGCCTGCAAAGCGAACTGGCCGAAGCAGTTGCGAACCGTCCCAGAAAGGTGGATGCTACCTTGTTTGTCGGCAAGGTTCTTACGGACGCAAACGGCAACGAACAGATTGTGGATGCAGACACCGCCGCTGCCATCTATTTTGATCTGATCCAGAATGGCTATGTGGACCGCCATGGTGCGCTGACGGACAAGTACTATGCCGACCATGCAAACCATGCGGTGCAGGTGGCAGAAGAAGTTGCAGACTGTGCAGCATCGGTCATTGATTTGTTGGATTCTGTTTACAGCGATAAGGTCATGCTGCCTGAAAATGCACGTTCCAACAATGTGGAATTAAAAATCGACCCGGACAAGCTGGCCATGCCGGAGTTCAAGGCCCTTTGGAACAAAATCAGCCCGAAATCGGTTTATGTGGTGGATTTTGACACGGACGAACTGGTGCAAAAGTCCATTCGCTCGCTCAACCGCAATCTGAACGTATCAAAGATTTACTTCAAAGTAGAATCCGGTGAAATGACGGAGATCAAATCCAAGGATTCTCTGTTAGATGGCTCTGCTTTCGCAAAAGCGGATCAGCATAAATATGACCCACAGACCAAAATTCACGCCAGTCAGAGCGTCAAGTATGACCTGATTGGCAAGCTGGTGGCTGAAACCAAGCTGACCCGCAAGGCGATTGTACAGATTCTGGTCGGCATTGAAAAAGCGGTGTTCGATCAGTTCAAGGACAACCCGGAAGAGTTCATTCTGAAAGCAGCTGCCCTTATCAATGACGAAAAGGCAACAGCCATCATCCAGCATATCACCTACAATATTTTGGATGAACATTACGATACGGACATTTTCACTGAGCCGACCTTGAAGGGAAAACTCGGTACGAACGTCATGAAAGTACAGCGGCATCTGTATGACCATTTGATTTACGATTCAAGCAATGAGCGTGATTTTGCCGCCGACCTCGATACGAACCGTGATGTGGCAGTCTATGTAAAGCTGCCAGATGGATTCTATATTTCCACACCTGTTGGAAAATACAATCCCGACTGGGCGATTGCGTTCTATGAGGGCACAGTCAAGCACATCTACTTTGTTGCTGAAACCAAAGGCACACTGGATTCCATGAAGCTCAATCACATCACCCCAGTAGAACAGGCTAAAATTGATTGTGCCCGTGCACATTTCAAGGCACTGAACGATGAAAACGTGGTATACGATGTGGTGAGTGACTATCAGACATTGCTGAACGCAGTTATGAAATAATAAACCCAAAGAAATAATAATACGGTGCTGCTGTGCAGCATTCCCAGAAACGGTAAGGTTCTATTGCGAACTTTGCCGTTTTTTCTTTTTGTCCAAAATTGTATTCCAAAACGGCCCTATAGATTCATATTGGTGTAAGAAGTTTTCCAAACAAAATTTGAAAATCAGGTTGCCAAACACCCTTTTTAGAATGTTATAGGTATAGGAGGTTGTTTGAAAAAGTGAAAATTCCCCAAATTTTCATAAGACCCCGTTTAAAAATACCCCTTTAAGTTTGTATAGGGTGTAGGGACTACTTTCAGAAACGAACTCCTTTGCATTTTGGAAAGCCCTCGACTTCTTACAAAACAACATTGTACCTTGACAACAGCATGATCGGCT
>OGJE01000626.1_pt1 | contig 11735 bp, 6 predicted proteins | sample 1571981 | NCBI WGS metagenome assembly OGJE01 (sample SAMEA2582118, study PRJEB24529) | metagenome | biome: Human gut stool | place: China | collected 2011
ACCGACAACCCACCGACGCCGGAGTCAAACACCAGCACGGTGGGACGTGGTTCAGAAGGTGTAGCTGCCAGACAAGGTGTATTCCCGTCCTGCAGTTTGGTAGCCATAGACTGTCTCATAATCTTTGTCGAACAGGTTGGCTATTTTACCACGAACTGTCAGGTGAGAGGTGACCGGATACGCAACCGCAAGATCCCACAAGCTCACACCGCCCATTTTAACGGTTTGATAAGGATAAGATGAGTAATCCTTATCATAGCGAGTGCCTAAATACTGATAAGTAATACCCCAGTCGAAGTCATACAACTGCCAGTCGAGCTGGTATTTCACCTGCTGTTTAGCACGGCGTAACAACGGCGTGTCGGTAATCGCATTGCGCGCATCGACATAATCATAACTCACAGTATGCGTCAGTGGTCCGGTATCAAAATTGGCGGTCGCCTCGACGCCCTTAATCCGCGCTTTCCCTTCGTTGTAATATTTCAGGGTGTGATCATCATAATCGATCAAGTCACTGACATCGTTACGATATCCGGAAATACGCCAGTTCACCCCAGCGGTTAAGCCTTCAAACGCGCCTTCCCACTGTTTGCTTTTCTCCGGGTCCAGATTCGGATTTCCGTAGAAGCCATACAGTTGCCCCAGATTTGGTGCCTTATAAGATGTCCCGTAGGAAGCAATGAAGCGATAACCTTCGATGAATTCCCAACCGGCGCTGGTTTGCCAGGTTCCATGACGACCAAACTGTGAGTTATCGTCACTGCGTGCTGCGCCTTCAAAGGTAAAATCGCCGACTTGTTGCAGCCCGGTCAGATAGATGCCGGTATTACGTTGATCATATCCATTCTCAACATAACCTGTACCCGGCGTCGTAGTCTGTTTCTGCCAGTCGACACCCGCACCAATACTACCGTGACCAACGATGACATTGTTTGCCCACTGGACGGTGTATTGCTTCATCTCATCGAGCGTCGCCGACGAATCATAACGACCAAAATGGGGATCGTAGTTGTAATCTTTGCTATGGCTATAGCTGGTAATGAGTTGTGATTTAATCAGTTCGCCGTTATAGCGCAGCCCGGCGTCCCAACTTTGGCTATAGAGTTTACGGGTATCGAGCAACGGTGAACCGGGAGAATAATACGCGTCATAATTGGTACGGTTATCATAGCCATAGCCGCGCACAAAGCCGCTCCAGGCATCAGTAAAGTTATGCTCCAGCGCGCCATAAAGCGTTTTACTTAAAAAACCATCGTTATCTGTCTGCGCTTGCGTTCCGGTATTACCATAGGCAACAACATCATAACCATGAGTATGGGCATAATCGCCCAACAGCGTTACCCGTGTCTTATCCCCCAGTTGTTGCTGCGTAGAGACATCATAGTTCTGATAACTATTGCTTCCCCACCCTGCTGAAATTTCCGTTCCGGGTTCATCGCGCGTCGTGATGATATTCACCACCCCGCCTATTGCATCGGAACCATAAACAGCGGAGCGCGGCCCACGGATATATTCAACACGCTGGACAAGCGCAATAGGGAACTGGCTAAGGTCGGCAGAACCACTCACCCCCGCCAGATTCAGGCGTACGCCATCAATTAACACCAACACATGACTGGCATTTGTACCGCGAATAAAAATAGATGAGAGCTGACCTGAACCGCCGTTTTGGGTGATATCGACGCCCGGAAGACGGCGCAGCACATCATTGACCGAGGTCGACTGCCAGCGGTCGATATCCTGACGGGTCACAACGGTGGTTGGTGCAAGCACAGTGCTGCGCGGCTGTTCAAAACGGTTAGCAGTAACGACGAGAGTATCCGGGCTGGTATCCTGTGCCCAAGCGGAAAAGGCTGTGACAGAACACGCCGTCAGCAGCGAAGCTTTTTTAATCATTGTAAAGCATCCACAATAGAAGAAGGATGCCGCAGGTTTCATCAATATTACGCGATGATGAGAACCAGATGCGACGTTGGCCGGCAGGTCTTCGGGCTTGGAGGGGTATCTAAGATACTAAGAGATGATGACTTCCCACCGGATGGCAGTGTCCGCATAACGCAATCATCGCACCTTTCCTTACCGCTGCGCGTCAGCTCCAGATTCGCACTGGATTCCCTATTAACTCACAGGACCGGCAAGTGGATGCTACAGGTTGTAACAAGTTACTGTCCAGACGTAGCTCACAAATAGGAATTCATCAAGATCTGGACATCTGATGAGCAATCCCTACAATCGCCGCGTACTTTAATTTTTCAGGATACATCATGACCCCCGAACACCTTCCAACAGAACAGTATGAAGCGCAGTTAGCCGAAAAAGTGGTACGTTTGCAAAGTATGATGGCACCGTTTTCTGACCTGGTTCCGGAAGTGTTTCGCTCGCCGGTCAGTCATTACCGGATGCGTGCGGAGTTCCGCATCTGGCACGATGGCGATGACCTGTATCACATCATTTTCGATCAACAAACCAAAAGCCGCATCCGCGTGGATAGCTTCCCCGCTGCCAGTGAACTCATCAACCAGTTGATGACGGCGATGATTGCGGGTGTGCGTAATAATCCCGTTCTGCGCCACAAGTTGTTCCAGATTGATTACCTCACCACGCTGAGTAATCAGGCGGTGGTTTCCCTGTTGTACCATAAAAAGCTGGATGATGAGTGGCGTCAGGAAGCGGAAGCCCTGCGCGATGCACTGCGCGCGCAGAATCTGAATGTGCATCTGATTGGTCGGGCAACGAAAACCAAAATCGAGCTGGATCAAGATTACATCGATGAACGTCTGCCGGTCGCAGGGAAAGAGATGATCTACCGTCAGGTAGAAAACAGTTTTACCCAGCCGAACGCGGCGATGAATATTCAGATGCTGGAATGGGCGCTGGACGTAACCAAAGGCTCAAAAGGCGATTTACTGGAGCTGTACTGCGGCAACGGTAACTTTTCATTAGCACTGGCGCGCAATTTTGATCGGGTATTAGCCACCGAAATCGCTAAGCCGTCGGTTGCTGCTGCGCAATACAACATCGCAGCTAACCATATTGATAACGTACAAATTATTCGTATGGCGGCAGAAGAATTTACTCAGGCGATGAATGGTGTACGCGAGTTTAATCGCCTGCAAGGGATAGACTTGAAGAGTTATCAGTGCGAAACCATTTTTGTCGACCCACCGCGCAGCGGTCTGGACAGTGAAACCGAGAAAATGGTGCAGGCGTATGCACGTATTCTGTATATCTCCTGCAATCCGGAAACGTTATGCAAGAATCTGGAAACATTAAGCCAGACGCACAAGGTCGAACGTCTGGCTCTGTTTGATCAGTTCCCCTACACGCACCATATGGAGTGCGGCGTATTACTGACCGCGAAGTAAAACCCATGCCGGATGCGCCAGCATCCGGCATAATACCGATTACTCAGCAACTTCCTGCTTACGGTTACGCATCTTCGCGCCAATCCAGAACACCATAATGACGGAGAGTACTGCCGGGAAGAAGTTAGAGCCGATATCCGGATATTCCGCACGAACTACCGTGCTGTACAGCAGTACGCCGAGAATAAAACAGGCAGCTGCCAGACCCGGCAAGCCTACCGGCATGGTGCGATTAAGATAACGTTGATGCAGGCAGTAAACCGTCAGCACCAGGGAAATAATCGGGAATACAGAAAATGGCACAATGGAGCTAAACAGCGCTGCGAAAGTACCATTAATCGATAAGCCAGCAACCAACGCCAGCAGCAGCGTACCTCTATCTTGATTTGCTTGTTTCATTACTCGTCCTTCACATTTCCCGGAATAATTGCGGTTTTCTCTTGTTCACGGCGATACCAGTAATAAGCCCCTTTCGAAATCATTCGCAGTTGCAGTACCAGTCGCTCTTCTAATTGCCGACGTTGTTCGACGCCGACGTCCAACGCCTCGGCACCCGCACTGAAGACAATTGTCACCATTGCTTCGGCTTGCGCTTCAGTAAACGCACGCGGCATATGGTTTTCGAGTTCCAGATAGTCCGCAAGTTCCGCAATGAAGTGCTGAATTTCACGCGCAACGGCGGCACGAAACGCAGCGGAGGTGCCGGAGCGTTCCCGCAATAATAACCGGAAGGCGTTAGGATTATTACCGATGAACTCCATAAATGTGGAGACCGAGGTGCGGATCACACTCCCGCCTTTGGCGATACGCTGACGCGCCTGGCGCATGAGTTGGCGTAGCATTAAACCGCTCTCATCAACCATGGTCAGACCCAGTTCGTCTACGTCGCGGAAATGCCGATAAAAAGAGGTGGGAGCAATGCCCGCTTCACGCGCCACTTCACGCAAACTCAGGCTGGCGAAGCTGCGTTCAGCACTTAATTGGCTAAATGCGGCTTCCACCAGCGAACGGCGGGTTTTTTCTTTTTGTTGCGCTCTTACGCCCATCACGATGTCTGAATCCTTGCCAAAAGTACTGCTGGCACTATACCAGAGAATGAACATACTGGATTGCTCCAGTATTGTGAATGAACGGTAACGCAATAAAACATATTTACTGCAATTCTTTGGCCGGTTCTTTTACGTACAGCGGAAACCTGCCGCTTAAACGGAGAGTATCGTCGATAAAAATCCAATAAAACGTCAGGGCAAAAGTAAGAAACAGACAAAGCAAAGGCCGCTCAGGATATAGCCAGATAAATGACGGGGATCAATTGGCTTACCCGCGATAAAATGTTACCATTCTGTTGCTTTTATGTATAAGAACAGGTAAGCCCTACCATGCCACATTCCTACGATTACGATGCCATAGTAATAGGTTCCGGCCCCGGCGGCGAAGGCGCTGCAATGGGCCTGGTTAAGCAAGGTGCGCGCGTCGCAGTTATCGAGCGTTATCAAAATGTTGGCGGCGGTTGCACCCACTGGGGCACCATCCCGTCGAAAGCTCTCCGTCACGCCGTCAGCCGCATTATAGAATTCAATCAAAACCCACTTTACAGCGACCATTCCCGACTGCTCCGCTCTTCTTTTGCCGATATCCTTAACCATGCCGATAACGTGATTAATCAACAAACGCGCATGCGTCAGGGATTTTACGAACGTAATCACTGTGAAATATTGCAGGGAAACGCTCGCTTTGTTGACGAGCATACGTTGGCGCTGGATTGCCCGGACGGCAGCGTTGAAACACTAACCGCTGAAAAATTTGTTATTGCCTGCGGCTCTCGTCCATATCATCCAACAGATGTTGATTTCACCCATCCACGCATTTACGACAGCGACTCAATTCTTAGCATGCACCACGAACCGCGCCATGTACTTATCTATGGTGCTGGAGTGATCGGCTGTGAATATGCGTCGATCTTCCGCGGTATGGATGTAAAAGTGGATCTGATCAACACCCGCGATCGCCTGCTGGCATTTCTCGATCAAGAGATGTCAGATTCTCTCTCCTATCACTTCTGGAACAGTGGCGTAGTGATTCGTCACAACGAAGAGTACGAGAAGATCGAAGGCTGTGACGACGGTGTGATCATGCATCTGAAGTCGGGTAAAAAACTGAAAGCTGACTGCCTGCTCTATGCCAACGGTCGTACCGGTAATACCGATTCGCTGGCGTTACAGAACATTGGGCTGGAAACTGACAGTCGCGGACAGCTGAAGGTCAACAGCATGTATCAGACCGCACAGCCGCACGTTTACGCGGTGGGCGACGTGATTGGTTATCCGAGCCTGGCATCAGCGGCCTATGACCAGGGGCGCATTGCCGCGCAGGCGCTGGTAAAAGGCGAAGCCACCGCGCATCTGATTGAAGATATCCCTACCGGCATTTACACCATCCCGGAAATCAGCTCTGTGGGCAAAACCGAACAGCAGCTGACCGCGATGAAAGTGCCATATGAAGTGGGCCGCGCCCAGTTTAAACATCTGGCACGCGCACAAATCGTCGGCATGAACGTGGGCACGCTGAAAATTTTGTTCCATCGGGAAACAAAAGAGATTCTGGGTATTCACTGCTTTGGCGAGCGCGCTGCCGAAATTATTCATATCGGTCAGGCGATTATGGAACAGAAAGGTGGCGGCAACACTATTGAGTACTTCGTCAACACCACCTTTAACTACCCGACCATGGCGGAAGCCTATCGGGTAGCTGCGTTAAACGGTTTAAACCGCCTGTTTTAACACTTTATCGAAATGGCCATCCATTCGTGCGCGGATGGCCTCTGCCAGCTGCTCATAGCGGCTGCGCAGCGGTGAGCCAGGACGATAAACCAGGCCAATAGTGCGGCGTGGTTCCGGCTTAATGCACGGCAGATAAACAACCCCATCGCGTTTGCGCTCCGGCGGCACAGCCAGCGCAGGCAGTAAAGTGATCCCGCTACCTGCCGCCACCATGTTGCGCAGCGTCTCCAGGCTGGTCGCGCGGAAGTGTGTATCTTCATCCGCCCCGGCTTCAAAACAGAAACCCATTGCCTGATCGCGCAAACAGTGACCATCTTCCAGCATCAGCAGTTTTTCCCCTGCCAGATCGGCCATCGGTACGCATTCGCGGTTCGCCCACGGGTGATCTTCATAGATAGCCAGCAACATTGGCTCATCAAACAACGGCACTTCAATGAATGCTTCGCTCTCTTTCACCAGCGCGAGGATCACGCAATCGAGTTTGCCGCTGTCCAGTTGCGCCAGTAACTGGTGGGTCTGTGCTTCATGCAGATACATTTCCAGCTTTGGAAAGGTCTGGTGCAGCATAGGGATAATATGCGGTAGCAGGTACGGTCCAACTGTGGGAATCAAACCAATGTGCAGCGGCCCGGACATCGTCTCGCCCTGCTGGCTTGCCATCTCTTTAAGGACTTTCACCTCACGCAGTACGGTACGCGCCTGATCTACCAGCAGCATTCCCGCTTGGGTGAACAACACTTTACGGCTGGTCCGCTCCAGCAACATCACGCCCAACTCATCTTCCAGCTTACGAATTTGCCCGCTAAGCGTCGGCTGGCTAACGTGGCAGGAATCTGCCGCACGCCGAAAATGGCGGTGTTCGGCCAATGCCACCAGGTACTCAAGATCACGAATATTCATTATCCATCCTCCATTGCCACGATAGTTCATGGCGATAGGTAGAATAGCAATGAACGATTATCCCTATCAAGCATTCTGACTGATAATTGCTCACAGAAACGGAGCGGCACCTCTTTTAACCCTTGAAGTCACTGCCCGTTTCGAGAGTTTCTCAACTCGAATAACTAAAGCCAACGTGAACTTTTGCGGATCTCCAGGATCCGCTTTTTTTTATTCTACAGGCCCACAGCAAGAGAGCCTGATAGTAACGATTACTCAATGCGATCTTTGACAATAAAGAAGTAACACAGCGCCCCGGTGAACGTCACACAGGCCGCGATAACCAACGCCAGATTAAACGAGTGTGTGGTATCCACTACCCAACCGGTTACGATCGGAGCAAAGGAAGCAAAAACAAAACTGCCAAAGTTTTGAATCCCGGCGATGGAAGCCACTTTTGTTTCTGACACCATCACCTGCACCAGCCCCCATGCAGACGTTCCAGCGAAATGCACGCAGAATAGCGCCATTGAGATAAACGCTACCGCCTGGGCTGGCGAGGAAGATTGCACGACCAGCAACGTGCCTAATGCCGACATCATCAAACCGCAGACAATAGCCGTTTTACGCGTCTTCGCCAGGTCGTAGCCTTTTTTCGCCAGTCGATCGACAACAATACCGTTAACCCACATCCCGACTGCCGCCGCGAGGAAAGGAATCGCCGCCACCCAACCGGTTTTCGCCAGACTGAAACCTTGCTCGGCTTGCAAATAACCGGGTAACCACGCGATGTAGAGCCAACCGGTATAATTGACGCCAGAGAAACCTAAAATCATCCCCCAGGTTGTCCGATGCTTAAACAGCGCCAGCCACTCGCTAAATTGCAGCTGTGGACGCGGTTTAACCGGCGCGGAGAGATACGTCCGTTCTTCGTCAGTCAGGACAAACTGCGCCCGGTTGCGATACCACGCGTACCAACAGATCCCAACCAGAATCCCTGCCACGCCGATGATAACGAACATCGTCCGCCAGCCCCATGCCAGCTGCATCAATACAAGAGCAGGAGGCGCGATAGCCTGACCGATAACGGTAGATGAGTTAAAAATCCCCAGCGCCGTGCCGCGTTCTTTTTGTGCATACCAGTCGGTGATCGACTTTACTCCCGCAGGCATAAATGGCGCTTCGCCAATACCCAGACCGATACGCATTAAAATAAAGTGGCTAAAAGAATTAACCATTCCTGTTAATGCCTGCATTAATGACCAGAATATTAAGCCTGCGCCTAAAACAATTCGTGGGCCAAAGCGGTCTAGCAAAATACCGGAAGGTAGTTGTGAAAAACCATAAGACAGAGAAAATGCAGAAAGCAAAACACCAAACTCTGTCGCCGATAATCCTAACTCGCCACGAATCGCTTCACCTGCCACGCTCAATGACGAACGGTCGAGAAAATTAACGATCCCCGCCATAAATAATAAAACCAGGGTCACTGTCTGAATACGACGAATCCGTTGCGGTTTATTACCCGCAACACTGGTTGACACATCAACGTCCATTTTTAGCTCCTTGAGCGGAATTAATCGATTTGATGACTATTCAGAAAATAATTAAGCGAACCGTTATTACCAGTTCCACAATGTGCCATCTTCCAGTCGTGCGACGGGGAGATACGCCGGGTCATACGGATATTTCGCCGCCAGTTTCTCATCGAAAGAAATACCCAGCCCCGGTTCATCGCCTGGGTGCATATAACCTTCCTCGAAGCGCCAGCTGTGCGGGAAAACTTCAAGCATTTGTTCGGAATAGCCCATGTACTCCTGAACGCCAAAATTTGGTACCCATAGGTCAAAATGCAGCGCCGCCGCATGACAAACAGGCGATAAATCTGAAGGGCCATGCGAACCGGTACGTACCTGATAAAGCGATGCAAAATCGGCAATCCGCCGCATCCCGGTAATGCCGCCTGCATGGGTGATCGTCGTGCGAATATAGTCAATCAGCTGCTCTTCGATTAACTGCTTGCAGTCCCAGATACTGTTAAACACTTCACCGACCGCAATCGGCGTCACGGTATGCTGGCGAATCAGACGAAAACATTCCTGGTTCTCTGCAGGCGTCGGATCTTCCATCCAGAACAGGCGGTAATCCTCAATGCTCTTCCCAAAGCGCGCCGCTTCGATGGGGGTCAGGCGATGGTGCATGTCATGCAACAGATGTTCGTTAAAACCGAACTTATTACGCACCGCTTCAAATAACTTCGGCGTAAAATCGAGATACTTTTCTGAAGACCACAACTGCTCTTCTGGCCACAGGCCTTTGGTTGCCGGTTCATACGCCAGGCCTTTGCCCTTCGCCAGGCCATAAGTAGTTTGCATACCCGGTACACCGCACTGCACACGAATCGCCTTAAAGCCCATCTGCTGGTGCTTTGCATAGTCTTCAAGGACTTCATCAATCGTCCGCCCGGTGGTGTGGCAATAAACCATCACGCCTTCACGAGAAGCACCACCAAGCAGTTGATACAATGGCATATTTGCCGCTTTAGCTTTGATATCCCACAACGCCATATCAATGGCAGAAATGGCTGACATCGTGACGGGGCCACGTCGCCAGTAAGCACCTTTATAAAAGAATTGCCAGATATCTTCGATACGGCTGGCATCGCGGCCAATTAGTTGTGGACAAAGATGATCTTTCAGATAAGAAGCGACCGACAATTCGCGACCATTTAACGTGGCATCTCCTAATCCACAAAGTCCGCTTTCAGTGGTTATTTGAAGCGTAACGAAATTACGCCCTGGGCAAGTAACAAAAACATCTGCAGCAATAATTTTCATTATTGCAATCTCCTGTGTTGTAAATAGACGCTTCAAACTTAATTTTACGCCTACTACCATACAAGAGAGAAAGAGCGATTATTCAACCGTGATCACATTAAAAATAAAAATTTCCGCCGAGGAGAAAAAATACCCTCAAAAACCACCTGAATAATTAACTACCATCGTTAAAACAACACGTTAAATAATCACATAACAAACTCCATTAATCATTAAAAATAAGCACAACAATAGAAATGAATTATATTCAATTAATTAAAATATGTATTGATTGATGTATTGAAAATATGATTTTTATGGGGAGTGTGAAGGTAAAGAAGACACAATGATAAAAAGGAATGTGACAAATAATGGTTCTGGTTGGGCGTTAAATTTAAGCTCACCAGAATGCTGACAAATTTCTGCCTGATGTGGCGTAAACGCCTTATCCGCCTACGAAGTGTCGCACTTTGTAGGCGTGGTAAGCTCCCCATTTTCAGGGGAGCAATATAAACAAATTACTCTAACCGCGCCTGCGCAAAAGCAATTGCCTGCGCCACCTGCTGCGGTGAGACGCCGCCTTTTGCCGCACGCTTGTCGAGGCACGATTGCAGCGACAGAATCGGATAGACATCTTCGTCAATCACCGGGCTGAATTTCTGCAACTCGTCGAGCGGCAGATCTTCCAGCGGTTTGCCCTGACGAATGGCTTCCACCACCGCTTCACCAACAATATGGTGCGCCTCGCGGAACGGTACGCCTTTCGCCACCAGATAATCCGCCAGTTCGGTGGCGTTGGCGTAACCCTGCTGAGCCGCTTCCTGGCAACGTGGACGTTTCACCTGAATGCCGTCCAGCACCAGCGCCGCCATATGCAGGCAGTCCAGCCAGGTATCGAGCGCGTCGAACAGACCTTCTTTGTCTTCCTGCATATCTTTGTTGTAAGCCAGCGGCAAACCTTTCAGCGTCATCATCATGCCGGTTAACGCCCCCTGCACCCGACCGCATTTACCGCGAATCAGCTCCAGCGCATCCGGGTTTTTCTTCTGCGGCATTAATGATGAACCGGAAGTCACGCGGTCAGAAAGCTCCACAAACCCCGCTTCGCCGGTGTTAAAGAAAATCAGATCTTCAGCAAAACGCGACAGATGCACCATGCCGATAGCGGCAGCCGACAGCAGTTCCAACACATGGTCACGGTCAGAAACGCTGTCCAGACTGTTACGGGTCGCCGAAGCAAAGCCCAGCCAGCCTGCTAACTGTTCACGGTCGATTTCATAGGCCGTTCCCGCCAGCGCGCCACAGCCTAATGGGCTGACATCCAGACGCTTAAGCGCATCCTGCAAGCGGCTTTCATCACGCGCCAGCATCTCAACATAGGCCAGGCACCAGTGCGCGAACGTCACCGGCTGGGCGCGTTGCAGGTGAGTGTAACCTGGCATCACCGCGTCCTGATTGTTTTGTGCGGTTTCCACCAGCGCCGATTGCAGCTGCCGGTTAGCCGTCAGCAACTCGCCAACGGTATCTTTGCACCACAGTTTCAGGTCTGTCGCTACCTGATCATTACGGCTACGCCCGGTATGCAGCTTTTTGCCTAACTGGCCCACTTTGTCGATCAGTTTGCCTTCCACCCAGCTATGGATATCTTCGGCGTCGCTTTCAAGGATTTGTTGTGGCCTGGCGCGAACATCTTCCAGCAACACGTTCAGCGCCTCTTCCAGTTGCGCCTGCTCTTCTGCGGTTAACACGCCGACCGTTACCAGGGCTTTGGACCAGGCCACAGAGCCAACAATATCCTGCTCCGCCAGACGGTAATCAAAGCGCAGTGAGTCGTTGAATTGTTTGAACCGTTGATCTGCTGCCTGGGTAAAACGCCCGCCCCAAAGTGCCATAAC
>OGJE01000633.1_pt1 | contig 11666 bp, 19 predicted proteins | sample 1571981 | NCBI WGS metagenome assembly OGJE01 (sample SAMEA2582118, study PRJEB24529) | metagenome | biome: Human gut stool | place: China | collected 2011
TAATATTGCTTGCAATCTCGTAGAAAAAACAATTATCACAACCTTCGTGTTCAACTACCTTTAACACGACTTCTGCTCCAATAGGTAAATCTTCCATACGCTTAATTTCTCATTACGTGACACTTCACAACCTTGTTAACCATGTTTGGCTGCGACTTGTTAAAACTCACTATAAACTCTCTTTACATTTTCTCAGGGAAGATGGGCTTGGTGGGTTTCGGGATTGTCAGGATGGCAAGAATCTTGCTGCCATCCGACAATTCTATGAGACACCTTCTACTCATTTGTTCTATTCCAAACATACGGCTGTCCTCCTAGTATTTATATCCGTGAAGATACGGACGAGTTTCGTTATACTTCATTTTCAGCCTGATCTGCTCTTTCAGGTCGATGTTGTTGCTATGGGCAATCGCAAAGATGTCCATCAGAAGCTCCTGAAGGTATTTTGCGAGATACCAGCTTGGTGAACTATCCAAGTCCAAGACTCCCATCTTTTCGATGATGCGGTATAGGTCTCCGGCTAAATCAAATCCGAAGATATAACGTGCCAGCTTATACTCACCTATGAGGTCTTCATCTTCTGATAGCTCGATTTTGTCTCCATCCATGATCCAACCCAAGAGTGAGAGGATGCGAATGGCGATGTCGGCAAACTCAGACTCTACCGTACCATCCAGCGTGTTCTTGTAGGCGGTAGGCATATCCCAGCTCGTTTTAATCATGCTCTCGTAGTCTTCGATGGAGCCGTGTCTGTCTTTTCTGTCGGCTTGCAATACCTCGCTCATTTCCACGATGATGAACATCAGAAGAAATGCGGTATTAACATCCTTTGGGTAGAAGCCCTTATTCTTGGCAGACTCGTAAGCTTGCTTTGATAATACTTCCAGTTCCTCCTTTAAAATGATTTTTAATTCTTTTTCCATATTGATTTGATTATTGTTTTCTGATAGTGAATGCCATATCATTGAGGGTCTTGCACCAGTTTATCCTGCCTTCTCTGACTAACTCATTGAGGGATTGATAAGGCTTTTGTGGAATCCCCGATTGATAATCTCTGTGGTTCTGACGTGAGGAGGCACGATGTGAGCGGCTTCTCTCTTGTCTTGAATCTCAGCGATGATGGCTAGGATTTGTTCTTTCTCTGTCTTCATTTGGTGAAGGTAAGAATGAGACGTGGGTTACTTCGGACTGGAACATTAATTGTTCCCACATTCCGTTCAAGTCTTGTTGATACCACAAGCCATCGTACATCGTTCCGATGATTGGATTTCCTTTGTACCAGAGTACCATGGTCTTGTTGGTAAAGAGGGCTTTGTGCGCCTTACTGATGCGCTTGCCTACCTTAATATATCCGAAAATATCCATAAGCTAGAAGAGTGATAGCTGACCCGTCTTGTCGTGGTAGTGATTACCCGAAGGGAAAATCAGCTCCTCGAACATAGCGGTCAGGCAGTTGGTGACTATTGAGTTTCCTGCGAGGGCATAGAGCTTGCTCTTGCAGATGATGCTGGCTCCCGACTTCTCCTTGCTCAGGAGCTTGTCTATGTCGGCTTCGTGTACACCCATCAGCCGGAAGCAGTCTCTAGGAGTGTACTTCCTGATTTGGATGGAGTATTTCTTGCCGTTGGGAGCCGTATGAATGATTTGTTTGTTCATAACTGTAACAAATGTCATGTTTGATTTATCTATGGTTGTCTTGATGGTGGGGCTGATGCCTTTGAGAACCATCTGGTTGTAGAGATCTAAGATTTATCCACCCATATCAGGCTTCACCTTCCCCGAAAGGAGCAGGGATTTCATTCGCTTTCCTCCTGTTATCATACTCGATTGATGATTAAGAATAGTGGAATATTGTTTCCTCCGTTTCCCATTGCAGAATTGAGAGTAGGGGAGATTCCTTTAACGGAATAAACACGATTCTGTTGCTCAAAACTCTCAGGTCTGTTAAGACTTACCAGCTTTATAATTTTGTCGCACATTATAATTTCTTGATGATTAAGACTCCACCCTTTGGATAATGACCAGTATCTAGCATATTCATTACGCTGGTCTTTGAAAAACTGGAGGTGACAGCAACAGAGCAACCATCAGCCGTTTTGGGTATTGAAATCTTCGGGGTAGAGTTTTTGGATGGATTCATTGATGTCTGCTTTGGTGAGATACTTTTCTAGGAGTGGCTGGGAGAGGTAATACTCAGGAAGTACTTCTTCCAAGATGTCCTCAACCGTAGTCTCTAGCTTGATAGGAGAGGGGAAGTGATACTCAGGGTTCGGATCATCCTCGGTGCGGAGGATGGAAATGACAAAGATACGCTCACGATTCTGTGGGATTCCGTAATCTTTGGCATTCAGAACCTTATAGAAGGAAGTGTAACCGAAGGAGTCTAGGTCTGCGAGATATTGGAAGAAGTACTTCCTCATCTTCTTGGTGAGCAGACCTTTCACATTCTCCAGCATCACATATTTAGGATGCTTGGCTTCCAACATTCTCCTTTCTTGGAAAATCAGGGAAGAACGTGTACCGCTACCTTCTTCTGCTCCCTTGCGAAGTCCTGCATTTGAGAAGTCTTGGCAGGGAGAAGACCAGGATATGAAATCAAAGTCGGGAACCTCATTCCAGTCTATCCTCGTTACGTCACCATAGTTAGTGATGTCTCTTCCGTGCAGGAGCCCATAAGCTTGGATGGCAGATGCTTCTATCTCGGAATAGCCCACTACCTTGAAGTCGAACTCAGGGTGCTTCTCTTTGAGGTACTTGAAGGCTAGGCTCTGACTGCCATAGCCAGCGAAGGCTTCAAAGACTCTGAGCGGATGCTGCTTGTTGTATTTGCTGATTTGTATCATAGAGTTGATGATGTTATGGATTCCATTGGATGCCCAAGCGTTCCAAGGTTCCGTTGTCACGATATATCTCCAACTGCTTGCGGCAGAAGCTTTGAGGATTGTTGTGAAGAACCTGAATCATACCATAGATACGCAGGCGAAGAGCGTGGTTCTTGGCATCTTCCGTGTTCTGTTCCTGCTCTACCTTTGTCTTGGCGATAAGCTGACTGATTTCAGATGCAGACTCGTTGGTTGAAACTGGCGGTGGAGTGCCACCGATGATTTCGTCTTCCCAAGATCTCTGGTTGAGGAAGGTCTGAAAGTTCTTACGATACTGCTTATCCGGCTGGGAGATAACATAGAGTGGGATATACTCGATAGCAGCCTTGCGGTCTTTCTGACTCATTGAGTTCCACTTCTTTTCCAGCTTCTCCTTGCAGCCTACCTTCTTCTGATATAAATCCCAAGCTCTCGCAAAGGTATATTCATCTTTGACTTGCTTGGGTGGTGGGGTTACCTTGTAGTCGTTCTCCTCTAGGAGCAGGATGGCTTGTTTGATTTCGTCTGTCATAGTTCACCATTAAGATAATTGTCGATTGCTTTCATAAATTCATCTATAGAGCGGACGATGATGTACTTGCCACCATGTCGTTCCACTTCATGCTGGAATACCTTCTGTTCGGGTTCCTGCCTACCTTTCGGAGTCTTGTTTTCGATGCAGAGGAAACCATACTGAGAGGTGCTTTTCAGGAGGATCATATCTGATACACCTGCCTTCATACCTTCTTCTTTCAGCCATGCGGCTTGTCGGGAGGTTCGCTTGCCACCATTAGGAACGGCAAAGAAGACCCCTTCGAGGTCAGGATGTACCCCACGGATATACCTGACCTCTGCGGCTTGCAAGTTGTGCTCATCATAGGATGAACGCTTGCGTATCTTCTTGCCTTCCTGCAATAGCTTTGCCTTGATTTCAGCGTAGCTTGCCATTACCAGTCGGTTGAGAAAAGGTTGTTGAGAGAGTTTTCACCCATCAGAAGGATGGCTCTGTTTGCTGCTTCTTCTGATTTGAAGTAAACAGAACCATTATTAAACCATTTAAAGAATCTGACAACATATTTTCCGTTTTCAATACGAATAAACCAGTTTTTGTTGTTACCATCGAAATATGGAATCCAATCACCATTGAGATACTTGGCGATGTTCATCAGCTTGTTGAAAGCCAACAAACGTTTTGCCTGAGCCTCGGTGGTGCAGTTATTTTGGTCATTATAGTTAACTACCCCTATCGTTGCTGTGTAGATTTTGGTTCTCCCAACCCAAGATGCAATCTTATCTAAGAAGAGTTCTTTGAGAACATCATCGTAAGTGATAGACTTCTTCTGAGTCTTCTCATTTAGAGGATGAACATTCTGGGCATGCTTCTTGCGCACCATCAACTTGCCTTCCTCATCGAAGAAGAACTTTAGGTTCTCAGGGATAGGGAACTCTACAGCCGTACCATTATTCGGGATATACAACTTAGATAAGGAAGCATTACCTTCGTTGATGTTCTGAATATCCTTATCTGTGATACCCTCTGTATGGATGGAATTGGTGTTTTCGTCCTTCTCCTTCATCTTATTGGCAATCATTTCTGCACCCTTGCCGAGGATTGCTCCGAAAAGCATCTGGGCGAATGGTGATAACTCTGGCTGGTTGTTGCGCTGACGGTTACGTCTGCCATTGCGCTTGTCGTTTCTACGTGTCATATTATGTATAATTTTTTAGAATGTTATTAAACTCGTCTTCTGATACACCATCGGCTACCATAATGGTAAGGATGGTGTCCAAGACCTTGGAATAAACTTCGTTGAAGGTTGGCTCATCCATCTTGGCGAATGAGATAGACTTGGCTCGCTCCAAGAACTTCTGTCCGTTCAGGTCGTAGAGTGGTTCACTGAATCCAGAAGTTATCAGGAGCTGTTCACGGAATGTCTCTACCGAACGGAGATTGATGCGCTGCTGCTCGGTGAGACAATCCCAAGCAGCTCGGATCAGGGAGAAGAACTTGCGGTGGAACTTCACGTTGCGTGGGCGGACGATGTTCGCCTTGACAACAGAGCCAACCTTAATCTTTCTCAACTGCTCATAGTCCTCGTCTGCATAAGCTTGAAGACCAAGAGAAGTACGCACAAGATGGATTTCCATAACCTTTGTTTTTGAATATCAACTAATTGTTGGATGGGAATGGAAGATTACCCTGCTGACCACCATATTGAGCTTGCTGCTGAATAGGAGCTGGCTGCGGAGGATTCTGCTGGAATCCCTGCTGGAATCCCTGCTGAGCACCCTGCTGGTAGTTCTGTCCTACCTGACTAGCGTACACCTGACCCTGCTGCTGCATCTGCTGAGGCTGGGCGGTTGGTCGCTGCACCTTCCAGCAATCCAACTGGTTGAACCATCGTCCGTCATTAGACTGATGTGCCTTCAATCCGATGTGAGCGGTGATGATCTCACCAACTTGGATATTGAATTGCTGCAGCTTGTCGGAGCCATAGACCTGAATCACGGCTCTTGCTGGGTACTGCTGGTTCAACTCCTCGATAACATATTCACACGAACTCCATAGAGTTCCGTTTTGGCTTGTTCCTGATTGGACTTGTCCTGCTGCAATAATCTTGCCTGTAAATGTTACGTTCATATCTATACTTAATTAAGTTTGATTCTAATGGATGGCTTTGTGGTAGTATCTTTCAGATAGTACTCATAGTGTTCCGGCTCGGTGTCCTTGAAGAGTTTCGTGTCGAAGGTCTTCTTGGTGGATGCTGCCACATAGGAGTAGGAGCCATATTGAGTCTTGATGGATTTCTGCTTGTTGGTTTCCATCATCTTCATCAGCTTCTCCTTCAAGGCATCCTGCTCTATCTTCAAGGCATCAATTCTAGCGGTGACGAGTCGGTACTGCTGCTCGGTGCTAGAGAATGCTTCCGGCACTTCCACCTCATACTTGTAGTCAGGATCATCCTCCAAGTATGCCTTGATAAGAGCATCAATCTTCTCTTCCGATACCCTAGGCAGCGGCTGGAATCGGCTCTGTCCGTTCTTGAACCACATACATACCAGTTCCTTCACCTTCAAGTCGGGATTCTGCTCCTCGAACCATCGTGCATAGATGGATAGCTGGAGAGAAACGTTGTCGTAGTGCAGGGTGGAGGTGGTCTTGTAATCTACCAGATAGATGTTGCCATCGCTGTCAGCGAAGACTCCATCAATGGCAGAAGCGAAATCCTCACCATCGGTAACGAGATACTCGGAATCAACGTGATGGAGACCGTAGGAGACCAGCATACTATTGAATGCCCGAATCTCTTCTGTCGGGTTCGGGTACATCTTGATGTCGGAATCGAAGACGGTACAGAACAGCTCGAAGGAGTTATGGATCATACCTCCTCGTTCTGCAGCCTTCATCAGTACAGACTCAGGAATATCCTTGTAGGTGTCTGGGAATGCCTTTCTTACCAGCGTTCCTGTGATACCTTTCAGTTGTTTCTTGCCAATGAAGTATTGATGGGTCTCCTCTATGAAGGTGATCTTCGGCTTATTCAGCTTGATGTTCTGTGTCATAGTCCTAACTCCTTTCTCTTAGCGGATAAGGCTTGCATAAACTGAGGGTTGCTGTTGAGCGGCATATAAGTGCCCATCACCCATTTGATGTTGTCTCTGTTCACACATTGCTTAACCATTTCCAAAGCTTCGGCTAGGTTGTCTGGATGATACTTAGGTTGCGCTGACTGGGCGGTTGCCTGAGATTGCTGCTGAGTCTGTGCAGTCTGCTGAGCTGCCTGATGAAGAATGTTATCCTGCTGACCAGTATTGGTTGTGTCAGAATCAGCGTTATCATCAATGGCAAACAGACCATTGAGCGCATACTTTCGGGCATAGGATGAGGAGGCACCAGTAATCTGACTTCCGTCCATACCTTTCTTGGTTTCCTCTTCTCTAGCCCAACCAGTGGTCTCCTCGAACTCGCCCTTCTCATTCTTGATGGTGGCGGTAGCCTTCACATAGATGCGGTTGCCTATCATAACAATATCATCTGATATGATAAGCGTACACTTCTGCTTGGCGAGCAAAGGCTTGACAGCTTCAAGGATGTCTTCTGCCTTGCGGTACTTGTAGCCACCGAATTTGTTGAACTGACTCTTCGGTGCTTTCAGTTCCGATTGAATCGTAATAAGCTCTTTCATGTCCTTATTATATTAATAGTTATTGATACTTCCATTCATAGCCCTTACATCTGTAAGTGCTATCCGATTTCTTATTCGGGTTGTCACATATCTGCTCAAACAAGCAGTCGTGGCAGCTTTTCGGTTTGAATAACATATCTTGTTTCTTTAAAATGTTCTACAATAAAAATCCCCTCGATTCTCACGAACAGAGGGGATAGGTTGAAATATACAACTTTAACGAGTTATTAAATGCAGTCGCTACTGCGATAGTCGTAAATGATACATAATTTTTATATGGTTTGAAAAAATGTGTCTATCAAAAAGGAGGGGTGGGAGTAATAAAGCACCCCTCCGAGGAGCGACATCAGAACATAATTGGCGGATGGTGATAGTCGCTCCAAGTTCCCTTCTGCATTTGTGGAGGCTTAGGACTCCCAGCACTCGTAATCGCATACATTGTATTAGTATGGAAATATTAATATTTTATCTATGACAAAGTCGTGCTGGCTGCATTAGAACCATTGTAGTTGTGCGCTTCTACCTATTGATGCTACCTTATTATATATAAGGGTCACGGCATCAGGTCTGCATCTTCACAAGTGAACTCCAAGCGTTCCAAATTCCACCCAGTAGGTGTATGTATTAGCTTGCCACTTCCACGTCTAAGCATCATCTGTGGTTAATGATGCTCCTTTTGGGTACGTGTACCTCTCTAGGAAGGTTTATCCTATCCGATATGACTCCTCGGAATCGGGCGATATTGGGCATAGGGTAGGAATCGAACCTACGACCTTGAAGGTGATGGAGCCTCCTGCTCTACCATCTGAGCTACCTATGCCGATTCAAACAAATACTAACTAAAAACAATCTTGAACCTACACAACAGTTGTGGAGCTGGGAATAGCAAATTCCAAAAAATCCTTGCGAATCAGACTTTTGTCCTTATTTTGAGATAAATAAAACGAAAATTTTAAACTAATTAATATCAAACAATTTTTTATGCCGGATTCAGCTCCATATATATCTACTCGTTCACTTCCTTGAAGTAAGAGTGGATTTCCTTAACTACTATAGCGAATGTGGCGATACTTGCCACCAACATAACATTTGCGAACATATCTTTTCTGTTTTAATGGGTTATACAATAGGCTTCCACCTCAGAATCTATCTCCGACTGGGGCTTCACCCTGTTCTGCAGCATCCAATCCTCTAGGTCACTCTTCTTGAAATACAAGGCTCGCTGGTTGGGCTTGTAGATAGGGATGGTATGCTCTGCCACCATCTTTCTGAGTGTTCTGATGGTTACTCCCAGTACTATGGATGCTTCATCAATATTGAGCACATTCTTTGTTCCGATGAGAATATACTTCTCTATTCGGGCAAGTGTCTCTCCAAGACTACTCTTATTCGTCTCTTCAATATCACTTTTTATCGTTTCATCTTTCATATCACTCGAAGTTAATGGTTTGTTGACTGGCACCAGATGTCTTGGAAGGCTCTCTTCCACCAGTACCCTTACCTATGGGAGTGTTCTCCTGCTCTATCAAGGGGAGAATGCCCTTTCCTTTGAGTGCTTCATAAAGGAAGAGTCTTCCCTTCGTTGTCCACTCCGTATTGTACTTCACATCGTGCCTACCATCCCTGCGGATGATGTCCACCGCTCTGCTATGAACATAGCCACCTTTCAGGAACTGAGCGTACAATATCCACTGACCTCTCTCCTTGTGCTGGATTCTCATAGATTCCAACTCTTTGTTCATAGCGATAGCACTCATACCGTAGTCTTGCGCTATCTGGGTGATGGTCATTGTTGCGTTGCTCTGCAGGATTCTGTCGTAGTAGCTCACCTTCGGCAGCATTTCAGTAATCTTGTTGCCCAGCTCCACGTTCGCCTTGCTGATAGTGATGATCGTCTCATCCTTCTGCTTGTTCTCCAGAGCAAGCTGTTGTTTCTCTTTCTCTCCCTTGACCAGAGACTCCAAAGCTTCGAGATAGTTCTGAGGAACGGATGGCTTGGATTGCTCAATCTGTTTCTTCATAGCGTTGAAGGCTTCGATGTATTTCAGCTTGAACTCCATCGCCTTCTTGCCGTTGAATCCCATCGCAAGCAGGGTGAAACCATCTTGGTTCATAACATACAAAGGATAAATCTGTTTGTTCTGCTCACTCATGTAGGTCGTTTCCTCGAACATTGGGGTCTCGTCATTTTTTACGATACCCCCACTGAGTATCTTCCTGATCGCCTTTAGCACATAGTCGTGAGGTTTCTCAAAGACTTCTGCAACCAATAAGCTATTCGTTAGAGGTTGATTGTCTTTTCCTCTGTAAACTAAGCCTGTCATATTGCCTCCTTCTTTTATATTAGTTCAACACTGGCTTTTCGCTTTCGACACCTCCGAAGTTGTCTAGAGCATCCTGCCGGATTGCATCAGCTCGCCTATTCATTGTCTTATATGCTAACGCATTATACAAAGTTGTTTGCGAGCACTGATACTTCTTTTTAAGTTCTTCCCGATTTTTTATAGAAACCGAGATGATTTTTTGCATTTTTACTTGCATATTTCATTTCTTTTGTTTATTTTTGCCACCGAAAACGAATAGGGAACGTTTTTAAAACTTTTCTGTATCGTTTTCGAGTGCAAAGATATACATTTATGTTTAACTAGCCAAACATTTATGTATATTTCTTTAGTCGTTTATGATTATTTAAGTATGGTTTAAAAATGTGAATTATATGGAAGGTGTTATTAATCAAAGAATTAAGTCTGTTTTAGAAGATAGACAAATAAGTATATCTGCATTTTCAAAAATGATAGGAATGCAGCAAGTAACTTGTAATCGTCAGATTCGAGGTGATCAGGCGGTGTCTCTTGGTCTCATAGAAGGATTCCTAGAGAAGTTTGACGATATATCAGCCGAATGGCTCCTTCGTGGTGAAGGTTCTATGTATCACAAGGAAGAGTCTGCCGGAGGAGTAGAGGAAGCAATCAGCACAAATATGGTAGCCGAGCCAGCTCCAACCTATCGTGCACAGCCTGAGCAGGACGAATCCATCTGGAAGGCAAAGTATGAAGCCATCAAGGAGTGCTATGATATGCTGGTGTCTAGCCTTGGTAGTATGAGAAAAGCAAATGTAGGATAGTTAAAATGTGGTAGGTATGGGTTTTCTTCATATATTGGTTATGTTTGCATTCATCTTATTGGTTACTGGATGGATGATAGGGGTTTGTGATTCACTCTTTCACGGAAGGTTCTTTAACTGGCTATGCGAAAAGAAATGGATGGTTGCTCCTGTCGGGGTGTTGCTGCTGATATTCATTGCTAGAATATGGTATATCGTGTTGTTTGATATTCAAAACATAGTTAACTATATCTTTGGGTTATGTGGTTGCAATCCTATAGATTTAAAAAACTTTGGGTAATGGGAATAGGTCTAGTTATATTTTTCTTGGTTGCGTGTTACCTTATCTATAAGGTTTCTTGCATCAGTTATGTTCATTCGGAAAATAAACGATTAAGTGAAGAATACTGGAAGCTTAAACGTAAGGAAGGCATAAAGACATCTGGTACTATCTGCATACAAGATGGTAGCAGAAGAATAATGCTTCGTAAGGATTTCATAGAGCGAGAATGGAATAAGACCGGCAAAGGTGGAATGCCTATCCGTGGAGAATATGAATCAGCAGCGCATTTCCTGAAACGTGTTGACGAATATCGCAAAATGAAGGCAGAGCAGAAAAGACACCATGATGAGGAGTTGGCACGAAAGAAACAGAGTATCTTGGGTAGATGCGAAAAGGCTCCTTTACCAAAGTCTGAGTATGAAGCTGACGAAATATTAAAGAAATACAATGGGGAATTATAAATTCTAAAGCTTATGTTATTAACTAAAACGTGTGAGATATGAAGAAGATTTTGTGTTTTATGATGTTTGTCTTGCTGCTGGTATCATGTAGCAAGGATTCTAGTGAAGAGGTTGGGTTGCCTTCAAACTACATTGAGGTTGCTGGTGTTCGGCATCAGATTGATAAATTTGTGATTGAGAATGAAACAGATTTTCGTATTGGTTCCAAGAAGGATGGAACTTATATTTCTTTCGGTTATACATGGTACAGAGTTCCAATAGGCGAAAAGGTATATTTCGTTGAGACAGACGAGTATTTGGAATATTTTGAGCTAGTGGATAACTACAGAAAATGCAACTTACCAGATGGTTCTTCTGATAGTTTTTACTTAATAAAGAAGGATGGTGATAATTATATCGTTGATATATATATAGGTTCGTCTAAATATAAGACGATAGTACATTATGAAGGAAAAATGATATAAAGAAAAGGCATCGGGAATGAATCTCGGTGCCTTTTTATTCTGTTATTTATCGAAGAACTTATCAATGAGTCCTACGGCTTCATCCTTCTTCTTGTCTATAATCTTGGCATATATCTCTGTTGTGGATATGCGAGAGTGCCCAAGAAGCTTGCTGGTGGTGTATATGTCTGCCCCAAGAGTGAGCATCATCGTGGCGAAGGTATGTCGGGCGGTATGCACAATTTAAGCAAAAGCAACGGAAAGTGAAGATGGGAGAAATGAACTGCAAGTGGTTGAGAATGAGCAATATTTCATAATTCTGCCAATT
>OGJE01000636.1_pt1 | contig 11654 bp, 13 predicted proteins | sample 1571981 | NCBI WGS metagenome assembly OGJE01 (sample SAMEA2582118, study PRJEB24529) | metagenome | biome: Human gut stool | place: China | collected 2011
GACGTTAGTCCGTGGCCAGCCGCGCAGCGGCCTTTTGTGTATCTTATGTAAACTTCTGTTGCTTATGTATTCCGCGCTAAGCGGCTAACACAAGCGTTATATCTTTTGTTCTTCTGTCCTTATGTCCTCCGCGTTAGCGGTTCGCTACGGCGTCAGCCCTTATGTTTCTTTGGCCACGCGGACGTCAGTCCGTGGTCAGCCGTGCAGCGGCCTTTTGTGTATCTTATGTAAACTTATGTTGCTTATGTTTTACGCGCTAAGCGGCTAACACAAGCGTTACATCTTTTGTTCTTATGTCCTTATGTTCTTATGCTCTCCGCGTTAGCGGCAAATCTCATGGAGCACGCATTCTCCTGACTTCATCACTTTCTGCCCCGTAGAATGGCACGGTCACCATGGTGTTACGCACCAGTTTGCTCACGGGCACAAACCCTTTGTCCGCCTGGTCGCGCCGTTGCACCTCGGGCGTGCGGTCAAGCACATTATAGCTAATGTCGCATTGTCCGTCCATAGGGGTAATACCGCAGTCCGTGGTGCTGCCAGTTGTTTGCGGTGCGCAGTCAGTGTCGTTGCCCATGCGTTTTTGTTGCTGGGGTGTTTCAGCGTTTTTAGTTTGTGGTTCCGGGCTATGTCCGATAGCGTCTATCAGTTTGTCAACGCCACGTTTCACAATGGCATCGGCATAGCGCAGCATTCTGTTAAGCATTCGTTTCATGGTAGTTACTACAATTTGGTTTAGTACAAAATTAAAGTGCTGCAAAGGTAACACCAAGGCATTGCACCCAACAAAAAAAGTGTACAATTTGTACACAAATATTTGCCCCCTCCCCGTCATCCCTCATGTAAAAGAGAGTATGTGCTTTTACTGCCATCTTACACTTTTTGCACGTAACAAGTTGATACACAAATGTTTCAAGTGTGTAAGATGATTTCAAAGTATCTTACACTCCCCTGCACACATCTTACACGCCTAACTCCGCTGCTGCGCAGCCGATTTGTACGTATGCAGTAGATAATACGGCACAGGGACGTAGAGAATTCTGTCGGAGCAACAGACTATTCTGCTCCCCTATGCCGTAATATACTCCTCCCGTGCTTGTGCCGTGTGGCAGCGTGTGGGGTGTGTAGGTTGTGTGTAGGTGAAAATTGTAGCATCTTACACTAAATAAAGCGTTGATAACCAATGAGTTGCAGCGTATTAGTGTAAGATGTAAGATGTTCGGTGTGTAAGTTATTGTAGTATGGTAAAAGGTCCAAAGTACCACTTTTTCTTCGTGGACCTTTTGTAATTTATTGCTTTTCGTTGAAACGCAACCATGCGAACAAACTCAAGCACCAAACGCTACCACCAAACGCTACCACTAATGGGGGCGACGCGTCCCGCGTCGGTTTTTCAGCAGCCTCGTCTCGTGGAAAAATGTAATGTTCATACACTCTTGACTTCATCACTTTTCTGCGCCATCACATAGCGTATATTAAATACCAAAGAATTACGTACTAAAGTTCCGGATTTAGCAAGTGCGGGCTGAAGGCCCAATGTCCTTCGTAGCTCAGGGCAAGCGTAGCGACACCCTGGGTATCACGTGTTGAAGCAGTCGCGCCCTGTAAGGGCAAAAGTAAAAGCTCTGTTACTTCTGCCCTTACAGGGCGTAACTTTTGCGTTCATATCAACCCAGGGTGCCGCTTCGCTTGCCCTGGGCTAAGTAAATACTTGGGCCTTCAGCCCGCACTTGCTAAATCCGAAAACTTGAGTTATATTATAACTTAATGACCTCAAAACACACGACAAACTCAAAACTAAAATATCAACCACATGAAAAGTCTACTAATCAAAGATACCACCACAGAAGAGCGCATTGAAATAGTCAAGACATTCCTTTCCTCCGGCAGTTCCGACTGTGAAGGCATCGACATGGACGACCTCTACTACGACTACATCTTCGGTCTCAAAGAGCTCGCCGACATCAACCGCGAATTTAGCGAGAAGCATGCAGGCAGCGTTCGAGCTGATAATCAGAATAGACCGTAAGAGAGTGTGTCTCCAATCACGCTCCGCCACAACTTCCCCCTCAATACTTATGCAAAATCGGCTGTACACAAGCGCCAATGCTTTGTACAGCCGATTTTAATTTTTTTCAAAAGCTAAAGTCTTATTTTACAATGACCTTAACAATCTCGTTTCCAATCTTTACAAGATAAACTCCTGCCTCTACATGTACTCTGCTAACCTTACCACTATAAACATTCGTACCATCTGCAGAGAATATTTGAAGCTTATCATCTTTGGACATTCCCTCAACACAAATGTAATGGTTCTCAGCCTTGACAACTATTACATCACGACTTGTTTCTGTAATAGCAGTTGGCGCAGATTTCACAACCACCACGCATTGAGCAGAAAAGCCACCATCCTCAGTTGTAGCTGTAATAATGGAAGAGCCAGCACCTATAGCCACAACCGTACCATCATTCATTACCAAACAAACCGTACGATCAGAACTTTCCCATTGTATATTGGGATTGTCAGCATCTGCAGGCAACACGGTAGCTTTCAGTTTTACGGTTTCCCCTATTTTTGAAAGTGTCACGCTATTCTGTTCAAGTCTGATCCCCGTAACAGGACGTTTATCGTCTACAGGTAACTTCACGATTACTACGCAAAAATCCGTAAAGCCGCCATCAACGGTTGTAGCGGTTACCACAGAAGAGCCCTCGCTTACGGCAACAACCGTGCCATTATCCATTACAAAACAAACTGAAGTATTGACACTACTCCATTTTACATTCCTATTGTCTGCATTTTCAGGTAATACATCGGCTGTTAATTGTTTGGTAGCACCGATTGATTTCAAAGTCAAAGTACGCGGTTCAACGTTTACACCTATCACGGGTTGAAAAACCGTTATCTCACAATCATCAAAATGGTCGGATCCATCTGCCGGTTCTACTCTTACGCGGGCTTTACCACTTGCATGGGCTGTAACAACTCCGTCTTCTACGGTTGCAACACTCTCATTACTTGATGTCCACACCAAGTCTTTGTTGTCCGCGTCATTTGGCAAGATTGAAGTACGTAAAGTTGTTGTTTCACCTATCTTCATCGAACATTCATGCTTATCAAGCGAAACACTTGTTACAGGTTGCCATACTGTTATTTCGCACGTATCTGACAGATTAGAGCCGTCGCAAGTTTTAGCTGTAATCTTAACCGTACCTTTATGTCTACCTTCAGCAGTTACATAGCCATCGAAGTAACTGAAGCCGATTTCTTTTACCACGTAATAATTCGAAAAATCCCACGCTACCTTATCGTTATTCACATCTTGCGGAGATACATATGCATACAAGGTAATGTGTTCGCCAATAGCTAAGCGTACTTCATGCTCATAGAGTTTTATAGCCGTAGCAAGTTGCGTAATGGTAAGTTCACATACATCTGATATGCTATTATCGTCCTTTGAAGTAGCTACGATCTTTACTTGGCCACGCTTCAAAGCCTTTACCTTACCACTTTGGTCTACCGATGCTATCTCATCATTAGAGCTACTCCAAATCACGTCTTTATTATCAGCATTAGCAGGTGTAACAGCGCATTGCAACTGAAATTCTTCACCTGTATTCATGTTGTGCGAGTGTGTGTTCAAACGCACGTTGGTGACATGTTGAAGAACCCCCATAGTTTGATTATCCACAGTCAAAGATGTATGTTGCGCAAAAATAAATGTACAAACAAACATAGCTAAAAGTGATGTAATTGTTCGCTTCATAATTTTGAGTTTTAAGTAACTACAGAACAAAAAGTCCTGTAGCCACATTCATTTTACTTTGATTCGACGCTCTCAAGTATCTTGATTATTCGTTTTATGCGTTCAACACTAACTTGACTATAGTTGACGATCCAGGAACAATCAGCCAATCTGTCACGCTGAGTATTTAAGCCATACTTCTCAACATAATCTTCTACCTGTTCATGCCAATCATTTAATTTATCAATGTTGACTTGGTCCATCACGTCTGCTTGTGGCATATCTACTCCATGTACATATGCTTTCTTCACACAAGCAAGGAGGTCATTGCCTTCCTTAATAAGTTGCTCTTTGCTTTTCATAATTCTGGGATAATTTGTTTTACATGTTCCAATGCCGAATCAAAATCTGCATTGGAGAATTTGTTTCTTCCATCAATCAGTTTTGCCAGCTTCAGCAGCTCTGATGAAAATGATGAATAATTTTCATTGCGTGCTAACGCTATCAAAGCACACACCATATAGGCCTTAATCTCTGGGTGCTTTTCAATACCTGCATCATAGCAGTCTGCATTAACAAAAGAGAAATCTGCTCTTTCGCAATGAAATGCGTCACGCATTAAATGCTCGAAAACTAATCTGCGTTCAACCATTATAACACAAAGTTTTTCACTCCAGCCACTCCCCGACTTTCGCATTGGTAGTAAATGAATGTTCACGTCTATATACAAAAAAAGCGTGGGAGTCTGTATCTGTCACTTGTCCCACGTAACCAGGCCTTCGCATTGCCTTTCCCCGAGGACAAGCAACATTTAGAAACCCACGCCGATATGCGAGCATAGATACAATACGCCCAAAGTATTCGTGCCGCAAATAGGGCACGAATACAATAAGGGCTATCATACCTATGGTAAAGTATGCATACCCAATGGGCATCTATTGTTGCATTGTTCTTAACGGGGATTGAAGTTGCGAAGTTCGGTCACGTTCAGAACAAAGCGCAAATAAACGCCTTTCCATATATGGAACCCAACCCCTATAGTGCAATCACACAAGAGGAATGCACTCGGCGTGGATTCGGTGACAAAGGTAAGGACTAAAAGGCTAATATGCAAAAAAATAGGGTGGAGATATGGAGGTTACAAGCTAATATCAGCTATAAGTTGAAAAAACTTTCCGAAAAAGTTTGGCGGTTCGGAGAAAATGCTTACCTTTGCACTCGCAAAACAGAAATAAAAGCTGTTGAGCCGAAATGAATGCCTCTTTAGCTCAGTTGGCCAGAGCACGTGATTTGTAATCTCGGGGTCGTTGGTTCGAATCCGACAAGAGGCTCTTAAAAGAGTTAGAAAAGTGAACGCTCGCTTTTTCTAACTCTTTTTTTGTGTTTCATATTTGCTTGCGGTGGCTGCATTGATTACCTTTGCAGTATGAAACAGCATCTTACAATAGTTAAAGTGGGCGGAAAAATTGTTGAGACGCCCGACACTCTCAATCAACTTTTGCAACGTTTCTCGGCACTCGAAGGGCCGAAAGTGCTGGTGCATGGTGGCGGACGTACTGCCACCGATGTGGCGGCACAGCTTGGCGTGGAAACACACATGGTGGACGGCCGTCGCATTACCGATGCCGAAATGCTGCGTGTGGTGACGATGGTGTATGGCGGACTGGTCAACAAAAATGTGGTGGCTAAACTGCAGGCTTGTGGCGTGAATGCGCTCGGGCTGACTGGCGCCGACATGAACGTGATACGCTCGCATCGCCGCCCGTTGAAAAACGGCATAGATTATGGCTATGTGGGCGATGTGGACAAGGTGGACGCTGACCGTCTGCAACTGCTCATAGATGCTGGTATTACTCCGGTGATGGCCCCGCTCACGCACAATGGCGAGGGCGATTTGCTCAACACCAATGCCGATACCATAGCCGGCGAAACGGCCAAGGCTTTGGCGCAGCACTACGAGGTGACGCTCGTTTACTGCTTTGAACACGCCGGTGTGCTGGCCGATGCCAATGACGAGGCCAGCGTGATACGCCGCATCACCCCCCAGACGTTTGCGCAACTCAAGGCAGACGGCATTGTGTCGGGCGGTATGTTGCCAAAGATAGAAAACAGCTTGATGGCGGTAAAGGCTGGTGTGAAGCGCGTGGTAATAACCAGCGCCGATAAAATAGGTACAAACGAAGGTACGAGCATAGAATAACGAATGAACAAATACGAAATAATGGCCCCGGTGGGGTCACGCGAGAGTTTGGCTGCTGCGCTCAAAGCCGGTGCCGACTCCATATACTTTGGCATAGAAGCACTTAATATGCGTGCCCACAGTGCCAGCAAATTTACTATTGACGATTTGCGCGACATAGCTGCACAATGTGCTGCACAGGGCGTAAAGTCATACCTGACGGTAAACACCATTATATATGATGAGGACATCGACCTCATGCACCGCATTTGCGATGCAGCACACGAGGCAGGCATTTCAGCCATTATAGCCTGCGATGTGGCAGTGATGAGTTATTGCAACCACATAGGTCAGGAGGTGCATCTGTCTACCCAACTCAACATATCAAATGCCGAGGCACTGAAGTTCTATGCCCAGTTTGCCGATGTGGCAGTTTTGGCGCGTGAACTCAACCTTGAGCAGGTGGCCAAAATACATGAGGCCATAGAGCGCGACCATATTTGCGGACCCTCGGGACAGCCCATACGCATAGAAATGTTCTGCCATGGCGCTTTGTGCATGGCAGTGAGCGGCAAGTGCTACCTCTCGCTCGACAATCTTGGTCGTTCGGCCAACCGCGGGCAGTGCATGCAGGTATGCCGCCGCAGTTATACGGTGCGCGACCGCGAAACAGGCATAGAGCTCGATGTGGACAACAAGTACATCATGAGTCCTAAAGACCTCAAAACCATTGGTTTCATAGATCAAATGATGAAGGCTGGCGTGCGCGTGTTCAAAATAGAGGGCCGCGCCCGCAGTGCCGAGTACGTTTACACCGTTGTACAGTGCTACAAAGAGGCCATTGCCGCAGTAGAGGACGGCACCTTCACGCCCGACAAGGTGGCCCAGTGGGACGAGCGGCTGAAGTCGGTGTTCAACCGCGGTTTTTGGGACGGCTACTATCTCGGTCAGAAACTTGGCGAGTGGAGCAACGTGTATGGTTCGGCTGCTACCGAAAAGAAACAGTACATAGGCAAGGGTCAGAAATACTTTTCAAAGCTTGGCGTTGGCGAGTTTTATATTGAAGCCGGCGAGTTTGAGGTGGGCGACAAGTTGCTCATTGTAGGCCCAACAACCGGTGCGCTTTACGTGACCGCTACCGACATACATGGCGACCACGGCCATGTGGACAAGGCGCTCAAGGGCATGCGTGTGGCCATACCCGTGCCCGAGAAAGTGCGCCCGAGTGACAAACTTTATAAGATAGTAAAGACCGGTGAGTAGGTGTTCGAAATTATTTTTACATTGAAAGTGCGTTATCGGGACGCAGATGTTTCCTTCGTGTGAGGGAACATAGCGGGCTATGTGACCGAGGACGAAGGGAGCAGATGCGCCTCGAGAGCGTGCTTTCAATGTGAAAATGACGCCTACTGATTGTATAAAATAATTTTGAACACCTACTCAATGAATAACCCCATATTGCTCTTCGACTTTGGTGGTGTGCTTGTCGACCTCAACCGTCCGCGCGTTGAGGCAGCGTTCGATGCTTTAGGCTTCGACATACGTCCGTACCTTGGCACTTACAAGCAGTCAGGCATATTCAGCCAGCTTGAGCAAGGGCGCATCACCACCCACGAGTTCTGCAACGAACTGCGTCGCTTGAGCGGCCATGCCGACTTGCCCGACGAAGCCCTTGTGGCAGCGTGGCAGAGTTATCTCGACACGGTGCCGGCCGACCGCCTCGACATGTTGCTCAAAATCAAGCAGCACTACCACGTGTGCTTGTTGAGCAATACCAACCGCATACATTGGCGCATGGCCGAGGACACACTGTTCAGCTACAAAGGTTTGCACGTGACAGACTTTTTTGAACACATATTCTTGTCGTGCGAGTTGGGCGTAGAGAAACCCGCCCCCGAAATATTTGCCAGAGTGGCAGAGGGCATTGGTGTGCCCGCCGGCGACATCTTGTTTTTCGACGACAGCGAAGTAAATTGTGAGGCGGCGCGCCAATGCGGCTTGCAGGCCCTTGTAGCCCCCGCCCACAGCGAATGGCTAAAATACTTTGACGAAAATGGCAAATTACACACTTCATACGTTCAAGCACAACCTTGATAATTCGACAGGTTGCTGCGCAGCCATAGGTTTTTTCGACGGTGTGCACCGCGGTCACTGCTACTTGATAGAACAAGTAAAGGCCGAGGCTGCCCGCCGCGGACTCATGCCTATAGTCATCACCTTTGAGGAACACCCGCGCCTGGCCTTGTCGCAAACGCGCTATTGGCCAGAGTTGCTCACCACCAATGCGCAAAAGTTGCAACTGCTGGCACAGACGGGATTAACCGCTTGTGCCATGTTGCACTTCGACCACACCATGTCGATGCTCACCTCGCGCGAGTTTATGGAGCTGGTGCTGAAAAAGGAACTCAACGTGCAGTGCCTGCTCATAGGCTACGATCACCATTTTGGTTCCGACCTTTCGGCCGGTTACAAAGACTACGTAAAGTATGGCAAGGAACTCGGCATAGAAGTGTTGCGCGAGCGCCCCTTCGACACCGACGACCTGCGCATCAGTTCGTCAGCCACACGCCGTTTCCTTACGGGTGGCAATGTCGAGATGGCGCGAGCCTGCCTCGGACGTCCCTATCAGCTTGAGGGCAGCGTGGTTGAGGGCCGCCATGCCGGTTCGCTCATGGGGTATCCCACAGCCAACCTCCGTCCCGACTGTGCCGAACAACTTGTGCCCGGACGCGGTGTTTATGCCGCACGGGCCGAAATAGACGGTTTCCGCTATAAAGCCATGGTCAACATAGGCTGGCGGCCGACACTCGACAATGGCAGCGACCAAACCATCGAGGCCCACTTGCTCGACTATGACGGCGGCGACCTTTACGGCCACCATCTCAAACTCAGCTTTTACCGCCGCGTGCGCGACGAACACCGTTTCGACAGCATCGAAGCACTGCAAAAGCAACTTGCCATTGATGCCGATGTGGTACGAGCCATGCTCGACGATGTGAATAGCTGACAACCGGTGCCGCAATAACAACACACGAAACTAAACTAAACACACACTTATGACAGCAATAACTATGTTGATACTGTTCGTCGCCGTTCAGTTGGTGACGGGCCTTGGGGCATTATTGTTTTCAAATCTCGACAAGTTGGGCACCGGTTATCCCATCGACCAACTTGCCGTTTCACCCATGGCCACCGGCATCTCCATGTTGGTAGGCGAAGGGCTGTTGGCGTTAGGCCTGTGGCTATGGTTCTTCCGTTTTGAAAAGGGCGTGCGAGCCAAAGCCACCGAGCGCCCAGAGTTGTTAGGCATATTCAAGTTTCACAAGCTCAAGCGTGATGTGGTGCCCGTCAAGCTTACTTGGTGGCAAGTGTTGTCGGCCATTTTTGGCGTGTTGATGATGGCCATAGCCCTGTCGCAGGCCCTCACGACCCTCGGCATGAACAACGATGCCGACATGGCACTCTTTCAAGGCATGCTCGGCAACCCCTTGTGCTGGTTGTTGTTGTGCATAGTCGGGCCAGTGTGCGAGGAGCTTGTCTTCCGCGTAGGCATTGTGCGCACCCTCTACCGCCACAAAGTGCCTGGTTGGGCCGCTGCAGCCATAGGTGCATTAGCCTTTGCCCTGGTACACGGCAATGTGACACAAGGCATACCCGCCTTCATCATAGGCGTTGTGCTCGGCTTGTACTATTTGCGTTCGGGCAATTTACGTTTGTGCTTGTCGGCACACATCGCCAACAACACGTTGGCCGTGGTGCTCATGGCGTTAGGCCAGGACGATGCCCCCGCGTCGTGGTGGAGCATAACCGTCCGCGTGGTAGTAGCCCTGCTGCTTGTGGCTGGTGCCCTGATGCCCTTGCACCGTGCGGGCAAGGCTGCACAGGCCGCTGCTTAGAACCGTACCGGTGACTCTAAAAAAAGATATACAAAATCCGTTGGCGAAATTTCCAGTTAACGGGTTAACAAGTTGACAGGTTAACAAGTAAGTATGCTTACTCTACTTATTATGTTAAAGCCATAATGGCAAGATGTCTGAAAAGACTTTGCTAACTTACCTGTCAACCCGTTAACTTGTCAACCCGTTAACCAAATCCGCCAACGCGCATACAAAATCCCCACTTACAAACTACATATAAATGAAAATAGGAACGCTCGACCTTGGCGACCGCCCAGTGGTGTTAGCCCCCATGGAGGACGTAACCGACATCGGTTTCCGTTTGCTTTGCCGTCGTCTTGGTGCGTCAATGGTATATTCCGAATTTGTGGCAGCCGATGCCTTGGTGCGCATGGTCAACAAAAGTCTCGAAAAACTCACCGTGTGCCAGGCCGAGCGCCCAGTGGCCATACAAATATACGGTAAGGACCCCGTGGCTGTGCGCGATGCTGCGCAGATAGTAGTGGAGCGTGCTCACCCCGATGTGCTCGACATCAACTTTGGCTGTCCCGTCAAGCGTGTGGCAGGCAAGGGGGCTGGTGCCGGTTTGTTGCAGGACGTGCCCCGCATGCTCGAAATAACCCGTGCTGTGGTTGATGCTGTTGATGTGCCCGTCACCGCTAAAACCCGTTTGGGCTGGGACGCCGAGCACAAAATAATAGTGCCGTTGGCCGAGCAACTGCAGGACTGCGGCATACAGGCACTCACCATACATGGGCGCACCCGTGCCCAGATGTACACAGGCGAAGCCGACTGGAGCTTGATAGGCGAGGTCAAGCGCAATCCGCGCATGCGCATTCCCATCATAGGCAATGGCGACATCACTTCGGCGCAAGGTGCCGTCGGGGCATTTGAGCAGTTTGGGGTAGATGCCGTCATGGTAGGCCGCGCCACCTTTGGCCGCCCCTGGATATTTAAGGAGATACACGATGCTTTACACGAGGGTGACCACAGTGTTGATGATGTCATACCCAGCCAGTATGCACCTATGACAGCCGATTGGAAACTCGATGTGCTCAAGGAGCAAGTGCGTCAAAGTGTGGCGCGCATTGACGAGTATCGCGGCATACTGCACATACGCCGTCATTTGGCAGCCACGCCTCTGTTTAAGGGACTTCCCAATTTCCGTCAGACACGCATCAACATGTTGCGTGCCGAAACGGTAGAAGCCTTGTTCGACATTATGGAGAGCACCCGACCACTCATACGCGAGGCAGAGGCGGCAGGCACCGCATTACAATCTTAAAACTGATACAACCCACTATGGCAGATAAAACAATCAGCGACGATAAATATTATTACGTCATCAGCGAGGTGGCGCAGATACTCGGCGTGAGCGAGACCTTGTTGCGTTATTGGGAAAAAGAGTTCCCGCAGCAGATAACGCCCAAGAAAGGCTCACGTGGTGTGCGTCGTTACACCAAGGAGGACATAGAGAAGATACGTACCATTTACGACCTTGTAAAAGTGCGCGGCCTTAAACTGGCTGCTGCACGTGAGGTGCTCAAGCAAAACAAACAGGGTACTGCCCAACCGCTCGAAGCCATACAGCGCCTGCGCAAAGTGAAGGAAGAACTGGTGGCCATGAAGCGTGCCCTCGAAAGTATGTAAATTGGGTTAGGGGGTTAGGAGGTTAGGAGGTTAAAGGGTTAGGAGGTTAGAGGGTTAGGAGGTTAAAAAGTCACCTTTATGAATTAGATAACCAAGAGTAATCTTTTAACCCAACTTTCGGATTTAGAAAGTGCGGGCTGAAAGCCCAATGGAGCACTCAGCCCAGGGCAAGCGAAGCGGCAC
>OGJE01000638.1_pt1 | contig 11607 bp, 7 predicted proteins | sample 1571981 | NCBI WGS metagenome assembly OGJE01 (sample SAMEA2582118, study PRJEB24529) | metagenome | biome: Human gut stool | place: China | collected 2011
CCAGGAAGATAGGAATCAGGTTAGGGTAGTTGAGGCGCTTCATCTGGTTACCCAAAACCTTCTCGGTATGGGCGATGGCAAGCTCTGTACCCACCACGGTGACACGGTCGCCCAACTGAAGCTTCAGCTGTGGAGTAGCAATCAAATCCACACCGTTGCGGTTAACACGGGTGATGTTGGCGCCGAGGCTTGAACGAATCTGCAACTGGCTGATGCTCTTGCCGTTGATGCCTGGCTTGGTGATGCGAATGCGGCGGGTAATCAAATCCTCGCCAAACTTCTCCTCGCTCACCTGTACCTTCTTGCCGAGCAGGGCGATGACAGGCTCCACTACGGTAGGATTGGCAACAATCTGCAGAATATCGCCCTCGTTGATTCGGGTCTGGCCATTCACCACCTCATCGTGCCTATCGCTATCTTTGCGGATAATCTTGGAAACCATGAAGTCGCGCTTCAAGATTTCTCTCATCTGCTTAATGGTGTCGCCGAATACCATCTGGTTGGTCACCTGCACGGAGAAGGTGTTCAGGGTCATCGCCTCCAGGTGTCCCATACCGCGCTTGGCAGCAGCTTCCTCCTCGCTCTTATTAATACGTAACGCGTACCTTAATATAATAAAGGAGAGGATAACGCCGAGCACACCCATAGGGTAGGCGATGGCGTAGCCGGCTGCGATAGAAGGGGCGTCGATGTGGCGCAGGTCGCTGAATGCCTGCTGGGCAGCACCGAGTCCAGGGGTGTTGGTAACGGCACCCGAGAGAATACCAGCCATAGAAGTGATGGATGTTCCCGAGAACGAGAAGATGGCGAGGGTGGTAACGATGCTCAATGCCACCACGATGATGCTGAGCAGGTTGAGACTTTTGCCGCCGTTCTTGAACGAAGCGAAGAAACCTGGTCCTACTTCCAGACCGATGGAATAGACGAAGAGAATCAATCCGAACTCCTTGAGGAAGTGGAGCAGATGCTCATCGAGATTGAGAGAGAAGTGACCGAAGATGAGGCCGATGAAGAGAATCCAAGCCAATCCCAGGGAAACACCCTTCACTCTCAACTTTCCTAAACTCAAGCCCAGGGTGATGACCAACGCCAGGATCAGCACGGAGTGGGCCACTCCGCCTCCCCATAGGTCAGGGAAGCCATAAAACAGATTTTTTAAGATATCCATATTCTTATATTATATGTTATTGATTTCTTATTTTTATTTCTTCTTTTATATGTTATTGGTTTCTACCATAACTACTTTCGCCATCTTCTATGCTTGTTGTAGTATTTTACTATACTCGCATATCTCTGATTTTCGATTGCAAAGTTATGGATAAAATCGAAAGCAAAAAAGGATTGGCGTTGGAATGAGTCGATTTCTGCTATAAGCATTTTCGATAGAAAATAAAGCGGATGGATGGGGTATTTGCTGGGGAAAGGAAAAGTTTTCGGGCAAATAATAGATTTTTATGAGAAAGTAGGCACTATTTTGCGGAATTTATTGTAACTTTGCCTTCAGATTTAGTTATTGGAAAATTGAATTGAAAATAGAATAGTAAATATCGAATAATAAATGGATAAGATGATAACAGATACTCCAAGAGAAAAGGAATTGGAGACCAGAGACGAGCAGTTTCTTGCCGAGGTGAAGGACAAGAGAATTGCCGTGCTGCTTTCGGGCGGCGTAGATAGTTCGGTGGTGGTGTGGGAATTTGCCCGTCTGGGCTTGCATCCTGACTGCTTCTACATCAAGATTGGACCGGAAGAGAAGGAGGAATGGGACTGTTCTTCTGAGGAAGACCTGGAGATGGCTACAGCCGTGGCACGTAAGTATGGCTGCAAGCTGCAAGTGATTGACTGTCACCAGGAATACTGGAACGAGGTGACTCGCTACACCATGGATAAGGTGAAGGCGGGATTCACTCCGAACCCCGATGTGATGTGCAACAGGCTCATCAAGTTTGGTGCCTTCGATGAGAAGATGGGGCACAACTACGACCTCATCGCCACAGGTCATTATGCGCAGACCGAAACGGATGAGAACGGCGACAAATGGCTCGTAACGAGTCCTGATCCCGTGAAGGACCAGACCGATTTTCTGGCTCAGATAGAGAGTTGGCAATTACGAAAAGCGATTTTCCCTATCGGTCATCACATCAAAAATGAAATTCGTGAGATAGCCGAAGAGGAACATTTGATTAATGCCAAGCGCAAGGATAGTCAAGGAATTTGCTTCCTGGGGCAGATTAACTATAACGATTACATCCGCCGATACCTGAGCGAGAACCCGGGCGATGTGATTGAGATGGAGACGGGCAAGCGCATCGGCGGCCACAAGGGTTTGTGGTTCCACACCATCGGCCAGCGCAAGGGTCTGGGCTTCGGCGGCGGTCCTTGGTTCGTGATTAAGAAGGATGTGGAGAACAACATTCTGTATGTGAGTCATGGTTACGACCCTCAATCGGCTTACAAGCAGGATTTCCCCCTTCAGGATTTCCATTTCCTCACCCGCGAGGTGGCGATGCAGAAGGTAACGTTCAAGATTCGCCATACGCCGGAGTATCATCCTGCTACTATCGAAAAGCTCGAAGATGGCAGATGGATGATTCATTCAGAGGAGGCGATTCACGGCGTGGCTCCCGGTCAGTTCTGCGTAGTGTATGATGAGAACCATCATCGCTGCTATGGTTCGGGAGAGATTACGGTGTAATATAAGGCGAGATTACTGTAGTTAAATGAGATTACGGTGAAGCTTTTTCTTCTTGAATTTCGAAAAATGGGGATTTCCTAATTAATGGGGATTCCCCATTTCTTTTTTTCTTATTACCTTTGCACCCGATTTTAGAATGATAACAAAAAAGATAACGAAAAAGATAATAAAAAACAGGATATTATGAATCGAATCGTAATGATGGCGATGGCGGGTTGCGGCATCGTCTTGCCCGTATCGGCTCATGAGGCAACTGTGGCTGATGCAGCCCATGCGGCAACAACAGCTGCTAAAACTGATGCAGCCCCAACTGCTGCCCATGCCGAAAATACAACCCTGTCGGATAGCAGCAAGGTATTTGATATTGACGAAGTGGTGGTCGTTTCACAACCCAAGGAGGTGATGCGACTCCGCCAGCAGGCACTCAGCAGCACTTCGATGAGCAGCTCGCTGATGAAGAAAATGGGAGCCTCTGATTTGAGAGACCTTTCACTTTTTGTTCCTAATTTCGTGATGCCGAATTACGGCAGCCGACTCTCTTCTTCAGTTTATGTAAGAGGCATCGGAAGCCGTGTCAACAGTCCTGCCATCGGACTCTATCTCGATGGAATCCCCGTGATGAGCAAGTCGGCTTTCAATCTCCACAACTACCAGTTGAGTAGGGTGGATGTGCTCCGCGGTCCTCAGGGAACCCTCTACGGCCAGAATACGGAGGGCGGATTGGTAAAAATGTATTCCCACAATCCCTTTGATTATCAAGGCTCTGAGGTAAGGCTCAGCTACGGCAGCAAGTATTATCGCAACGTAGAGGCTGCCCATTATCATAAGTTCAATAATCATCTCGCCCTTTCTCTTGCCGGCTTCTACGAGGGAGAAAAGGGATTTTTCAGAAATTCCTTTACGGGCGAACGCTCCGACCAATACGATGAGGCTGGCGGCAAACTGCTGCTCAAGGCACGATTCAATTCGGGCTGGAAGATGGATGTGCTTGCCAATTACCAATACGTAGATCAGAATGGATTTCCTTATGGCAAGCTGAATTTGGAAACCGGAAAGGCAGATCTTCCTGCCTCTACCTTCCCCGGCACCTATAGAAGAAACAATCTCATCTCGGGTTTCAAACTGGGCTATTCGGGCAGGGGCTTCGACTTCTCCTCTGTCTCCAGCTACCAGTATCTGAAAGACCGTATGCTCATGGATCAGGATTATCTCTCAGCCCCTTACATGCGCATCCTGCAGGAGCAGCTTCAGAACTCCTTTACCCAGGAACTCTCCTTCAAGAGCAATCGTGCCGTGGGCGGCTTCTGGAATTGGGCCGTGGGCGGCTTCTTCTCCCGTCAATGGCTGAAGACCAATGGTCCCGTGTTCTTCGATGAGGCGATGACCACGCCGATAGGCAACGGCATTCAGCAGCAGATGTATTCCGCCATCCATGCTTCGATGGTGAAGTCGATGATGAATAAGGGAATGCCTGAGGCGGCTGCTAAGGCGGCTGCTGCGGCTGCGATAGAGAAGGCGGGCGGCATCAGCATGGCGGTGAGCATGGGTGCTCCGGGCGTTTACCATACGCCGCAAACCAACCTGGGCTTCTATCACGAGAGCAATTTCAACCTCACCTCCCGACTGGTGGCTACGCTCGGCATCCGCTACGACCTGATGCACACCAGCATCCATTATCAGTCGGCTGCCTTCATGGCAATGACGGCAAACATGATGGGGCAGAAGGCCACCTTTACCCTGAAGAGTGCCCTGGATGGAAAGGCGAAAGATGATTACAGCCAGCTCTTGCCAAAGATAGGAATCACTTACCAGCTCGACGACCAGCAGAGCAATCTCTACGCCACCGTGAGCAAGGGCTACCGTGCCGGAGGATACAATATTCAGATGTTCAGCGACATTCTGCAAACCGAACTGAATGCCCACCGCCAGCAGGCGATGCGTGGCGATTACGACGTGCCTCATACGCCGGAAGATTATGAAAAGGTGAACCAGACGATTTCGTACAAGCCCGAAGTTTCCTGGAACTACGAGGTGGGTGCCCATCTCAATCTCTTCGACCATGCGCTCCATTTCGACCTGGGTGCCTTCTACATGAAGGTGAAGAACCAGCAGCTCTCCGTGATGGCTGGCAACTACGGCTTCGGAAGAATGATGGTGAATGCCGGAAAGAGCCACAGCTGCGGCATAGAGGCTGCCCTGCGCGGACAGCTTGCCAACGGCAAACTCGACTGGATGCTGAATTATGGTTACACCCGAGCTGAGTTTGATGAATACACGGATGGCGAAGGCGATAAGGCCGTGAGCTACAAGGATAAGAAGGTGCCTTACGTGCCGGAGCACACCCTCTCGGCGATGGCGGATTATCGCTTGCAGTTTGATTCCAGTCTCTTGCGCAGCATGGTTCTGGGTGCCAACGTCAACATGCAGGGCAAGATTTATTGGGATAACGCCAACAGTTATGGTCAGGATATTTATGCCGTGTTGGGTGCGCATGTGGCCTTCGATTTGGGCAAGGTGCAGTTGAATCTGTGGGGCAAGAACCTTACGGACACCAATTACAACACCTTTGCCGTGGATAATGCGGCTACGGGCAAGCGTGAATACTTTGCCCAGCGTGGCAACCCATTCCAATGTGGTGTGGATGTAAGCTTCCGCTTTTAATGCTTACTGATAAATAAGCTTTTAATGTTTACAGATAAATAAAAAAGGCTCATCGGCATTTTCTGCGATGAGCCTTTTCTGCATTTCCTATTGATTCATAATACTATTCAGCAACTCCTGGCAGGCATCTTCGAGCAGCGTGATGACGAGTTCAAAGTCGCTGTAGTCGCCGTAGTACGGGTCGGGAACGGTGGTGTATTCACGATGATTCGTCAGAAAATCGGCCATGCGAACCACCTTGTCCTTATCTGCCTGGCAGGAAGCCATAGAGGTGATGGCGCGATAGTTTTCGTTGTCCATCACCACGATGGTTTCATATTTCTTGAAGTCTGATTTCTGAAATTGGCGGGCGTGACTGTTGAAGTTGTAGCCATGTTCAGCTCCGCATTTTCTCATGCGGCTATCAGGCAGCTGTCCCACGTGCCAGTTTCCTATTCCCGCAGAATCAATTTCAAACTCATCCTGCAGCCCTGCCTTCTCCACCAGGCTCTTCATGATGCCCTCGCCGGCAGGCGAGCGGCAGATGTTGCCCAGGCAAATGAATAATACCGTATGTTTACCTTTCTTTGTCATCATTTAAAAATCTAATATTTATTGTTTTGTTTGCAAAGTTAGTATAATAATCTTTATTATGCAAGATTTTTCCATTCTTTTTTATTTCCTTTTTAAAAAAGAAAGGGCAAAAAAAATCCCGATAAAGAACAGGAATCTGTCTCTATCGGGAAAAAGGGGGAGTATTACTAATAAAAAAATTAGTCGATTTCCTCGTCAGCCTCGTAACCGCCCATCTCGCGGATGGCGTTCTTCAGCATCGTGTACTGCTGGTAGAGGTTGTTCACAGCCTCCTCGCCCTTGGTGTAGTCGTGCATTGGCGCCTTGAGGAAGAAGCTCAGGAAGCGCTGGGTGCCGTAACGGCCAGCACGCGCTGCAAGGTCGCTCAGCAGAGTGAGGTCGAGCAGCAATGGAGCTGCAAGGATTGAGTCGCGGCAGAGGAAGTTGATCTTGATCTGCATAGGATAACCCATCCATCCGAAGATGTCGATGTTGTCCCAACCCTCCTTGTTATCGTTGCGTGGTGGATAGTAGTTGATGCGAACCTTGTGGTAATACTGAGTGTCCTCATCGTTGCCGTGGCCATAGAGGTCTGGCTGGTCCTCTGGCTTCAGGATAGTCTCCAAGGTAGAGAGCTTGCTCACCTCCTTGGTGTGGAAGTTGGCTGGCTCATCGAGAACAAGACCGTCGCGGTTGCCCAGAATGTTGGTTGAGAACCATCCGTTCAAGCCCAGGCAGCGGGTGCCGATGATAGGAGCGAAACCGCTCTTCACCAGAGTCTGACCCGTCTTGAAGTCCTTGCCGGCGATAGGCATCTTGGTCTTCTCTGCGAGTTCCCACATGGCTGGAATATCAACTGTGGTGTTAGGCGCACCCATGATGAAAGGAGCACCCTCAGTAAGGGCAGCGTAGGCGTAGCACATGGATGGGGCAATGTGCTGGCGGTCGTCAGCCTTCATCGCAGCCTCGAGAGCAGCCAGTGTGCCGTGGATTTCCATGTCCACAGGTACGTAGATTTCAGTAGAAGCAGCCCAGATTACAACGATGCGTGCGCAGCCGTTCTTCTCCTTGAAGTCGCGGATGTCCTGGCGCAGCGCCTCAACCATTTCCCAGCGGGTCTTGCAGTCCTTCACGTTGTCGCCGTCCAGGCGTTTGGCGTAGTTCTTGTCGAAGGCAGCCTTCATAGGCACCACCTTCTCCAGTTCCTCGCGCACAGGGTTGATGTCCTTCTCCTTCAGCACCTCGGCATACATGGCAGCCTGGTAAGCATTCTGCGGATAAACATCCCAAGTGCCGAAAACAATATCGTTGAGGTCGGCGATAGGCACGATGTCCTTGTAGTGCAGATACTTCTTGTCTGCACCCTTGCCCACGCGAATCTTATCGTATTGAGTCATTGAACCTACTGGCTTTGCAAGTCCCTTGCGAGCCATGAACACACCTGTCATGAATGTGGTAGCTACGGCTCCACAACCTACGACCATGATACCCAGCTTACCTTCAGCTGGCTTTACATTGTTTTGTTCCATTACTAACAGTTATTAAACAGTTATTTAAGTCTTCTAAACTTTTTTGAATTGATTGATTGATTGAATTGTTCCATCGGATAAGGTGGAAGAGTGCCTTCCCCGATAGCCGAATGTCGCTTTTCTGATTGCAAAGATAATGAAAACTGATGGATAAAGTGTAGTTTTTGATGAAATTCTTCATGAAATTTAGAAATATTAGCATTGGATTCGAGATTATTAGCATTGGAATGGTAAAAATGGCAATAATTTGAAGGAAAAGGGGATTGATTTTGTGACAAAATGTAGGAAGATGTTTTTTTTCTTGAATATTTTCTCGTTTTTCTATTTTTTGCCGTATCTTTGCAGGTAAGAAGATTTAGAGTTAATCATAAAATAGAAAACAGAATATAGAATTAAATAAGAATATAGAAAATAATAAAATAGTAATTATGATAGACCGCTGTTACATCGAAATAACCAATACTTGCAATCTGAATTGCGATTTCTGCCCCAAGCATCATCGCAGGAAGAGGCAGTTGAGTGCAGAGGAATTCAATCTCATCACGGATAAGGTGAGGGGCAAGGTGTGCTTCCTCTATTTCCATCTGATGGGCGAGCCGCTGCTCCATCCGCTGCTTCCGCAGTTCGTGAGGATGGCTAACGAAAAGGGGTTCAAGACGGTGCTCACATCCAATGGAACCCTGCTCCATCGATGCCTGCCGCTGCTCGAAGCCCTGCCCCATAAAATCCAGCTCTCGCTGCATTCGCACGAAAGTAATGCCCGGGGCGAACTGGCAAGCTACATGCAGGAGGTGATGAATTTCTCCATGCAGGCAGCCGAAAAGGGCACCTGCATGGTGCTCCGACTCTGGAACCAGGGCGGAAGAGACCTGGAAAACGTGGAGGTGATGAAGCTCATAGAGCAATACGTGCCGAAACCCTGGAAGGAACGCCCCGACGGATTCCGACTCACAGACCATCTCTATCTGGAATTCGACCGGAAATTCGAATGGCCTACGGCTGGGGAGGAATCGGAAAAGAATCTGAAGGAGAAATCGGAGAATGAATCGGAGAATGAATCAGGTGAGGAATCTCCTAAAAAAGAAAAGAAACAGCTTTTCTGCAAGGCCCTGATTAAGCAGATAGGCGTCCTATCCGATGGAAGCCTCGTGCCCTGCTGCCTCGACCACGATGGCGATGTGGTGCTGGGCAATCTTCTGCATCAATCTCTCGAAGAAATTCTCGCTTCGCCCCGGGCGCAGGCGCTGATAGAAGGATTCAAGCATCACACGGCTTCTGAAAAACTCTGCCAGAACTGCGAATCAGCCCTGGCTGGCAACAGCTTCAGGGGAAAAGCCAGAAGCTCGGAAAAATAAAAGCTCCGGCTCGTAATCTCTCGGAAAATCTCTCGGAAAAATAAAAAATAGTAATATATAAATCTTAAAAAAATATAGCATGACAATAACCCTTATCATATTAGTTATCACGGTTGCCATGTTTATATGGGGCAGGGTGAGGGCCGACATCGTGGCACTCACAGCCCTGGCAGCCCTGCTGGTGCTCGGAATCCTTACCCCCGCCGAAGCCCTGGCTGGCTTCTCATCGCCCATCGTCATCATGATGATAGGACTCTTCGTGGTGGGAGGAGCCATCATGCAGACGGGCCTCGCCAAGCTCACGGGCAATAAGCTCATGGCACTCTCGCGAGGCAACGAAACCATCACCTTCCTCCTCGTGATGCTCGTTACATCCTTCATCGGAGCCTTCGTCAGCAACACCGGAACCGTGGCCCTCATGATGCCCATCATCATGAGCATCGCAGCCGGGTCGGGCATGCAGTCGTCACGATTCCTCATGCCCCTCGCCTTCGCCGGAAGCCTGGGCGGAATGCTCACTCTCATCGGTACGCCGCCCAACCTGGTCATCGACGAGGTGCTCACCGAAGCCGGCTATCAGCCGCTCGCCTTCTTCAGCTTCTTCCCCGTGGGCATCATCGTCATCGCCATCGGCATCATCGTGCTCATGCCCCTGAGCAAAATCTTCCTCAGTAAAAGCCAGGGAAGCAAGAAAAAGAAAAACGCCAAGTCGCTCGACGACCTGGTGGATGAATACCGGCTGCTCGACAATCTGCATCGATTCATCGTGCCCAGCAGCCGCACCTCCGCCGCCCGCGATGAAAACGGCAACCAGCTTGACATCGTGGGAAAGACCTTGAAGGAACTCAGCATCCAGAAGAAATACGGCGTGAGCATCATCGAGATAAGAAACGAAAAGAAATCGCGACTCGGGCTGGTGAAGGACGTGAACCAGAACATGGCGAAGAGCAGCAGCACCATCCAGGTGCACGACACCTTATATATAATAGGTGACGAGCAGAAGATGCAGCGCTTTGCCCGGGACTACGGACTCCGGAAGATGAAGGACGTGAAGATTGATTTCTACGACCTGGGATTGACGGAGATAGTAGTGATGCCAACCTCCAACTTTGTCGGATTGCGCATAGGCGAGGCCAACCTGCGCAAGCGGTTCGGCATCAACGTGCTGGGTGTGAAGCGAGGCTCATCATCCTCTTCTTCTGAGGGTGGCAGAGGCGGCAGCGAATACATCACGGATAATCTGATAGTCGCCAAGCTGCACGTGGGCGACATGCTGCTGGTGCAGGGCGAATGGACCAACCTGGCGCATCTCACCGCCGACACCACCAACTGGGTGGTCTTGGATCAGCCTGAGAAGACTGCCGACAAGGTTTTGCTGGATTACAAGGCGCCCGTGGCAGCAGCCATCATGCTCCTGATGATAGCCATGATGGTGTTCGATTTCATCCCCGTGGCTCCAGTAACGGCAGTAATCATAGCCGGACTGCTCACCGTGTTTGCCGGCTGTTTCCGCAACGTGGAGGCGGCGTACAAGACCATCAACTGGGAGAGCATCGTGCTGATAGCCGCCATGATGCCGATGTCTACGGCGCTGGAGAAGACGGGAGCCTCGGCATTGGTATCTCAGGGGCTGGTAGACAGTCTCGGGGCGATGGGTCCAACGGCTCTGCTAGCCGGCATTTACTTCACCACCTCGCTGATGACGATGTTTATCAGCAACACCGCCACCGCCGTATTGATGGCTCCGATAGCCCTGGTGGCAGCGCAGCAGGTGGGCGTGAGTCCATACTCCTTCCTTTTTGCCGTGACCCTGGGAGCCAGCATGTGCTTCGCCTCGCCGTTCTCCACCCCGCCTAATGCGCTGGTGATGAAGGCCGGAGGCTACACGTTTATGGATTACGTAAAGGTAGGATTGCCGCTGCAGATCATCATCGGCGTGGTCATGACGTTTGTCCTGCCGCTGCTGTTTGAATATTAGGGATAGACTTTCGCATGCGGTTCAAGTACGGGCTGAAGGCCCAAAAGCTCCTAGCCCAGGGCATCGCCCTGGGTATAATAGCAATCAGCAAGACGCCCTGTAAGGGCAAAAGCTTTATGTTTTGCCTGGAGTTTTAAAGCTTTTGCCCTTACTATTATATTTGCACTTGGAAAAATAAAGAGGTATTTTCCTCCCGATTATGGCAAGTGTGAATCTGTGTAAATCTGTGGAATCTGTGGGACTTTTGAATTAATGAATTAATGGGGTTATTCAACAGAATCCGGTAGGAGAATCTTGGTTATTTCCCGCTCCCCGAAATCTATCATGGCGTTGAAGAGGCTCACTTTTTCCGCCTTTCTGAGGTCTTCTAGTGTGAGCTCGGCTTCCTCGATGATGCCGGCTTCCAGAAGCTGGGCTCGCTTGGTTCCCAGGAGCAGGGGATGCTTGGGGGTGAGCCATCTGTTGCCGTCAAAGAGGGCGAGGTTGGTGAAGGAGGTGTCTGTGATCAAGCCGTTTTTTACGATGATGATTTCATCGCAATCGCCTTTCTGGGCTGCCAGGGCGTTGAGCGCACTTCGGTCGGTACTCTTGTAGGTGTAGTCGATATTATTATCCTCTACCACCTTGAGGGAATGAATCTCCTTCATCTTGTAGGGGGCGTATTCGATGGCTTCCACGCCCTGGATGCCATAAACCACTCGTGCTTTGTAAAGGTTCATTTCCTCATTTGGGGAAATGAGGGATGAGAGTTTTATTTCTTCAGATGCGAGGGATAGAAAGGATGGAAAGAACCTGCGGATGGTTCTCTCCATTCTTGCCTGATGATAGGGCAGGGCC
>OGJE01000641.1_pt1 | contig 11560 bp, 4 predicted proteins | sample 1571981 | NCBI WGS metagenome assembly OGJE01 (sample SAMEA2582118, study PRJEB24529) | metagenome | biome: Human gut stool | place: China | collected 2011
TTTGCCCAATATTCATCAGAATTGAACAAATCGGACATATCATATCCATCAAAGTAATTATCCCATAATTCTTTCATTTCTGGATACTTCTCCACATATGCAGCAAAAAGTTCATTCCATTTATCCTCTGCCTTTGCCATATTATCAGCAAGTTCCTTGTAATGGTCATATACTTCCTTAGGAACTTCAAAATCACCCTTGCAAGGCCAGTTAATATTTTCCTTAAGAGCAGCCACATTATCAACACCAAGAGGTTCTCCGTGTGCACTTGCCTTGCCCTGCTTAGCTGGACAGCCATAACCAATAAGTGTATTAACCTTAATAAGTGATGGTCTTGTCTTATCAGCCTTAGCTTCCTCTATTGCCTTGCCGATTGCTTCAAGGTCGTTGCCATCCTCAACTTCTATTGTCTGGAAACCAAATGCCTTAAATCTTGTAACTACATCTTCTGTAAATGCTATATCTGTGCTTCCCTCAATAGATATATTGTTTGAATCATAGAATACAATAAGCTTTGAAAGTCCTAGTGTACCAGCAAGTGAGAAACACTCTGATGAAATACCTTCCATCATACATCCATCTCCACCAAGTACATAAGTATAATGGTCTACAACCGGAAAGCCTTCCTTGTTAAATACTGATGAAAGATGTGCCTCTGCCATTGCCATACCAACTGCCATTGCCATGCCCTGTCCTAATGGACCCGTTGTAGCCTCAACACCTACAGTATGTCCATATTCCGGATGACCCGGTGTGAGTGAACCAAACTGTCTGAAATTCTTAACTTCTTCAAGTGAAAGATTACCTATTCCAAATAAATGGAATAATGAATAAAGAAGCATTGAGCCGTGTCCACCTGATAACACAAATCTATCTCTGTTAACCCAGTCTGGATTGTGTGGATTATAATTCATATGTTTTGCAAATAATTCATAAGCAACAGGTGCTGTTCCAAGTGGTAATCCAGGATGTCCTGAATTAGCTTTCTGTATCGCATCAGCGGATAAAACCCTGATTGCGTTTACTGACATTTCTTCAATATTCATAAGTATCCTCCATTCTTGTGCATATGCACACTATAAGTTATATTTTATTATCAATCTTTAAAATCTGCTTCTATAAGGAATATAACATCTCCTCGTTCACTACGCTTCTTCTTAAGTCCACCAAAGAACTTTCTTGACGCTCTCTTTTCAGAGTTGGCAATTGCCCTGTTGATAATCTCTTTAATATCATCAAGCTTGATATTATCATTAACACTATGAAGCTTGTCAATCTTTAAATACAGTTCAAGAAGTGCATCATCATCAACCTCATACTGTCTCTTTCTTGCAAAACGCTTTGCCATATCAACAAGTTCATTAACTGTGTACTGCTTTAATGTAATTCTATGGTTAAATGTCTTTACCATATCCGGATTAAAGTTCACAAGCACATTCATCTCTGCATCTGAATCTTCAAATATAACAACCATTCTATCTGTATCTTCGTTAAGACAGGATATAATCTCATTAATCCTCTTAGGCTGTATTGTACCTGCACCTTCAACGATAAGAGCTGTACCCTTAAGCTTGCCCATAGCTTTGGTTATGCCTCTCTGGTTAATACTCTCGCCAGATGTCTTGGCAATCTTCTTTGGTCTGTCAGGATATACATAATTAATAGCTCTTACAATTGTTCTAGCAAGATCTGTCTTATCAGAGCTTGAATTACCTGATATAAGAATGTTACCACACGAAGAATTAGTCATAGCCATCTCTTCATCAAGTGACTCGAATAAATCTACAAGCTGCTCCTCAAGTCCAGGCATCTCTCTGTATTTTTTAAATATCTTAGCAAGCTCCCCGGATAATTTCTTATCATTATGCCAAACCCTGTCATTGTCATCTTCATTATCCATTGAAGATACATTGAACTTCATATTCATACCCGGCGTAACAAAATCTGTAGCTGCAATCTCTGGCTCAGCGGCTCTGCTGTACTCTGCTTCTGAATTATTAACGTTGTTATAATTGTTAAGAACCTCATCTGTTACTGGCTCAAAATGTGTTGTGTTAAGAGTGAGTTCTTCATTCTCAGGTTCAGCGGCTTTTTCATTAACAGTATCTGATACTTCTGGTCTTTGCCATTCGCTGTCGTCCTGTGCCTGTTCACTATTATTGGCAATTACATTACCACTCACCGCTTCAACATTATTGGCAACTGTATTACCACTCACCGCTTCACCGTTATTAACACCTGTGCTACCGCTCACTGCTTCGCTATTATTAACATCTTCTGCCACTTTTAAAGCTTCTCTGGCTCTCTCAAGCTCCTGTGTCATTTTCTGATCTAATATAAACGAAGCCTTTCCCGTTCTCATAGCCAGATCTCTCTTAGCCGCACCAAGTAAAACCTCTGCATCAGCTAATCTCTTAGCCTCCCTCTCGCTGAATTCTGTTCCCTTTCTTAAAGCCTCTTCTTTCTTCATGGCAACAATCTTCTCGTAAGCTTCACTCTTCTCATCTTTCTCATCAAGCATACGCTCTAACTCAACCTTAGAGAACTCTCTTGTATCCTGCTTGCCATACTTTTCTTCTCTTACAGTTTCCATCCAGTCAGCTATGCTTAACTGTCCTTCAATCTGCTCATCTTCTATGTTCTCTGCTTCATCATCTACGTAAACAGTATTAGCATTTCCTGCATTACTATCTGCTGTGCCATCAGTTCTTGACTCACTTGTCTTTGCCGGACTCTCATTCAATACTTCGGACATTCCTGTCTTTCTTTCAAATGGAGGCTTAAATGACTCCTCATCACTAAATATATCATTAATATTCTTAGCAAGTTCTTCCTGAATATTATGAGTATCATAAAGGTTATAATTAGGTACTTTAACCTCTATGTCCATAGCATCAGCTTTCTCATCAATACGCTTTCTTGCCGCCTCCCGTGCTTCTTCTTCGTCTTCCTTGGTAATCTTATCACAGCTGTTCTCAATATTTCTTTTTGCGTTCTCGATAAGCTCCTTTAATGACATAGAAGCCTTGCTGACATTCTCATTAAGCTTCTTATCTGCACTCTCATCTACAGAATTCCCTTCTGCTTCCTGTCTTCTAAGAGCATTTACAATTGACTCTTTTAATGCACTGCTCTGGTCATTCTGGACAAGATCCATTGATAAACCAGATGTATCTTTTACACCAGCCACGTCTGAACTTCCCGCCACATTAACATTTCCTGTTGAACGGTCATTTCCGGTATAATCAATATTACCCACTGGCTGTTCTCCTGCAACATCTTCAGATTTAAATCTTAAAGCTTTATCAGTCACATTAGAATACCTGCTGTCTGAAGCCTTGTTAGAAGGTGCTGCTTTGTCTGAATCAGCTTTATCATCTTCATCAAGCAGATCGCCGACTTCGTCCTTTTTAAGACGTGCAAGCTCTTTCTGCTCCATAAATAATCTTTCTTTGTTAGCTTCTTCGTCAGACTTTCTTGCGTTAATCTCACTTAAAATCTTCTTCTGTGTGTTAGTCATAGTAACACCCAGCTTTTCCTTAAGCTTTACAGCTTTCTCTACATATATGCCATCCTGAAACCATAATACAAGGTTATCACAGGTCTTAGAACAATCTTCTTTTCTTCCTGTCTTGTAATATAATTCTGCAAGCTCATACATATATTTCTCGTCAATCTCAGCTTCCTTATACTTTTCAAGTATATCAACAAGCTCAGTATCAGGTGCATCCTGTGCCCTTCTTAAGTCGTAATATAAGATATACTTATTAACATCGTGTGCTGATAATTTGGCGTATTCCCTGTATAATTCTTCAGCATTTTCAAAATCGTCAACTTTGATAAAGAATTCTGTGAGCTTATATATAAGCTTTCTGCCTCCAAGGTTACGGTTGTATGCAAGAATTGCCATATCTCTTGCTTCTTCGTAGTCTCCTGCCGCTTCCTGTACATTAATTATCGTTGCAAGCGTAGACCAGTCTTTTACTTTATTCCAGTTCATCTGCTTTGCAATCTCTGCTGCCTGCTTATATTCTTTCTTAGCTGCAAGCTTCTTTATCTGTTCCAACTTTATATTAAACTCATATTTATCCACGTTAAAGACCTCCATTATGTCAATGAATCGACCCTCAAATTCCAATAATACGGCATATTAATGCCAATTTAAACATTCCGTATAATTTTATCACAGTAAAGTATCCTTGTAAACCTGCTATATGAAATCAAAGCTTGCCTGTTCATAGTCCATTCTTGTGTATTCCAATTCAGTCTCTTTAACATTACTATAATAGTCAACAACAACTGTCTGCTGCCTTTTGTCTGCCATCTTCTGCCCAAGTATATAATTAACATCAAACCTTGAGGTAATTGCCGGTGTTGCACCTCTTGCAGGAACAATGAGCTGTACATGGTTTACTGCAAGCAGTTTAAAGATTGGCTCCCATATATATATATCCTTTGCCGCACCAAATGGATTATCTATAAATATAGTCTTACCCAAAGGCTGTCCATCTGATACTGTGTTCATATTGGAAATATAATTAATAATAGCTATAAGGAACTGTATATATATCCCCTGCGACTGTCCTGTTGAGCCTACAGCTTCCTCATATCTTAAATATCTGCTCTGGTCTTTTATTCTCTCTCTCTTGTAAAGATTAATTCTTACTGAATTCATATCCGTTACAATTACTGAGAAAAGCCGTTTCCATGAAAGCCTGCTTCTTATATATCTGAAACGTTCTTCCTGCTCCTTAAAGCTTTCTGCTGCAACAATTGTCTCATCAATGTAAGCTGACATTCTGTCCTTATACATTTCTTCCCTAACATAAGGAATATAAAGCCCGATTATTGCAATATCTTCATTGTCCATTCTGATATGCGAAAGCTTTGGAAGTCTTTCAAGCTCAGTCTTTATATTACAGCAGGTCTGTATACATCTGTTCTCAAAGTTATCCTTGATACGTTCCATATCCTCTATTCCCTTGTGAACACGCTCTTTCTCAAGTTCAATAAATGAATTCGTATCCTCTATTGATTTAACAAGCTGTTCTGTCTTTGCGGCATTAACAGGAAGCTCAACCGATACATTAACCTCAACGGCAAGTTCAGCACCATTATAGTTCTTAAGTTCATCTATTAGCTTTGTTTTATATTTGTTGAACTCATCAGCTTTCTTGTATTCAAGCTTTAATATAGATGAATACTCTTTTGCTGTCTGCTCGTATTCTTTGGCAACACTTTCAAAATCTTTAATCTCAATGTCCGATTCTGATAATTCTGCATAATTCTCAATATCAATTCCTGCATTATATGTTATTCTTTCAAGGTCTTTTCTTATAAGCTGTATCTCTTTGAGTTCATCTGACATATGCTTTCTTAACTGTGCATACTTTTCTATATTCTTCTCTAATTCTGCTACTGCCACAGACATATCATCTGCGAACTTTTCAGGATTGTCACACTCAAATTCTTCATATCGTCCATATTTTTCTTCAATCTGACTCTTAGCATGTGCAATACTTCCCTCAAGTCTGTTAAGAAGTGCTTCTTTAGCTTCTGTCTCCCTGCTTCCTTCATCATATTCTTTCTGATACTCGTGCAGTTCATTATTAAGCCCCATAAGCTTTGTCCTGTCACTTACAGATATTGTTCCAGTCTCATACATTCCCTTAAGTTCTTCTAATGTATGACCTCTGTACTCAATAGCTTCAATACATTTATCAACAGAAGCTTTCAGGTGCTTTCTAAGATTTTCCTTATCAGAAACATCTGAATTCTTATTAGATAAAATGTCTTTAAGACCTGTTATCTTAGCGGTAAGTTCGTCAGGGTTAATCTTATCCGCTCCATCATTATTATAATCAATGCCCTCATTGTAAAAATGCGACACTGTATTTTCCCAGACGCTTACAAGCTCTGAATACTGATTATCAACATTAGTCTTATACTCATCTGCCTTAATATAGTCTTCTCTTATTTTATCAAGATAATCTGCACATTCTATAATCTGTGCTTCGGCAGCCTTAAGCTTTTCAGTAAGCTGTTTTAATGTCACATATCCCGCCGTTACCCTCTCATTTACAACTGCAATTTCTTCATATCTGCTTATGTTTAATTCAACAGACTTCTTGGACTTTCTGACATTTTCAAGTTCTGCCATATCCTGTGACTTCTTATCATTATATCGTCCAAGCTCTGCTCTGTATGTAGCGATATTCTCTTTGATGTCATTTTTTCTCTTAAGAAGCTCCTCAGGTGCATCAAGCTTTTCCGCTGATGTATCACCAGCATTAACCGAAAGCACATAATCTTCAAGAACTGTCTGCTTTCTGCTATTAAGCTTTGTTATGGTATCGTTAAGATTATCAAGTTCTTCCCTTAAAATGCGTACCTTTACATCACGTCTTTTATCGTCTGTAAGATAACTTATGTCATTAAATGCAAATATAACTTTATCGCTGTTTATATTAACATTTTCATCTTTAAGTGCCTCTGCACTTATTACCGGATATACAGCACTATCCTGTGTTTCAGTTCCCAGTTCCGCTTCCTTTAACTTGTCAAAACCACTGTCAATTACAAAGCTGTACTGTATAAATGGTATTCTTTTAACAATATCTTTTCTCTGCTGTTCGCTTGCATTTTCAAGATACTTATAACCTTCTGTTACAGCTTCACCGCACACTGATTTAAGATATTCCCTGAACTTATTGTAAGAAGGATTGTCTATATAATAAGAACCTGCACTTACTGCTTCTATAAGTTTTCCAAGCTTAACTGCCTTCTGGCTGTCTTCATTATATTTGTCATTCATTCTTAAGAATTCTTTGAAAATGCCTTCTTTTAATCTGTCAGCTCCTGCAATTCCATATATTCTCTGCAAATCCTTAAGCTTGCTCTCATTCTCCTGCCTGCTTATAATCTGTGATTGAAGTTGGTCAATTCTTTCATCTAACATCGCAATATTAGACTCAGCAATATTAATCTTTTCCTCTGTCTTGTATACCGACTTGGTTGTTTCTTTAATGCTTTCTTCCAAAAGAGCCTCTGCCTTAAGAATACCATTATGCTGTACCCTTAATTCCTCTATCTTGGATATAATATCATCAACAATCAGTATTCCATAAGCGTCAGCAAGCCTTTTAAGCTCTTTCTCATCCTTTTCAATCTGCTGTTTTACAGCACTTTCCTGTCCCTGTATAACAGCACAGTTATTCTTGTCTTCCTGATGTTTCTCATCTGCCTTTTTAAGCTCATCTCTTAAATTCTTCTCATCTATAGCTGCTCTGGCAGTCTTAGCTGAAAGTTCTTTTTCTGCCTTGTCATAATACTGCTTATATATAGCTGCAAGCCTGTTTAATTCTGACGCTATGTCCTCATCCTCTATCATATGGCTGTCAATTGCAGTATTAACTTTAACAAGTTCTTTTTCGTAATTGATATAGTCACAATAATTATTAGCTGCCTCTAAAAGCATAAGCTTTTCCCTTGCAGTCTTTATCTGGTTCTCTTTCTTATTTCTATCTGAAAGTGCTTCCTTGACAAGCTTATCAAGCTCATTTAATGACTTCTTTTCCTTTAATACATTGGCTACTGCTATCTTATATTTCTTATCAGAAAGTTCATTATAAAGCTCCTGCTCTTTTTCATTATGTTCTGAAAGCTCTGCTTCTTTTCTGCCCTCAGCATTAATCACTGATAAGAGCATATTGGCAAGCTTGTCCTCTATATTGCTTTTATTAGAATAGAATTCCTTATATGTCGCAATATAATCTTTAAAATATGTTAAAGCCTCTATCTGATTATCATAATCATTAATCTGACTGTTCTTCTTGGAAAGTTCTATAAGCTTATCCTTAATATCAAGTAGTGTCTTCGCCATCATAGAGTCATCATTATCAACTGAAAGCCTGTTATTGTAAGACTTCTGTATAATCTCCTCTATAAGAAGGTCCTCAACGACCTTTCTGCTTGTCCTGTAATTAGTCTCAAAATAAGTTCTTACATGTCCCTCTGTCTTATTGATGCCTCTTACTATCTCCCACGCACTTTCATATATTCCGTAACGTGATATAAAGCTCTGATAGTCACCTTTTCTGTCAAAAATGTATACTTTAATGTTATAATCTGACTTCTCCGCTTCTCTTAAATATGCCTTTAAACCATTATAAGTAACCCTCTCACCATTAACAGCAAGCGGCAGGTTCTTTATGTCATTTTCCCCGAACTTTCTATAGAAAATGCAGTAATTGAAATACTCTACACTTGTATTATCAGATGATGAAGCCTGTGTCAATGTGTCAGTGCTGTCAGTAACATTTTCTTCATCTTTGGCATCTCTTGCCTTTCTTGCACAAAAACCTGTTGTCATATATCTGAAACCATCTTTAACTGCATTATTATCAAGCTTCCACTCAACAAGCGAGTGTATGCAGGTGTTGCCGCTTCCTTTTCTGAAAAGCTTCTCTATAGGCTGTTTCTCATCAAGTGTACAATTAGGAATCATATTCTGCATAAGAAGAAGCATTAAAAGACTCTTTCCACCACCATTAGCAAGGTCATATATTGTATTTTTGCAATTAAAACGCATTATAAAATCATCATAGAACTGCGTTCCAAAATTATATTTAACATTATTAACTCTTATTCTATTAATCTGTGGCATATCTACCTCTTTCCTGCACTACATAGTACATTCTTAAGCTGTTAAATCAAAGACTGCATAATCTCTGCCATACGTCCCTTGTATTCATCAAAATAATTCTCGATAAGTGCTTTAAATCTGTCTGTTGGATAATATCTTGACTGTGCTTCCATTAAAAGCCCCTGTGACACACAGAAGTTAAGTACCATTTTCACAAAACCTGTCTTAGAGTTTCTTGCAGCTCTTACATCTGCCGTATCTTCAACTGTTATGACCGGAAGCTCGTCCCAGCTTAAAGCTATCTGTTTAAAGCTGTTCTCCTCTATGTCATCAATAATCATTCCCAACTTCTTATCAATAATTGCTGACACCGAATAATCAACATTTTTAACAATATCCTCAACCTTTACGAACTCAACATAAGTTGTATTAGATGATGCCGTATAGAATTCTGTTATAATATTGTATATAACAAAATATGCCATATATAAATCTTTATTCACCTTAATGCCAAGTTCTTTACGCAGTTCTTCATTCGTATAGCCAAACACCCTGTTGTTCTCTCCTGCACTGACATATAGTCCATTATTATACTCATATATTGAAAGGTTAAGCTTCTTAAGTGACATATGTACTATGTCATAGATTTCTGCATTGTTGTTATATTCCTGATATAAAGAACTATTGTCACCACGCTCAGTAAGTTCTTCACCTGTTATAAGCTTCGATACTATATCCAATGCTTTTTCAAGATTTCTATTTTCCATCGTCTGCCTCTTTTCTGAATGTAATATTCATTACCTGCACATTGGTGTAATCTATTATTTCATCTGTTCCCTTTTCCATAATTATATGTACAGGCTCACTTCCTTCAAAACCCTCCTTTAATATGTCATCAAGAAATGTTTCTGACTGCATATTATCTCCACCGATAACATAACTGTCTTTCTGGCACAGATTAACAAAGAAAGAATAATAATCAGCATTATTAAGAATTTCCTCTCCATAAGCCTCTGACATTATATTATTGAATTCTCCAAGCGTTAAAATGTCCGATTTATTCATACATTTTCTGTTAATACACTCCTTAAGATTATTCATTATAAAGATGTAATTATGTCTTATTCTTTCATCTTCTATCTCATCTTCATATACTATATCTTCTGGTGTGTCCTCTGTTACATATTCCTTCTTATCATATCTTGCCGGCTTTACAAGAAGTGCTTCATCTATTGTCTTTATGTCAAATGTCTTCTTTATATTAAGCTTTAACAGCGGCTCTATTATAAATGACAGTAACGAAGCATCATCTGTCCTTATCATATCTGAGAGTGCCGCTGTGAAATCCATATGTGGACGAAGCCTTGAAAGCTTTGCTTTCTTTACTGCCTCATCTGTCTTATTCTGCATATCAGTACAGTCACGAAGAAGTTCCGCGTGCTTGTTCATTGCTATTTTAAGCTGGTCCTCAAGATAATGGATTTCTTTTAATGTCCTGTAATAGCTTTCTGTCGCTGATGAATTACTCTCAAGCCTTTCTATTGCCTTGTCAATAAGTTCCTTGTTCTTCTTAAAAAGCTTCTCCTCATCAACGAACCATTTCATTCCTGTATTGACAAAATCCTCATAATGTTCAAGTCCTGTCTTTACATCTTTGGAAAGCATATCCATAACTTCATTCTTCTTAACCTTAAGCCTTCCAACTTCCTCATTAATTCTTTCTATAACCTCTACTCCGCCTTTAAAGTTATTGGAATTAATCATTTTCTCCAAAAGGAGCTGTGACACGCTTATACGGCTTTCGTCCTTAATCTCTTTCGTATCAAGATAGAACTCTACCGCATCAGCACTTATACTGTACCACACAGTATTATCTTTTATTGTACTTTCTATAAGCTTAACCCTTGATACTCTCTTCTTCTTCTCCACAGGGTCATAATACGCATACTCAAATGGCTTTCCCTCATTCTTCATCTTATCAAAGACATAATCTGCCACTTCCCTGCTTTCTTCCTCAGTAAGCTTCATATCAAAGTCGTGCCTTATTATGTTATTAAAGAACTCCTGATACTCCTTGTATGTAACTTCCTTTTCCTTGAAGTTATTTTCCTCAATAAAAAAACGCAGAACAGCCATCACGATATATCCCATATCAAGTGCTTCATATCTGCCCTCCTTAAACTGGGAAAATGAAGTATCAATAAGCTTGAAAAAAGGATAATATTTCTTAAGATTAAGCATTCTTTCTCTGTGCTCTGTTATTATCTCTCCAATCATATTCTCCGCCATATGTATACCTCTTCATATCATTATGCCATTCTGCATATGTCCGATTTATTCAATATTAATATGTAACTATTATAATTCTGTCCTGCCTTCAAGTGCTCTTAGGAGTGTAACCTCATCTATATATTCAAGGTCTCCGCCTACAGGCACTCCACTGGCTATTCTTGTAACCTTTATGCCTGCCTGCTTTATCATCTTGCTTATATACATAGCTGTTGTTTCTCCCTCAAGATTAGAGTTCGTAGCGATTATTACCTCGTCTACATCTTTCTGAAGACGCTTCATAAGTTCTGCCAGCTTAATATCTGATGGACCTATTCCAAGCATTGGACTTATAGCTCCATGAAGTACATGATACACGCCCTCATACTTTCCTGTCTTTTCGTATGCTGCCATATCCCTTGTCTGTTCAACGACCATAATCTGCTTGTGATTTCTGTTAGGATCTTTGCATATCGGACAAAGTTCCTCATCAGTAAGCGTATAACATTCTTTACAGTAATGTATATGCTCTTTAGCACTAATCATTGCATTGGCTATGCCCTCAACTTCTTCTTTAGGCATATTTATAATGTGAAATGCCAGGCGCTGGGCACTCTTAGCCCCAACCCCTGGTAATCTTGACAACTG
>OGJE01000642.1_pt1 | contig 11547 bp, 7 predicted proteins | sample 1571981 | NCBI WGS metagenome assembly OGJE01 (sample SAMEA2582118, study PRJEB24529) | metagenome | biome: Human gut stool | place: China | collected 2011
ACAATATTGAGGGCATAAATGATGCTCAACCCTCACAATCAGGTTTACAATGTCATTCTTCAGTTTCATTTCGTTTTGGTTATTTTCTTAAATCTTACTTATACTTTCGTAAGTCAAACGGCTCTTTTTCTAGGAAATTGCCATTTTCTAGGGAATTATTGATTTCGGCTGCAAAATTACAAATAATATCAGAAAATAGTGTTCAAATATCAGAAAATCGTGCAACTTTAACGATTTTAAGCATAAATCAGCGTACTATTTTGTTAAATATGGGTATTTTTCAGTATTTTTCAGTGCAGAAAAGTTTGGTCGTCTTAAATATTCACTATACTTTTGCAGACGTAATCCAAAAATTTGAGATACAGATGAGCTAAAAAGTAAGTTGAAAGTAAACTGGAAGTAAAAAGAAACAGTGGAAATCAGACTTCAGGAAACAAGAGTTCTCAGTAGATTCAGGTATTGGTAATCATTTTAAAAGAGTATAAGTAAGTAAAAGGTGATTCTAAATCATTCAATGTATTTTTTCAATAAAAATTAATTGAGGTATGAAGAAAAGGATTTTAATTGCGTTAGTGGCACTCGGCAGTTTTATCTGTCCTGCTCTAGCGCAGAAAGCAGCGGTAAAGACCAACTTGCTGTATGATGCAACAACAACCATGAACCTGGGTGTTGAATTCGGTCTTTCCCCAAAATGGACACTCGACGTATCCGGAAACTACAATCCTTGGACGTTTTCAAAGAACAAGAAATGGAAACACTGGCTCGTTCAGCCAGAGGCCAGATACTGGTTCTGTAACAAAATGATGGGTTCATTCATCGGCTTCCATGCCTTGGGTGGATCTCACAACATCGGTGGCATGAATCTTGACTTCAAGTTCCTGGGCACTGATTTCTCTAAGCTGAAAGACTATCGGTATGAAGGATGGTTTATCGGTGCAGGTGTAGCTTACGGCTACGCTTGGGCTCTCTCGAAACATTGGAATTTGGAAGCTGAACTTGGCGTAGGCTATATCTACTCTAAGGCAGATAAGTTTAACTGTGCACAATGCGGAGATAAACTTGAAGATGACAAGGCACACAACTATGTGGGCCCGACGAAAGCTGCCCTCAACTTAGTGTATGTTTTTTAAAAAGAATCTGTCATGAATACATATAATATAATAGGTAGTATGTTCGGAGCCTTGCTTATCGCTCTTCCTATATCAGCCGATAATACCCAGCAGGCTTACAAGAACCTGAAAATCCAGAATAAGGCAATCAAAAAGGTTGGCAACCAGGTGAAAGTGGCTATGGACTTGAATCTCGACCAAATTCAGCTTGCCAGCAACAATGGTCTCATCTATACCCCAATGATCCTCAACGAAAAGGATACACTTTTCATGCCGAGCGTTGAGGTGATGGGTAAAAAGAGATATATCTACTATCAGCGTAACCAGAAAACCGCTACGGCAAACCCACTCATCGTGGCACTCCGTAAGAACAAGACAGCACAGACGCTTCATTATGAATATGAAGCTCCGTTCTGCGACTGGATGAAGAACTCAAACTTCGCCATCAGCAATGATGCCTGTGGCTGCAACCAGCAACTTCTCGACGAAGGTATCCTGAATCCGGAAGGACGTGCATTTTCTACTCCGAAGAATCTCTTCAATGCTTATGTACAGCCTAAGGCGGAAGCCGTAAAGGCAAGAAAGGAGAATGGTTCTGCCCGTTTGAACTTCAAGGTGAACAAGTGGGATATACTATACGATTTGGGCAAAAATGCCAGCGAACTGGATAATATCCGCAAGACTCTCGACCTTGTAAAGAACGATTCGGATGTTACCATCACCAAGATAACCCTCCACGGCTATGCATCACCAGATGGCGGATATGCCAACAATAACAAGTTGTCGCTTAACCGTACAAAGGCGCTTTTGCAGCATATTCTGAAGACCTATCCAATTTCTTCAAAACTGTTTGCGACCACAGCTACAGCAGAAGACTGGGCTGGAACCATTAAGTATGTAAATGAGAATGATGTCCCTCAGAAGGAAGCTGCACTTGAGATTATCAACAGCAACATGCAGCCAGATGCCAAGGAGAAAGCATTGCTCAAGAAGGCTCCTCAGGCTTATCACTATCTCCTGCAGAATGTATGGCCATCACTTCGCCGTACCGACTATACGATAGAATATGATGTTCAGGCATTCAATGTAGAAAAGGCTAGAGAGGTTATCAAGACCCGTCCTCAGAAGCTCTCTCTCCAGGAGATGTATCTGGTAGCCCAGACTTATCCTAAGGGTAGCGCCGAATTCAACAATGTTTTCGACATAGCTGTAAGAATGTTCCCTGAAGATAAACTTGCCAATCTCAATGCAGCCTCAGCAGCCATCGAACGTGGCGACAAGGTGAGTGCAGAGAAATATCTCCTGAAAGCAGGCGACAATGCCGAGGCAAACAATGCCCGCGGTTGTCTGGCTGCCATGAAGGAAGATTATCAGACAGCCAAGCAATACTTTGAGAAAGCTATTGCCGGTGGTTTGAAGGAGGCGCAGGAAAACCTGGATAAAGTAAACCAGGCACTTTAAAGAAACTATTTACTTTCTATTTATATAAGTATAAGTTAAAAGATGATGTTAAATACGATCTGTTTTCAGCGGATTGTGCCAATATGTGCGAAACTTAATTTTGAGAATAAGAATTAATTAAATATATTGTATAACTTTTTTTGTATTAAGTAAAAAGATTATGAAAAAAATGAATTTGCTCGTAATGAGCTTGGTTTCAGCCGCAGCTTTGTCTTTCACTAGCTGCAGCAGCAATGATGATTTGGCTGGTGACAACGCTGGTCAGGAGAAGGTAGATGGTTTCTACATGACTTTGACCGTACAGTCTCCAAATGCTAGCGGCACTAGAACTTCAGTTGTTGATCCTACTGAGAATGCTACAGCAGGTGAAGCAGCTATCAAAAATGGTACTTTGTATTTGGTAGATGACAAAAACAACATTGCTTTCCATGAAGACTTATCTAAGTTGGATTGGTATGGAGATGTTAAAGATGATGCTTCTAAAAAGAAGGATGGTAGCAAGACTTACGAAATCAAGGTTCCGCAAGTTGAAGCAGATAAGACATATCGTGTATATTTCTTGGCTGGTACCAACAAGCCAGCACCTGAAATGGACTTCGCAGCTACCAACAAAAACGTCTTTACAGCGACTAGCAAGTTCGCAGATCCATTCGCTAACGACGACAACTTTGCTATGTTCAACCAGAACGATGCACAGGTAAATGGTAATGGTTATTCTGTAACCTTCAGCAAGGCTAACAACAACAAGCAGAACCCTGCAAAGGTTAAGTATACATCAAAAGATGGAGAAACTACAACAAACAATGCTCCTATCAAGGTTGAGCGTGTAGTAGCTCGTATCGATGCTCCAATTCCAGGTACATCTACTGTTCTTGCAGAAGCTCCAAAAGATGCTTCAGCGGCATTGAAGGTAGCAATGAAGGATGCTAAGGAGAAGGTTGCAGAGATTAAGTTGTTAAACTATGCTGTTTCTAACTTGGCAAATAAGTCTTACGTGATGCAGACATGGAATAATAACCAGCTTAGTCTTCCAGCTAACACAGACTATACACAGAAGGCTACTGAATTCGGTGATAAGTATTTTTACAAGGATAATAAATTCTTCAACAACGAGCCAGTAAACTACGTATTTGAGAACAATTCATCAGAAAATCCTACAACCATGTATTTCGAGTACAAGGTTACTCTTAAGGAAACGGAGATGACTAATGCTGATTTCGTAGCTGAGGACGCTAATAAAGGTACATTCTATCGTTACAACAACGTTATCTACACCTCTTTCGCTAAGATCTTCGATGATTACAAGGATGTAAAAGACCTTTTCGCCAAAGACATGACTGCTGATAAGATGAAGGAAGAATTGAAGAATGCCATCAATGACGATACAAAGTTGGCAGACTTCCGTCAGAAATACAACATTGAAGTATTCAAGGGAGGTAAGACATACTACAAGCATGTTATCAAGGACAATCACATCAATGGCATTATCCAGCGTAACAGCATCTATCGCCTCAATATTAACAACATCTTCAACGTAGGTGCTCAGGTTCCTAATGGTAAACCAACAGAGAATGATTTCTACTATCTCAACGTTACTGTTACTGTTAACCCTTGGGTTCTCAACGAAGATAATATTAACTTGCAGTAATATTCCGTCATACCAGACAGATAAAATATAAATACTTATATATACCAAGACTCTCGGGGGAGCAATCCTCCTCCGAGAGTTTATCAATCAAACGTTCGTTCTGAAAAGAACGAAAACATTCTCAAAAGATAACTAACATTGCCGCCTATGTATAAAAGGCGGGAGACACAAAGACGTGCCGTCATACCCCAACCCGAAAGACTGGCACTTTTCATCCTTAGAAAATAACGATGCCGAAGGCAACGAAACAGAGAGCTGATAAAGCAAAGATATTCGCTACCTACGGCACTCTCTATATAAAATAAGTAAAAGTAAAAGATTATAAAAGATAAAGAATATGGCACATTTCCTCAAAAACAAATGTTGCAAGCTGGTTTGCATCTCAGCCATCGCACTCACTTCTCTTTCATCATGCATGAAAGATGATATCACGGGCTGCCCTACTGCTAAGTTGTCGCTCAAATTCGACTATACTTATAATGTGAAAGAGGCTGATGCTTTCTCTGCCGAGGTGAAGAACCTCAACGTTTATGTATTCGACAAGAACGGTAAGTTCGTAGATAACTATACCGAGTCGGCTGACAAGTTTGAAACAGGTCATAAGATGGAAATCACAGACCTGCAAGCAGGCAAGTATACCTTCGTCTGCCTGGCTCGTGACAAGCAGCCTGCCGCAATGGGAACAAGAGCCGAAGGTGATGATGAGACCGAGTTTAGCTTTACTAAACTTACCCCAGGTATCTCTACCATCAACGACCTGCAAGAGGAAATGGGCAAAAAAAATGAAAAAGAATCCGTAAACGACAAGCACTTCACAGCCCTCTATACCGCACAGGACTCCCTCAACTTTGACGGAGAAAACGATGTGCAGGGAAAATTGAGTCTGATGAAGTGTACCAAAACATACCGCGTGGTGATGCTCCCATTCGAAGCCGACCAGGAAGGATTCACAGCCGAAAACTTCGATGTAGAAATCAAAGGTTCTGCAGCCCTACTCGACTATAAGGGCGACAAGGTAAAGCCAAAGGCAATCACCTATCTTCCTTATGAGAAGAAACTGGTAGAAAACCACAGCGGCAAGACCGAGGTAGAAGGCGAAGACGTAGAAAAGGCACTGGTTTACGACCTGTCATCATCACGTATGTTCGAAACCAAAGATGACAACAAGAGCCGCGCTGCCGACGGATCCAGCCAATATGATGACAAGCGCATCGTCATCACCGACAAGCGCATCAACAAAGTCATCTTCAACCACTCCCTGCCTTGGTTCCTCTCACTCTGTGCCAGCGACCGCTACGGCAAAGACTGGAGCGACCAGCAGTATCTGGACCGCCAGGACCATTACACTCTGGTATTCTACGTGCCTGCTCCAAGTTCTACCTACAGCATGGATGCAAGAATCAAGGTAAACAACTGGGTTCTGAATCTTCAGAATGCCGACCTAGGAAAATAAGAAAAGAAAGAAGTATAAGTAAAAGAAAGGAAATATGAAACGCTATCAATCTACTCTGACCAAGATGACACGCCCAGTGTGTATGGCACTCGCTGCCTTGCTCATGGTAGGCGCAATGGCATCCTGTTCAGAGAACGAAAATACAGAAACTGCTCTAGGCGACAATGCCTATCTGAGCCTCAGCTTCTCAACCGGCACCGGAAACAGTACCAGAGCCGGAGAAACTAGCGGAAAGATTCTTGCCGACAATGAGACTGATGCGAATCCTACTCAGGAGAGCGACATCCACAACATCAAGGTGTGGGTGTTCAAATCAAATACCGGCGATAAAGCCACTCCAATCTCCTATAAAGCAGAAACGCTGAGCGAAGTGAAGAACGGTAACTATACTCTGAACCTTCGATTTCTGAGAAAGATTGGCGGCGAAGAAGTAAAGAACATCGACCTTTACATCCTGGCAAACTCTGAGAGCATCAACATGCTGGACCAGATAAAAGGCAAAGACCTACGTTCTGTTACCCGCAAAGATCTGAAAGAAGTCAGTTTTACCTCACCTTTCGGTATCAAAAGCGATGGTACTGCAGAAACAAAAGAGGTTTCAAAGGAAAAGGGACTCCCTATCTCCCGTGCCATCACGCAGATTTCTGTAGATCGTCATGTGGCTGATACAGAAGAAGGAGCCAAAGACAAAGGTATCAGGATTCCCCTGGTGCGCGCTGTTTCGAAACTCCATTTTTACTTTGCCCGCAAATCGGGTAATGATGCCAATACCAGTCAGGTAAAGGTAACAAAAATAGAGGTAGAAGGAAACACCATTCCTACCGCCAGCTATGTTTTTCCAGACGAAGCGATATATAACGAGAATGGTTACAACCAGAACGTAACTAGTCAGAAATACAATTCGTCTACAACCTACGTATCAACCACTCTGAAACTGGCTGGTGTAGAGAACACGTATATCAGAGAAGTGGATAATCCTGAGAGTTTCATCAAAAAGAGAAATCAGTCAGCCCAGGAATATCTGGATGCTTTTGATATGAAAGGAATCAAATCTCATGATCTCTGTTATCTCCGTGAGACCAACAAAGCCATCCGAGGCACCATCTGGTATTCATTAGATGGCGGAGCAACCGAGAAGAGCGCGACCTTCAATATTCCTTCTGAAGGAAATGCCATCAGAAACAGAGAACTGGTAGTTTATGGTTATTTCCTCAACGGACAGATGGGCAAACTCACCGTTACTCCATCTATTCAGGAATGGCAGGATGGAGGAACATTCGATTTCATCGATGCCTCTACGAATGTTGAAATCCCTGACAGCGGAAAGACAGACTTTGGCTACAAGGTATATTACGGTTTCCCTAAACGCGGACCGATGATTACGCTCAAGGATATCGATACCAAAGGTAAGCCTTGGATTCTCCAGACAGACAACCCGATGTTCGGATTCGTACAATGCGATAAGGATGGCAAATATCTGTATGATCCAAACGCAAAAACAGATTTGTACAATGATGGTGAGGCAGACTATAGAATAAAGGATTTCATCATCAACGAAGAAGGTAAGACGGAAACTCTCCGCTTCTATGTGGTTCCGAAGAACAGACTGGATCTGGCAAAGCCACATAATGTAAAGGCGCAGGTGTTCCTGACCAAATATCCGAACGATAAGTTTATCCTGAATCCGGGACTCCGATATAAAGGATGTACGGAGGGTAAATTAGCCGGCAAGGATATTCACTTTGAACAAGTATTATAAAGACAACAGAAAATAACATTCATCATGAAGAAGTTATATAAAGACATAAGATTCATCAAATGCATCTTGGCTCTTACAGCAGGATGGCTCATGGCAGGATGCTCGGCTGAAGACGAACTGGGAAACGGTTCGGCTGCACAACAGCTGAGCATGACTCCCATGATCAACGACCTGCAGCAAACCAGAGTAAAAGAAGAGGAGAATCTTAACGAGAAAAATCTGTTATCTCTCGACTTCAAGATGTTCGAACCAACATCCAGCGAACTCAGAATAGACCGTCAGTTCTCTACCCCTGCAGAGAACAAAGCAGAGGAACTGGGTTCGGGCAACTGGAAATCGGCACTCCATCTTGATGTGGATAAAACTTATCCGTACTATGCAGTAGCCAATGCCAAGGAAGATCTCAAGGGTAAGAATCTGAAAGACCTCCTTGCCAGCACCCAGCAGGATGAAGACATCTGGAAGCCAGCTACCATGGTAAACGACAAGAAATTCCTGATGAGCAGCCAAGATGAGTATACCATCACCCAAGATCCGGAACAGGATATTCCGGTAAAACTGGTGAGAGCGGCAGCCAAGATCAAGCTGAACATCTCTTCTACAGTGAAGGATTACAAAATAACAAAAGTAATGTGGAAGTTCATCAATTACAATACCAATACTGCTATCTTTGCCAATCAACCTGCTGATCAGAAGATCAAAAAAAATATTCAGGAGAATAAGGCTACAGCAGAGAAAGACGAAAATGGTAATGATATCTATAAGGTAACAACTTACAGTTATTCCACCAAATGGGAAACTCAGGAAACAATGCCACAGATTGTAGCAAATGTTACTTTCCAAAAAAGTACAGATGCAAATACAACCATTACCAAGGAACTGGTTATCCCTGTCCGTGATCCGCAAGGCGAAAAGAAGCTGGAGCGCAACTATATCTATACCGTCAATGCCGTCATCAAATATCTGGATACCAATACGCATATCGATTACAACGGAAAGGAAGACTATCTGCAATGGGCGATTACCAAATGGACCGTAGGTGAAGATACCCACGTCAATGCGGATGGTGCAAGCTATCTGGTGGTATCTCCTACTGCCATTGATATAAAAGGTGGTGAAAGCAATGATTTTAAAGATTGCACCATGCGTTGGTTTGCATCTAATGAATGTTACATTGAGAATCCAACAAATTATTATTTTGACAGATATGGTAATAAGAAATCCGGACAGGCAGAACAGCTCAAAGCAGAGTCCGAAAAGTCTACCGGAGACGGCTATAGAGGATGGATAGACGTACATTCTGGAGCTCCTTCATACTGTACTATTCAATATTCCTATTTTAACATCATAGTTAAAAATGCAGACAAGAAACAGGAAATAGCCGTAAGAAAGTATCCTTCGGTCTATTCTATGAATGTAAGAAGCGAAGGTACAAATGATTTTGAAGAGAAGAATCATCTGTACACGATACAGTTCTCCAGCAACAAGTATGCTACAGATTACACCATTGCCAAACCTGTAGTCAACAATGAGAATATGTCTGCCGACAATACGGTATCTCCTGCTTACATCCTTGCATCAACCGCAAAGGGTGAAACAATAGTCAAGGATAATCAGGCTGCAAGAGATTACTGTAAAAAGTATCAGGAAAAGGCTACGACTTATAAGAAAGAGAGACTCGAGCTGAATGGTTGGCGACTTCCTACAAAGGAAGAAATCAACAGAATCTATGAGTTAGGCAAAGAAGATAAGGCTATAGGCAATCAGCTGCTGAGAGGCGAATACTATTGGACGCTGGATGGAGACAAGACCGAGAAGAACGGCAACAACCCGCAGAACGGTACCTACGTTCGCTGCGTCCACGACCTGACTCCGGGAGAAATAGAACTGATAGAGAAACAAGGTGAAAAGTAAAGAAGGTAAATGACATGAAAGAAATAAAATTATATATCGGAATCATAGCAGTCCTGTTAACAGCAATGTTGACAGGCTGTTCTGACAGCATAGCCGACAGCGAACCTTCTAAAGACGAGACTGAAGAAGGTTACTACACCGTCCGTCTCAATATATCCATACCCAACTTCGAACAGCAGATTACCCGAAGCACCATTTTTGTGAACGAAGGAATCAAGGAGAATGCCATGAAACTCTTCTGCTTCGACAATGAAGGGCAGTTTGTTGGCATCGGAAAGGTTACAAAATTTGAAGAAATCAAAGGCTTTGTCAGAGACGTTACCGGCAATATAACTGACTATGGTGACATGGATAAGGACGGAAGTACAAAACCGAAGGCATTTTATGCAACCATCCCTAACAAGACATCCCGAATCCATCTGGTGGCAAATACAGAAAGTGAATATCAGACCATCAATTGGAACAACCAGTCAAAATGGGTAGGCATGCATGAGAATATGCTCATGACTACATTTGAGACCAACCATACAGAAAATCAGGCTCTCAAAATCAGATATTGGGGATATATCAAGAAAGATTCTCCTGAAGAACTGAAAAAATATCTGGACCCAAATACAACAAAGACAGACTATATCATCCATCTCATCAGAGACAGGGCGAAGATTTCAGCTGAATGGAGCGAAGAGGCGAAAAAGCAGAATCCAACAAACGATCTCGTTATGACTGTAGTCAACGGAGCTGCGAATGGAACTCTGGCACCTTTCAACAGAGACAGTCTGTTGTTCAATGAAACTACAGGAGATGACACCTGGGTATGGAACGCAAAATATGTAACACCTTCCATCAGCCAAGAAAGACTGAAAGGTGATGAAGGTCAGATGTACAATCCGACAGGTGCTTTCGAAGAGCGTAATCTGCCTACAGATCCTACGAAAGTACTTTTAAGGCATGATGGCAAATATTACTTGATATACTTGCAGGACAGCAATCACAAGCCATACATCATCAAGCGCAACTATGAATATAAAATCATTATAGATAAATTGGATCCAAGCTATGGTAAAGCTTTTGAACCTGCATTGAAAGGTGCACCGGTCAATAACCCTTGGATCAGAGTAGAAGAGATTGTACCGGGAGTTTCTGATGGGAATTACGAACTGGCTATCGTAGGAGGTACTTATAAGACTGTAAATACAGGTGAAAATACTGAACAGATGGTACAATTCACTTATAAGGGTAGTGATGCCGACAAGAAGCAAACTACCGATTTCGAGGCTTTATGGACCCAGAATCTGGCATACGCAACTGCAGATGCACCAGTGGTTACCAGCTATACTTATAATGAAGCATCAAAGACCGGTACCGGTACCATCACCTATAGGCTGGACAAGATAGACAAGACGTGGCGAGAAGGCATCATCCACCTCATCGACAAGAAGCATGGACTCAACAGAAACATCCATCTCTATAGTGTGAGTGAGGCTAGTTATGACTTCCGAAATGCCAATAATATAGGCGCAACATTGAACAGCGAAGGAGATTTCACCATCACCATTCCTAAGGATTATCCTGACGGACTGCTGCCAGTGAATTTCAAAATCGCATCCAATGATATCAATCCAAAGGACTGGAAGGTAGAAATAGGTGATACTGAAGCCGAAACGGATGGCAACTGCAAAACAAGCAGCTGGTTTACCAATAAAGCTGAAGTAATCCGGAGAAATAGCAATACTCTTCTGGAGGAGGGAGAAAGAACCTATACATATACCTTTAAGTTGAGGAATGTACGCAAGAATGCCCAAAAAGGTGAAAAGGGATGCTTCTGGCTGAAGGCAGATAACTTCAACCAAGGAAAGGCCAAGAAGTTTGAATTCACCTATCAATAGTAAGTCTTAGAAGAGTTTAGTTCATATATCTGTATCGGGGCGCATATCGTTTCAAAATATAAATGCCCCCAAATATCAATGAAATAGGTAATAAAATAATTATCATTTACTATACAAATAGTATGCGGGAACCAATAAATTAAACTAGACTGGTCGTTGGAACTGTAGTTGCCGAGGTGATCTCACCTTCTATAGTTCCGCGGCTTTTTTTTATATTAAAAACCTTGCCACTTTCAATTTTATTTTGTAATTTTGCACCCGTTAGTAATATCATTAATTCCAATATAAAGATGATGGCAAGATTCATATTCCTCAGT
>OGJE01000649.1_pt1 | contig 11492 bp, 6 predicted proteins | sample 1571981 | NCBI WGS metagenome assembly OGJE01 (sample SAMEA2582118, study PRJEB24529) | metagenome | biome: Human gut stool | place: China | collected 2011
TCTTGGTTGATTATAGGATAAAATGTTCTTTAACCCTATTGAAATCTCCGTTCATCGACGTTGAACCGCGGTTCAGCGTCTATGAATGGCGGTTCATCGACGTTGAACGGACATTCAACGTCGATGAACGGAGATTTTATCTAAGTATAAATGTTTCTTTTCTTAGTTGAAAGAACTGTTTTAGTAGGTTAAAATCCTTGTTTTACCCCTCTTCTTACTCTCATTCATTCGTTTTCTTGCTCTCATTCACCCTCAATAAGCGATGGAAGCGCCTTTACCACGTCAGTACTAGCATAATAACCTCTCAGTGACGTCTTGACCCCTTGTCAGGAGTATCCTGACAAAAAGAAGGGCTGGACTTTCTCACGAAAATCCAACCCTTCTTTGTAAAACTGCTGTTTTTAAACTTTATTTATATATAAGTAAAAGATGTTATTATATTTATCACTCATCTTATGTTTATGGAACGTATATCAGGCGGATTGGCATCGCCTTGTAGCGGCCGGTGCTACTGCCATCATATCCCTGAACGAAACGGGTATTTGTGATAGTCTTTATCTTATTATAGATATCCAGATAAAGATACCAGAAGCCATATTCTTTACTGTTTTCACTGAAGCCCTGATAGCCCGACAACAAAGACTGGCTCCACAGATTTGCGTGATATTCATCCTTGAAGCTGTTGCTCTCGTAATATCCGCTGATTGGGATATAGATGTAATCCTTCTGCGAAGACTCTGTCGGGATGCGAATACAATTATATCGTTCACCCGTAGATGTTTCCAACGGATCTACTGAGGCTTTATTCGCAATAGCCTCTAGCTCGTTGCCCTTTGGAACTCTAAAATTGCCGATTACATACTTGTCGATATAGGCGTTACTTTTTTTATCATTTGATATCTTGAAATATCCACCTATAGAACCTTTATCATTGGCAATATTGGCAGAACCTGGCGAATAGAAATCGCTGTTGGATGCGCCTAGATTACGGTCTAACATGTAGTATGTCTTTTTCGTAGTAGTTTTACCATCAACTGATGGTTCATCTACCGAAATCTTCACTACTCCGTAGTAGTACCAACCTTTTTTTGTTTCACCCAACTGTTCGTCTCCCAGATTTTCAATTTCTCCAAATACACCAGCATGATAGATCGGGTATTTGATGGTAAACGGATGATCAGCATCTTCAGTATTCTGGATGACAAAACCTTCTTCTTCTATCCATAAATCGTAGTTATTGGTGTTCAATGTAACTTTATAATAGTTATTGCCTTCGTAAACTTCATCCGAATAACTGATTTTGTCAGATTTATTCACGAATTGGTCACCATCTTTCTTTGGTATCAAATAAGAGATAGTATTATCTCCTACGCTGAAGTGCAAGCCCTGGTTTCTGGTCTGTTCCTGATTATTGACCTTATTCTCGCTAGGTTTAACACCGTGCATTTTTGAATCAAGCCAAGCAAAGTAAGCGAAAGGAGTATCACTATCTTTTAACTTAATGAGTACCTGTCGATCTTTAGCACGTTTAAAGTCGTAACCTTCCTGATGAATCAAGATGGTTCTTTTCAAGTCACCGGAAGTGATGGTAATCGTACCTTCCCGAGGCTTCTCCGATTTGTTGTTTGCAACCAAAGTGAGGTTGAGAACAAACATGGTTCCTGATGGTGCCGATTCGTCAGGACTTGTTGTGGTTGACTTGCTACCTTGTGACCAGCCAGTTATCCACGATTGCGCATCATCGCTGATATCAACCTTATAGAGATTATTATCTGTTGTATTCTTTGTTTTAAGATTTGTAACCAAAGTAATAGGAATAGTTGTAATTGAAGCATCAACCGTCTGTGTACCACAAACACCCAGTTCGTAGTCTTTGCAGGCAATCATATCTACAATCTCCGGGTTATCATCTACCACGGTTACCATCAGTCGATTTTCTGGCTCAGCCTTTAATGCTTCTTCTTCAGTAGCGTAGCCTGCATCGTTTACAGAAATAACGTTCACGATATAGTTGTGGTTACGTACCAATGCATATTGTGCAGTTTTGCCATCATCTTTTTTATAATAGAGGGCTACTTTATAGAAGCCTTCTGTACCCTTATATTTAGCCTTGATAATGATGTCAGCCTTGCCTGCAGAAGTTTCATTTACTGCAACTACAGCAGCAGGACCTCCAGCAATAGGTTTGGTGTCATCCATCAAATCTGTAGTTTCTGCCAAGTTTTCATTGGTAGATTCTTCGTATTTAGCTGGCGCAATAGAACCTTTGCTAGCAGAATGCCATACATGAAGGTCTGTGATTTCGAAATCACTTACGGCTGCATCTACCGTGCATGTAATCTTTGCACATTGACGGGTTAGCGAAATCTTGCTGTCGTTCATCAGTTTGCTAAGTGTAGCTTTGCCCCAACAGATTGGCTTTGATAAATCAGGAGTGATATCTACCATCGCGTCAAGCTTTTCAGCCTGTTCTTTTGTCAAGTCAGAAACGTTGGCAACCAAATGTACCGTTTCTGTACCTTTAGGAAGGTTCGTTTTGATTTTCTTGTAACCATCTGCATCAGCAGTTGCATCAGCATAAGCTTTTGTACAATCCTGCATATCAAGATATTTGTCTGAAGTGTCATAACATACAAGCCACAGAGAAGTAATGCTCTCTGTAGTTTCGCCTCCTGCTCGGGTAGAGATTTCCTGAGGAGTGAAATTAGGCAATTGTATGCTCAGCGTAACTCCCTCGGTAGGGAGTTCGTCCCCACCGAGAGTAATTGCCTCTAAAGAGTCCTTACATGATGCAAGGCTTAAGAGCAATCCTATCCATATCATTAAAGTCTTTATTCTTGTCATCATTATATTTTCTATCTTTACTATTTAGAAACTCCTGACGGTTTGCCTTCATGCCAGCTACCATCGTAATAACCGAATATCTGGTATTGTTTGGTAGCTGCATTGTAGGTGCATGGGTAGCTGTCACCACCGAAGAGCATCTGATCATTGTTTCCACTAATGCTAACCATTATTGCTTTTTCGTATTCGCCCTTAGGTGCTTTGAAACTGAGAATTGTACGTTTCCAACCATTTCCAACATCTTCGCTTTTTTGCTTGAACTTATCAGAGTTACATTCCAAAGTATACGATTCGAATTTATTATTCTTCTTTCCAAAATCGATTTTCCATTTAGTAATATCACTTTTAGTATATATCACATAGTCAACATTTATAATAGTCGGCTTGTCATCATATACTCGATAATATGGAATGCAGGTAGGGTCATAGAGATACCAGCCTTCACGATCTTCGTAGTTGAACAAAGGAATACCTGGGTCCATGGTATGAGGAAAACGGTGTGGAGTACAACCAGTCTTATCATTGCCATGATTCTCGCCAGTACCAAATATAACTAGCGTTTGACCTGGTTTAATTTGCTTTTTTGTACCTGCCGCTTTATTTTCAGCATACTTGCTATATGCATTAAATTCCATATCTTTATAATACCATCCAGCATTATTTACGTCACCTGTCATTTGGTCACCAGGGAATTTTTCTGAAAATATCCATACATATGCGTCATCTTTAACGGTAGTACTATGCTCATCATTCTCACCAAGCTGTGTATACATATACATTTTATGTCTACCATTTTGAATACGTTTATTATCTTCACTATTTTCGTTTTTACTTACATCTTTATCAGTCCAACCATCATACCAATTGAAATTATAGGTATCATTATAACTGCCGTCTTCTCCAGTATATTCTGTTTTTTGTTCTGCAAAAATGACACCTAGATTAGCGGTTCCGCTTTCATTACCATCCCAGTTACATATATTATTGATAGCTCGCATGTAGATACGATAAGGACCGAACTTTGGTTTTACTGTAACTGTAACTTCTTGCGAAGCAACCTCGTCACCAGAAATGTTGTTTAGCGGAAAAAGTGTGAAGTTATAAACGGTAGTCGTCTTAGGATCTTTGGTTTCCTTTACCTTCATCACGTACTTTCCATATACCTTTATTCCTTCCTCTTCTACCGGTTCGTTGGTATAGTTTATCTCCAGGCGTGAAGGGGCATCACCACCAACATTTACTGTAGAACCAGAAGAAACTTTAATTTGCGTACCATTGATGTTCTGATATGCTTTCAATCCACCCAGGTTGGTTTCTACCACAAAGTGTTTCTCTAAAACCTGCTTTCCGTCAGGATCTATATCCCAATAGATAACTACGTTCTTTGGGCTCACCTTAAAATAAGGAGTAACATCATAGTGTACATTAATATACTTCTTGATGTTGTTAGCCATCAAATAAACTCTAGCGATTCCTTCTCTCTTTCCTGCAGAGTTCTTTGGAAACTTATCTATTGGTATATCTGGATTGATACCAAAGATAATATTGTTGCCATCTCTTTTTGTTACAACGATAATATCTTGATTTGTTTCACCAACAGTCTTGGTGTCAATGCAGCCAAAGTCTACAACAGTTTCGCTTGATTTATAAGAGATGGTATCACTCTTTGTAGAAGAGACTTCTGCCTCGGCCTTGTTAACCCATAAATTAGTATGGTAGAAATCAGCATTGATTTCTACTGGCTTCCAGTCGTCCACTTTCACATCGCAGTCAAGATCCATATCGCCATAGCTTTTCAGCTTACCTGTAATTTCATAATAGGTTCCACGAGGGAATGTAGGCAGAGCATCTGATGCGTTCTGCTTATGTCCCAGATTGATGGTATATTGATTCTTGTTGCTGTTGTTAACTATACCGTTAATCTTCAATACCGACTGTTCCTCTGCCTTAGAGATATAACGCTCTGGCAGATAGTAGGTACCTTGAAAGAGCCATTGCTTAGCGTTCTTAGGATTAGGTGTACCCTTATCCTTATAAGCATCAACGATTTTCACAACATCTTCGTTAGCTACATCTTTGTTATCTTCATTTATGGTATATTCTCCGTTCTGATAATAGCGTCCAGTGCTAGCTTCGCCAGTAGATGAACTACTGTAAATGGTGTTATCCATACCTTTAGCATATTCAGAAGTTACATCTGTCTGGGTAAACTTACCATCCCATAATAAATGGGTAGAAGGAGTAAGTTTCTGTGCAACAATATCTGTTATGCTATAGCTCTTGTCATAAAGATTATCGCTCGCAGTTGGGTCCATAATGAGGTTGAGCTTAACCTTTACGCAAGTAAACTTCAGGTTAGCTGCCACCTCTGTATATTTATCACCACCTTTTTCTATTATTTTATCGATGATTTTACCGTTTACATCCTTTGGCTCATAAATCATCGGGATGTTTGTAGAAACCGGCATTCCCGGTTCTTTTCCAACGCCATATCCCAGTACTATATTTTTGAGTTCATTTTCTGTTTTGATAGTTTGACCACTCAACACCTTGTTCATGTTGGCAACCACATAGATATGGTAAGTTCCCGGCTCGATATTGAGCTGATAGTTAGCTACATTCGGCTCTACCATCATCGTAGCCAATGGGGCAGGGAGCGTCTCTACCAGGAGCTTGCCATCATTTCCATTTCCTGTAGGGACAGGAAAAGCATAGAGGGTCAGGTCGTTGATCTGGCATTCATCTACCGTAGCATTATAGGTAGGAAGGCCGGAAGCATCGTCGGCACGGGTGCCGCGGCTGCTGAGCACGGTTGGCACGAGTACATGCAAGTTGCTTTCTGACGAAATGGGAGCGCGCTCGCCTCCAAGTTCGTCAGAGCAACTTACTGTAACCAACAATATAAACCAACTAACTAAACTTAAAATGAAATCTCGTATTTTCATTGTTTCCAATTTTTAAAGTCAAATACTCTTATGAGCTGAATGCCCGGAAGGGACTCTGACACCTGAAACGGTTAGAAATCGACACGCTGGATGCGCTTGCTCCAATCCAGGATGGAAATGCTGAGCTGCACATACTTCCACTGGTTGCCCTGGAGGAAGAAGTCGAGCTTGTAGTCGTACTCTCGGTCCAGGAATTCCTGTGCTGAATAATGGCGTTCGAAGGCGCCACGGCCTTGAGCCAGACAGTCAGCAAGATTGATGCGTGCCACCTCTTCGCCTGTAGTCTTGTTCGTGATGGTGAGGATGGCGTTCTTGTCGTTTTCTTCTGCCGGATGCCAGATGAGTCGGGAGAACATGAGGGCGGCATGAGCGGTGCGCTCCTTTACATTGCCTTCCTTATCTTTAAACTCAGTGGTCCAGGTGTAGTATGGGGTATATGTCAACTCCTCGTCGGGGAGGAGAGAGTTGTCGTAACTGATATCGCCGTTGGCATTGGTTATCTGATAACTGAAGTCATCGGCATTGATGTTGGCAGGCTCGTCGGTCTGATGCAGGCTGATGGTGAGCTGCTTGGTATCACGAACCAGACCGATGGTATGGCGTGTAACCTGCAGGTCTTTTACTTCAACCAGTTCGTTGCTGAGTCCTTGCCAGAGTGTATCGAGCGGTTGGCTCTGGTTGTTCACCTTGCCCTGTTCGCGGTCGAGTCGTGCATGGAGGGCGGTGATGTTGTCACCCTGCTGTGGCAGAGCTATCTGGAATTTGGCACCTGGCTGCGCGAGTGCATCTTCGTATTTCTTTTGGAAGGCGAAGGTTGCGAATCGGTATTTGCCCGGTTCCAGATTGATTCGCATGGCATAGTTAGGGTCCTTGAGCGGCTGTGATGTCGCATCGTTATAGGCATCATGGCGAGCAATGAAGTTGCCCTGCTCGTCGTATACGAATACGCTGAGTCCGCCCACATGATCTTTGAACATGTCGGCACGCTGCACGTTGTAGTCGTACTTGAACTGCAAGTCAACACCCATGTCACAAGGAGGCAGGTCGTCGTGCATCAAGTCGTTGCAGCTGCTGAGCATACTGCCCGCCATGATGAATCCCCATCCCATGCATATATTCTTGATCCAACTGTTAAACTTCTTGTTTGCCATGATGCTTATCTGTTTTATGAAAAAGTAAAGTGTATAAATTGATTCTTATTCTTCCGATATAGCCAGCCGCTCCTTAGCGCTAGAGCGGCTGAGCTATATATAATAATGTGAAATGGATTACAAATCGATCTTCTGAGAGCGCTTAGCCCAAGAAAGGATCTTTACGCTGACGCTGATGTACTGATCGTTCTCATCGTCTGGAAGAGTAGGCTTAACCTCTGGAACGTCAGGATAGCCAAGACCGCTTACCTTGCTTACAGAAAGCTCGTACCAGTTATTGCGGAGCACACCGTAACGACCGAGATACTTTTCATTCTCTGAATCATAAGCTTCACCAGCTTTCCAAGGAGTCAACTCGTTGAAGTGCTTGATACGGGCGATGTAGTAAGCCTCGCCATTGAGGTATGTAGAGATACCGGTTTCAGCTGACAAACCAAGCTTTTCGTTGATTGTATCAACCACTTTCTGGTCAACCTTTGACGTACTTTCGCCCTCTGACGTACCTTCGCCTGGGTTGTATGTAATATTTTCTGCCTTAATAAGATGCTGACCAGCCTTACCGCTAATGTTAGTACCCTTAGTAAGGTCTACATCATACTTTTTCTGCTCTTCAAGATCTGTAATACCCATAGCTGTGAGAGCAACTGTCTTAATCTGTTGTTTAAGATCAGCTTCTTTCCAAATAGCGGTGTTGTTACCAATCTTATAGAATGTTGCTGGAGCTGTAAAGCCATTAGGAGTGAAGACAGCCTTAAACACAACACGTGTGGTCTGACCCTGCTTCATGTTGTCAAGATCGAAGGTGTTCTCAAGGCAATACTGAGGATTGGCGTCACCTGCCTTGCCCGTAACGTCTTTATTTTCAATCATTTTGAAGGCTGTCTTGCAGTTTGCCAAATCCTGATAATCAGCATTATTATAGTTAGGATCTACGCCCCAATATACACGGTTGAAGGCAGTACTTTTTTGATCATAGAATCGAGGTGTACCCCATATCTCAGCCCAAGAGTCCTTCAAAGTACCAGTCTGATGAACCGGGAAGGTAGAGTTATTGGTTACGTCGAGCTGCCATTTCTCTATTTTCACTGTGGCACCAGCGTATGTAGTACCTTCACCAATAGAGTAACCTTTTGTTTCAAAGTCTTTCATTGTAACCTTAGCCAAGCCACGCTCTACGTAAACTACAGTAGCAGCCTTTGCCTGTGCTTCCTCTCGTGAAGCGCAAACATGATTAATCTTTACAAGAGTTGTAGGCTCTGTTGTTTTACCGGTATACATCGGAGCATTTGCCATAAAGATACCGTCAGTCTTGGCATAATTAACAGCATTAGCCTTTTTAGTATCCTTGCTCCAATCTGCATAAGTATCGGTAGTAGTAGGCAATGTTACCTTCTTGGTATCTTTGTCAGTAGTATTATTGTTGAGGAGCACCAGTGCGTTATAGTTGCCACCAACCTTTACATTCGAAAGCTGTACTGTAGCAATAGCCGATGTTGTGACACCATCTGTCATAACGTCTGTCCAAGGGTTCATGGTTCCAAGATCGGCACTTGAAACAAACTTATCAGTAGTAGCATCGAAGATAAGGATGGTACCATTCTTAACCTCATACTCAGCAGCAGTACCTTCATTAAAATCAGGTGTACCTTCAGGAACAGCACGTGTACCGCTTGTTGTAGGCAGATTAATCTTGAATGAAGCATACGCAGTACCATTCTCAACCTCACTAGAGCCATTACCACCATTTACTAAATCGTTGTTGCTTGAACAGCTTGCCGTCATAGCTGCGATGACAGCCAAGCCAAAAAAATGTTTAATCTTCATAATCTTTAAAAGTTAAGCTTGTTTATAATCGTTATTCTCTAATTTTCTGTTATTCCAATTCCTTTATCTGCTTGAAGACATCTCTTAAACGTTCTGCCTCCTTCGAGTTGCCAGCCTTGGCAAGATGCTTTTCAGCAGAAGTAAGATCGCCTTTCTGCAAATCGGTGCAGGCGGCATTGAGATTCGCAGCCTCATCATCTGGGAAGAGACGGACAGCAATGTCGAATACCTCGTTAAACTCTGGCGAACCCGGCTCGTAAGTCTGTGCCACCAGGAACATCTCCTGCAGAGAAAGCTGCTGAGGCTTGGTCTTCAATATCTCCTTTGCCTCTTCGATGCTGAACGGACGAACCGTGTAGGTTACCGTATAGTCGCTATGACGGAGACGAGGATAGATATAATCCAGAATGTAGCGGTAACTTGCCGGATGGAGCTTTCTAATCTTCAGGTCCTTATCGTCGGGAGCCAGCGAGGAGTTAGCTATCTCGAGAATTGCTTCCTTGTCAGCCAGATGACTAGCCTGAATCTTCTTCTTGAATCCTTCCCAGTCTTCCGGTGTAGCCTGATAGGTAAAGAGCTTGCTGTTTAAGGTGTAGAGGCTGCTCACATAGTTGCGGAGGGCAGCTGCACGCTCGTTGGCAAGGCGCTTGTTGTTGGCATACGAACCATCAGGCGAAGCAAAACCGTGGATATCAATATCTGTGATTTCAACGTTCTTATCGTTCTTCACCAGGTCGATGGTGGAAGTAATCTTCTTCAGCTCAGTAGCATTCTCACGGAAGTTGGCAAGGATATTACTCTTGTTGAGCTTGAAGCTGAGATAAGCTTCACCCTTTTCGGCTCTCACCTTCTTGGCTTCCGCCTTCGGCTGCACGAAGAAATCCTTCGTAATCTTAGGTGTACGGTCGATATCCGCAATCGGCGTATTGTCCTGTTCTATCAGGTTGCCGCATCCGCAGAGATCTTCCTTTACCGAGAGTTTGAACTTCTTCATCCATTTCTGATAAGGAACAGACTGGGCGAAGTAAACCTGCTGACTGGTCTTGTTCTTGCGGGTAAGAACCTGTGCCTGCGGATTCTTCTTGCTGTCGGCAAGTCGGCGGTATCTTACAGCCTGGTTTCTACCCTGGATGATGATAGGGTTGAGAGCGATAGAATCAGTTCCTACCATTACCGGTGTGAAAACTATCTGCTGCTCTGATTTCATCTTCAAATCGTTCAGGTTCATACGGAAGGCAACATCCATCCGGTTGCCGTTCTTACGTGCCAAGACACTGTCTACCTGAATCTTGCCCCCTGCCAGCTGTTGAGCCTGAGCAGGCATGATGCCCTGAGAAAAGAGTATGCAGAGAGGCGAAATGACCGCATAAAGCTTCATTTTATCCATATTATGATTTCCCTAAATTTTTTTGTATTCTGTCTAGTTATTACGTGTTTTTATTGTCAGTTAAAACAACAGTTAAATAAAATTCTTAGAACACGTATATGAGAGATAGTGCGGCTTTTGTAGGGCCCACATAGTTGCGGTGGTCTTTGTCGAGACATTTTTCGCATCGTCCGTAAAGCTTGTAAGGACTGTAGGCATATCCCAAACCGATAGAGCCTTCGAAATTGAGGTGCTTATTGAGTAACCACTGATAGCCGTAGGTGAGGCCACCGCCGACATACCAGCCTTCATAGTGCCTGCCCTCCAGAGTTTTCGGCAGGATGCCGAAGGGCATGTCAATGTTTTTGATGTTGTATTCACCGCCTAGGGCATGGATTCCGAAGAAATGGCCTCCAAACTTCTGGCAGGTGTACCATCTGTATTCTGGCATAACATTCCAGAATCTCATCTTCTTGTCGCCCGAGAACTTCCAGGGGTTCAGGGTGCCGAAGAGTTGGAAGGTTGTTTTCTTGCCCGTGCCGATTTCGATGCCGGCGTTGGCAGATGTGGAAGCCCATCCCAGTAAGTTGGTCTTCAGAGCGACCTCCTGCGCTCGCGTCGTTGCCGTTGAAAGGATCAGCAGCAGCAACATTGCTGATTTAATGAATGTTTGCTTCATCATATCTTTACTTTTATATTTGGTTTCGTTTATATTAAACTTAGCCTTCGTTCGCTAGTTGGTATCTTTTTTCGGCTGCAAATATAAGAGAAAATTCTATCGTACACAAGAAAATATTTCAAAAAGGTTCTATTTATTTGTGCAAACGTTTGCACGTTCATGCAATCTGTTTGCGCACACACATCATAAAGCACATGATTATAAGTGTAATTTGCACAAATATGCGTAAGGGGAATAAGTTTTTTCGAAAATCACCCCGTCCCTCTTTACCATTAAAGAGGGCTCCACCTCTCACCCCGACCCTCTCACCCTCAGGGAAGAGGGAGGAAACCGCCCTACTCGGTGCTCAGAACCGCTACGCTCTAAGGTTGGCGGGGCATCAAAGCCCTCGCCAGATTGTACGGGATGGGACCGCCTTATTATAGCTTGCTGAGGTAGGGAATAGCAGTTTATAGTTTACAGTTAATAGTTTATAGTTTACGATTGATTTCGTGGCTATTTGATGATAAGTTGCAGATTTCTTGTGATTTTCTTGGTGGTTTCGAAGAATATGTGTAATTTTGGTGGCTGAATGTTGAACTAGAATAAATAGGAGGAAGAATATTTGGATACTACAAAGTTAACAAGAGAAGAGGCTCTACGCCGTTGGAATGCTTCTAAGGAAAACAAACGTAAAATGGTGG
>OGJE01000650.1_pt1 | contig 11456 bp, 12 predicted proteins | sample 1571981 | NCBI WGS metagenome assembly OGJE01 (sample SAMEA2582118, study PRJEB24529) | metagenome | biome: Human gut stool | place: China | collected 2011
ACACCGAAACGTCTGCCAAGATGATTCTCACGTATTTGGAGTATTTAAGCAATGCGTTTATTATCGATCGAGTTAACAGATACGACATTCATGGTAAACGACTTTTCGAGTTAGGCGACAAGTTCTATTTCGAAGACCTGGGAATCAGGAATTATATTATAGGCGGCAATAGGCGTTTTGATATAGAAAAGGTAATGGAGAACGCTGTATATATCCATTTGAGCAGGATGGGATATAAAGTATATGTTGGTCAGATGTATAAGGCTGAGATTGATTTTGTTGCCGAGAAAGCGGATAATGTGGCGTATGTGCAAGTTACCTATCTGCTGGCTTCTGAGGAAACGGTAAAACGTGAATTCGGCAATTTGAAATTGATAAAAGACAGTCATCCCAAATACGTGATTTCTATGGATAGGCTTTACAGTCAAACCAATATTGATGGCATTAAGCACATTCATCTGCGAGATTTTTTGAAAATGACAACTTTGGTTTGATGCCATGTAGATTATGAATATTACCATATAATCAAGGGTCTATACGCCATCTGTTCATCGTGGCATATAGACCCTTGTCACAGATTTACACATATATTTACCTTATAACATAAAATATGTGGGTTCCTAACTTTTTCCGTAACATTTCCCAGAAATCTCTTGCAGATATGAAAATAAAGTCGTAACTTTGCACTTGAGAATTTTAAAACAGATGGTTATGAAGTACTTAGATCCTAAGGCAGACCTCACGTTCAAGAAGATATTCGGCAATCATCCCGATCGATTGAAAAACCTTCTGAATACCCTTCAGTCACTCAATGAAAATGAACTGATACAACAGCAACAATATCTGCCGACAACAGAGGACCTGGAGATTTCCGGTTTCTCGGATGCCGAACTCAGAGCCTACGACAAGTTTTGGGATTCGGTAAGTGTTGAAAGAACCCTCATAGATGACAGCTACCAGAAAGGTAAGGAAAAAGGTAAGGAAGAAGGAATTGCTGAAGGCATGGAAAAGGGCATGAACCTGCGAAGCCTTGAGATTGCCAGGAAGATGCTGGCAAAGGGTATGGATGAAGCATCGGTCATGGATATGACGGGGCTGACGGCAGAGGAGATAAAACTGCTGAAAGCGGAGATGTAGATTACGAATATCACCATATAATCAAGGGTCTATACGCCACCTGTTTATCGTGGCATATAGACCCTTGTCGTTTATTTATCCCAATACAACATTGGCAGGGACGGCAAGGTTGTGGTATATGTTTCTTGCAACAGCAATGGTTTCACACAACATTAAGTACGCAGAAAGACTCCATAAAGCGGCATGTTGGAGATATTCTCTTGTTGACGATAAGGCAACATAGAATAACGTATGGCAGATATGTCAGGGTGCTCCTTAAGATAGTTATGCAATGAGGTGGCTTTGATGCTTGTACCGCCTTTTACTTCTATAGGCAATAATGCCCCTTCACGCTGAACGAGGAAATCCATTTCCATACGAGAAGTATCAGAACTGTAATAATAGATGTGGGTAATACCCGATGCAAGCAACTGCTGAAGAACATACTGTTCTGTGAACGCTCCTTTGTACTCCGTGAATACGTTATCGCCAAGTAACACATCCTTTGCAGCGGTATCAGCCATAGCCCCCATCAGTCCACAATCGCACAGATACAACTTGAATGCCGACAAGTCTTCATAAAACTTCAACGGCAACTCAGGCTTTGTCACCTTAGTTATTTTATAAACCAAACCGGCATCCACTAACCACTGTATGGCTAACTCAAATTCCTTGGCTCTGCCACCCTTCTTCAATACCCCATATACAAACTTCTTATTCTCTTTCGAAAGCTGACCGAGTATGGACTGCCATACCATATCTATGCGAGGCACCTCCTGTGCAGGAGCATGCTTGGAGAAGTCGCTTGCATAATTGGAGAGAATTTCATTCTGAATAGTGCGCACTTGCCCGAGCAATTTGTTTTCCATATACATCTTCACAACTTCAGGCATTCCGCCCACGTAATAGTATTGACGCAAATAATCTTTCAGTTTTTCGTGGAACGCATTCATTAACGCATAATCCTTGCTGTGCATCAACTTGAGCAGCTGGTCCTCTCCCATAGCCATAAGAAATTCTTCAAAATCCATAGGGAACAGACGCATTGTCTGAACCTTGCCTACGGGAAATGACACACCTGCATGCAGGGCAACCCCCAACAGCGAACCTGCCACCACAATATGATACTCTGGAGCATCTTCGCAGAAATACTTCAAAGCTTCCAACGCCTGTGGGAATGCTTGCACCTCATCCAAGAATATAAGGGTTTTACCAGGAATTATATCCACACCAGTCAAAGCACTTAATCCTCGAATGATTCTCGCCGTATCGAAGTCGCCTTCATATATGGCTTGCAGGTTTTCATTCCTATCGCAACTTACATAAGCAAGATTATCAAACTCTGCACGACCGAATTCTTTAAGAATATAAGTCTTGCCACATTGTCTTACCCCGTTTAATATCAACGGCTTATGACACTCTTGATTTTTCCATTCTACAAGCTTAGTATATATCTTTCTCTTCATACCTTTACACTTTTAGACACATAAAACAATCAGATCATTACACTTTTCGACACATGATAATATCGAAAGTTTACACTTTCTGACACGTAATATCAATGCAAAGCTACACTTTTTTACACATACGACCAAATAAACATTGAACATAAAGTGGGATATTAAGATATTTTAATATTTAGCTTATAACATAAAATATGTGGGTTCCTAACTTTTTCCGTAACTTTTCCCAGAAATCCCTTGCAGATATGAAAATAAAGTCGTAACTTTGCGCTTGAGAATTTTAAAACAGATGGTTATGAAGTACTTAGATCCTAAGGCAGACCTCACGTTCAAGAAGATATTCGGCAATCATCCCGATCGATTGAAAAACCTTCTGAATACCCTTCAGTCACTCAATGAAAATGAACTGATACAACAGCAACAATATCTGCCGACAACAGAGGAGCTGGAGATTTCCGGTTTCTCGGATGCCGAACTCAGAGCCTACGATAAGTTCTGGGATTCCGTAAGCGTTGAAAGAACCCTCATAGATGACAGCTACCAGAAAGGTAAGGAAGAAGGTATGGAGAAAGGAATTGCTGAAGGCATGGAAATGGGCATGAAGCAAGGTATGGAAAAAGGCATGAACCTGCGAAGCCTTGAGATTGCCAGGAAGATGCTGGCAAAGGGTATGGATGAAGCATCGGTCATGGATATGACGGGGCTGACGGCAGAGGAGATAAAACTGCTGAAAGCGGAGATGGGAGATTTTTTAAACAAATAACTTTACAAGTTAAACGCGGCGGAAAAATCTCTTAAGAGAAGCTGTCTTTTTCCTTAAGGAAAAAAATAAAAACCCTTAAGGGAAAATTCTCAATCTCTTCTTTCCCCATTTCCCAGGCATTTTCGTCTGTTTTTCTCTTTCTTGAATATTGTTTACACGGATATGGCGAGAAGATGGGAGTTGAACTGTCACATCCTTCTGTCCTTTTTACAGGAGGAGATCACGCTTTGGCATCAGCGGCATATATTTCTTGCGCAGCTTCTCGAAGAATGCCATGGTGTCGTTGCTGAAACCATGACCCTTCCTGGTGGAAGCGTAGGGAACAAATACTCGCTTGTTGCTTTCTTATACGCCACCTGTTCATCGTGGCATATAGACTTAGCACGCGAAATAAATACTTGTGTACTTCTTATACGCCACCTGTTCATCGTGGCATATAGACCCTTGTCGTTTTCCATAATAGTACATATCGATGTAGTGAATGTTGACGATGAAAGAATGGTGAATGCGCTTGAACATATTTGGATTCAACTCCGGCTCGATGCCTCCCATAGGACAAGATTGAGTGTAACGCTTTCCATCAACCATGTGGATAATACAGTTGTCTTTCATTGCCTCAATATAGGCAATGTCACTGACTGTAATTCGCTTGCATCCCATACCACAACTAACCAAGAATACATCGGTAGGGGACAAACACTCGTTTGGTACTTTTTATTTTGTAATTAGCCCCTTATAATCAATCATAACTAATTATGACTAACTATATCTAAAACCTTGATTTTCAACACTCTTTGATTTTTAACACATTCCGAGTGCTTTTTGGCAGTTCCCGATTTTCCACATATTTTTGCAGCGTATTTCTACAGTGGAGAATTTGCGGAGCTTTTATTTTGTCATGCCGTGAACATAGTCGACATGGGTTTACAAGTGGTTACAACGGATGACAAATTTGATGCTGATATGCAGAAAGCGTAAGATCGCGGACTCTGTTGACAAGAGTTATCTATGGTTCACTTCCGTTTACTTCCTCGGTGGAATACTCAAATGATGTAGAACATAGCAATATCAAAGAGTATGAGACCAATAAGGAAATGTGAATTTTGTGGCAAGGCATTCGTGTCACGGAGCGGTATGTAGAAGTACTGCTCCGAGAAATGTCAGTCGGAGGCAAAGCGTATCAGAAAGAAAAGACAACAGGACTTGACCAACGGCATAGAGCCAATCATGGATTTGCAATGCCAAGAGTATCTGACATTCTCAAAGGCTGCGGTGCTGATGGGATGCACACGCCAGTATGTGTACAAACTGGTGGCTAACGGCAAGTTGAAGGCTTCCCGATTGAGCAGCAGAATGGCTTTTGTCAGAAAAGCTGACATAGAGAGAATGTTTGAGAGCAACCCTTACAAACAGCAAACGCCATATTGACGAATTCTTCGGCACAGCCGTTGACCTCAACAGCACCACGGAATGGGTGACTGCCGATGAGGTGGAGACTGCCTTTTCTATGAGCAAGACAGCACTTCGGGCATACACCTATCGCCACAAGATACCTACCAAGCGTGAGTATGGTCGCACCTATATTCCAAGGAACACCTTGAAGAACTTCGCAGAACCGACTTAATGAGCGATGACAACTATTATACCACCGAACAGGTGCAACAGTTGTATGGTCTTACGAGTGCCAACATCTGCCATATCGTGAAAGTGCATCATATAAACAAGGTGAAAGTCGGAGTTAGTGAAGATACACTTCACGACGTTGTCATTTTATCGAAGATTTGATTTCAAGGGAGAGCTAACTTTTAGCCCTCCTTTGAATAGGTGTTGAAGACTGAGTAGTTACACGAGTCGCCTGGATTTTACTAAAGGACTACTTATCAAGCATAAAGATGACTGAGTAGTTACTTTTAATGAATATATTCCTTAACAGCTGCTATTAATGTTTCAGAATTATCGCAACTAGCAACATAGCATTTTCCATCTTTTGTCTTAACATAGAAGGCATTTGTACTATTATTGACATATGCTTTGTATTTGCCACAATCATTTCCTCTAAATATTCCAATATATCCAAATAGTCCACCTATAGCAAACAGTCTAATATCTTTTGCAATGGGTGTCTTGTGGTTGATTTCTGTAATATGATTTATTGAAATATTTTTTGCCCCACATAACGTATGGAGAATAAGCATATTGTCTCTGAATTCGACAGAGCGAATTTGGTGACAGAAACTATGGATAATAGTTGCACTAACAATCACGAATGCACAACAGATGATGCAAAATTCTCCAGATAACTTTGGGGTATATGATAATTGGTATATCATATACATTAATGCTGCAACTAGGATGACCAAAAATGAAATGGTCGAGATTAACAGCTGTTTTGAATATGAGGATGGATAAATCATAATATTGAAAAATTAAACCAACATGTTTCCTTTTAAGAACTCAGAGATTTGTTTCTCTGAATATTTTGCTAATACTGGTGAGTTTGTCTCTTTAAGGTGGGCAATGACTTGCTTTGTTAAAAAACGCTTGTAGCCTGAAACAACTTGGTAACTGTCAATGTCATGATTTAATGCCCACATATTTATAATCATATGCTCAGGATTATTAATTTTGAGCACGTTTGTGGTATTATTGCACACTGAGTCTTTTAGCTCGTTGGAAGGGGTCGAAGCATCCTCTCTATTAGAAAATCCAACCGTTATTGTAACAACAATTGCAATTGCTATAAGCACTGTAACTATACCATACATAGCTACACTTCTTGTGCTTAGACTCTCACCGTTAATCTCTAGAGCGATAGCTTCGAATAATTTTTGCTCCTCTTCGTTTTTTACGAGCGAGTTCAGTTGAATAACTTGTGCTTCGTCAAAGATATTTAGCTTCTTGCAAAGATGGAAATACTCTTCGAAATTACCAGTCTCTAACGCCTTTCGTATATCTTGGTTTCCTAGTGCAACCAAAACGTTTAAAATAGGGTCGCCTTCTTCAAGAGGTAAAGAATATCCATGTTGGCTGCAATACATATTTGGATTTGCAGCAAAATTTTGTGCAGCAATAGAATCTTTCAAAATTTCTGTTACTAGAGGTTCAAGGCTTTTAAGATCCTCACGCATTTTGTCATTAATGTTTAAGGAAATTGAAACACCTTTAGAACTGTTGAGCTCTTGGTTGGGTGAATTGTCATGCTCGCTCAATGGTTGTAATAAACCAGCATCTGGAGAGCATGAAGAAACTAACACAGTTGAAGCCAATGCTTTTGCAATGGTAGAGTCAAATTTAGTTTTCATAATCGTGATACTTTAAGTTAGACATTTATATTTTAATAAAACACTCGGCAAAATACTATGTATATTGTTCTTTATTATTTCCATATTTTTCGTATCGTTTGATATGTATAGGCACATGGAGCACATATGAGGGTATTGCTCGTGTCTAGTGTCACATCCGCCTTTTTTGCATAAATAATTATGGATTTCATGTGGTCCATCTGTAAACAACCATAACTTTACCAAATCATCGAATTGTTCATTCCAAAGAACTTTTATTGGATATTTATTTAGATTTCCTAAGTCGAGAATTTTATTCTCTTGGCAAGTTAGACCACAGCAGGCTAATAAATGCATGTCTGGGGATATGGAAATGGTATTGAACAAGTACGAACATCCCTTTTTATCTGGTATGTAAGCCTGTTCTGACGAATTAGTTTTGTCGAATTCTATCCATAAGCTATCTTTCAGTATTATTTTATTTTTGTAAATCGCTTCTTTGATTTCTGGATCTTCTAACAGGTTTTGAGAAGTGAAGTGACTATTGCTTGTTGATTCCACATTTATAGCTACTAAAATGTTCTCTTTTAGCGCAGCTTTGCAAGCATTGATAATATTTTTGTAAGGAATCCATTTTTGATGTTCATCTCCAGTACTTAAATTGAGTTCAGATAATCCTTTATTGTGTAGTTTAGCTAGAAACGAATGAGCAACTTTTTCATTCGTAGCCCAAAAGCCATTACTTACAATTCTGCATGATAACTTTTTCTTGCTAGCATGTTCAATTGCAATAGCTAAATCTCCTTTTAGTAAAGTACATTCGCCGCCAGTGAAAACACATGATTCAACGGACGGAAAATCTTCTACGACTTGATCTATTATAGATAATATTTCTTCTAATTTAAGTCTTTTGTTGTTCTTAGGATTGCATTTAAAACAACAATTATGGCAAGATGCAGTACATTTATCAGTAGTGACAAATGCTAAGGATTTCGGATTTATATTTATTTTAGATAATTTCATATATAAGTTTTTAAATTACTACTAAAGAAAATGGTTTTGTTATAATTTTGCTGCAAATATAGTAAAAATATGGATAAATAGCAAGCTTTGTTCTTCTTTTTATTTTTCTTTAACAAAAAAATAGCGTGGTTCAAAATATTCAATGGTTATTCTTTTTTGTTGTCATTAATATAGAATACAAAGTCTAATCCCTAAAAAACTGCAAAAATGATAGCTATATTTGGCAGTTTGGCTAAATATTGCTTTTTTGCATACTTGATATTGCAAGGAATAGCTAAGAATAGCAAATAAATAGTGGATATGCAATAGAAGACACTTACACAGAACAGAGCCAGCATCATATAAAGCCCTTCTTTGATATACAGGCTATGATGAAGACTGGTGCCCACGAAAAAGCCCCCAATGATGGCTGCATAAATACCACTGCACACCAGACGACCGCCCCAAGACTGTCGTCAGCAGCACGGAAGCCGCCCCCCATCTGTATGACATATTGTATCGACAGTCCTAGCAGGGCAGCAACGATCATCCATCAAGAACGCTCATACCGCTTGTTCTCCCATCTTACATGCAGATGAGAGAGTGCAACGAAGAAGGCATTGATGAGCATGAAGATGAAACAGGCAAACTGAAGTAAAAACAATGAATCCATACGCTTCCTATCTTATGTTTACTTGCTTAAATTTCTAATTACTTGCTTTATGAGTATCAAAGTCGTATATTCCAACAGCGTAAGATAACTATTTATATAGTGTAAAGTCTATGTATTATGCGCCGTGCACCGTTCGAAGTAAGCACGTGCATCGTTCGATGTGAGCGCGTGCGTCGTTCGACGCACGTGCTTACTTCGTTCGGTGTGAGTCGCAAAACAAATAGGCAATACACCTCTTTCCCTGCAGGAATGAGCGTATATTGCCTATTATGAATAGATGTGATGATATATAGAGTATCATCCTTTCCTTGTTTTTCTATTATCCGTAGATAACCTTACCATTCTCATCCTCGTAAGGAGCCATATCCTTAGCATACTGGTTCATGGCGCGGAGGCTCATACCCATAGATGAGAAACCACCATCGTGGAAGAGGTTCTGCATAGTTACCTTGCGGGTGAAGTCAGAGAACATCATTACGCAATAGTTAGCGCAATCCTCTGCTACCGCATTTCCGAGTGGAGACATCTTGTCAGCAAAGTCCATCATATTCGCGATATCCTTGATACCCTTACCAGCAGTTGTAGCTGTAGGGCTCTGAGAGATGGTATTGATGCGGACGTGCTTCTCGCGACCATAGATGTAGCCGAAGCTGCGTGCGATGCTCTCGAGCATGCTCTTGGCATCAGCCATATCGTTGTAACCGAAGAAAGTACGCTGAGAAGCTACGTAAGTGAGAGCTACTACAGAACCCCACTCATTGATAGCATCCAACTTCTTGGCTACCTGCAACATCTTGTGGAAAGAGATAGCAGAAATATCCAAAGTCTTGTTCAAGAAATTGTAGTCGAGATCATCGTATGTACGATGCTTACGAACATTAGGGCTCATAGCAACAGAGTGGAGCACGAAGTCAATCTTGCCACCGAGCTTCTCCTGAGCCTCAGTGAATACCTTTTCCAAATCCTCAACGCTGGTCGCATCCGCTGCGATGATAGGAGCGTTGATCTGTTCAGCGAGCTTATCCAGCGTACCCATACGCAAAGCCATAGCTGTATTACTAAGTGCGATAGTAGCACCCTCTTCAGCAGCCTTTACAGCTACTTTCCAAGCGATTGATTCCTCATTGAGTGCACCGAAGATGATGCCACGCTTGCCTTTTAACAAATTGTGAGTCATTGTTATCTTAATACTATATGTTTGTAAATCGTGCGCAAAATTACGAAATTTGTGCAATATATGCAAGCTTTTTCGCAAAAAAGTGCTGTTTACACCACCTTTTTTGCAAAAAGTCAAGTAAATCGTGCCTTATTTATCATCTATCCGGATGCGGGCCACCAAAGGGAGATGATCGCTGTAACCCCCTAAATACCTCGGCCCCAGGTAGGTGCGATATGGTTTCTTACCGCCATATTTCTCATCATCTTCGAGCAGGAAAGGCAAATCTCCTATCCTGCAGGCATTTTCCGGATGCTGCATCGATTCGCTCAGCAGTATCTGGTCAAGGCTTCGCCATTCTCCATGCCAACGGTAAGTAGCCTTTGCCCCATGGCTACCCTGTGCTCCGGCAGATATATTAATAAGGTGGTGCTGATAGAGATATTCCAGTGCGGGAGAGTCGTGATAATCATTGAAATCTCCTGCCACAATAATCTTTGCCCTACTTTGAAGCGCATAAATGGAATCCACAGCTTCTGCCAACTGGCTCGCCACCTGCAGGCGGTAAGGACGGGATTCACGCTCTCCTCCCCTTCTACTAGGTGCATGCACCACAAACACATGCAGCGTATCGCCCGTGATGACACGTCCCGAAACATAGAGAATGTCTCTCGTAGGACGGGTATCCGGCAGACGTTTCACCCGGATAGACCAGGAACGTATCAATGAAAAGGAAAACGGCTGATACATCAAGGCTACATCGATGCCTCGCTCATCGGGCGAATCGGTCATCACATACTCATAACCAGCCGTACGGATGACTGAACGCTTAGTCAGGTCAAACAATACACTGTCGTTTTCCACCTCACAGAGAGCCACCAGGTCGGGAAGCTGCACATCTCCGGAAGCCTCCTCATACCCCACCCCCACTATCTCCTGCCCCAGATGGTTCACCTTATGCCAATAGCGGTAGGGAGTCCAGTGATAACTACCTTCAGGCAGGAACTCGACATCATTCTTAAGCGAATCATGCCGTGTATCAAAGAGATTTTCGCAGTTTAACTCCACAAAAGTGAGTAAACTTGATAGGATGAGTGTTAAAAACATAGTCATTTATTTTGTATTGTCAATGTTTTAATGTATCTTTGCAGTCAGTTTTCGAAGGTCCCATAGTTTAACGGATAGAACGGAGGTTTCCTAAACCTTTGATCCGAGTTCGATTCTCGGTGGGACCACGTAAACGATAAAAGGTCGCTCCTATTTAACTAGGAAGCGACCTTTTATCGTTTTATAGTCTTGATGATTCCCTATTTCCATCCGGCATTCACCGGACAGAAACAGAAGAATCTCTTATTGTTTACGTTTTACTTAACCTCTGCAACAGCAGCCTCTTCAGCAGGCTCCTCCTTGATCTTACGGCCAAGAACGATGTATGCCATTGGAGATGCGATGAAGATAGAAGACAAAGTACCGAATACAACACCCAGAATCATTGCGAATGAGAAGCTGCGGATGCTGTCACCACCGAGGATGAAGATACAGAGCAACACGAGCAATGTAGATGTAGATGTATTGATGGTACGAGCCAATGTCTCATTGATAGATGCATTGAAGAGCTGCTGACGGTCGCCCTTTGGATGCAACTTCAAGTTCTCACGGATACGGTCGAATACTACCACCTTATCGTTGATAGAGTAACCTACCACGGTCAGGATAGCACCGATGAAGGTCTGATCAATCTCCAATGAGAATGGAACGAGACCCCACAGAAGTGAGTAGAAACCGATAACGGTCAAGGCATCGAATGCCAACGCAACAGTAGAACCTACAGAGAAGGCAACGTTGCGGAAACGTATCAGGATGTAGAGGAAGATAGCAATCAGAGCGAAGAGCACACTATAGATAGCACCCATAGTGATATCCTTAGCTACAGAAGGACCTACCTTGGTACTACTGATGATAGAACCACCCTGACGAACGTCTGGGTTCTTGAATGCCTCAA
>OGJE01000660.1_pt1 | contig 11216 bp, 7 predicted proteins | sample 1571981 | NCBI WGS metagenome assembly OGJE01 (sample SAMEA2582118, study PRJEB24529) | metagenome | biome: Human gut stool | place: China | collected 2011
TACACTACCACAAGGAGGTTGAGGTTAAGGTTCCAGTTAACGTTGTTGCTGAGAACGCTCCTGTTGCAGCTCCTGCTGCTGAGGAGGTTGCAGCTGAGGCTGTAGCTGAGGAAGAGGCTCCAGCAGCTGAGTAATCCTCAAAAAAATAATCTCAAATCGACACAAGTACGAAAATTTTCGCACTGTAAAGCAAATTAATATAAAGATCCCTTTTGCCGAAAGGCATTAGGGATTTTTTGTTTCTGTATTCCGATATCAGGGTAAAATCGTATAATAGAGTGGTAATTTAGTACATATATAACTTTATTTTAGCTTATTCTCTCCCGATTCTCAGAAAAATATTGTATCTTTGCAGCCGAATTCATGGAATTCGTTTATAAAGAAGAAATAATTAATAATAAATTTTTAAAATAGATAAAAATGAAAGCATTTGTTTTCCCTGGTCAGGGTTCTCAGTTCGTAGGTATGGGTAAGGACCTCTACGATAACAACGCATTGGCAAAAGAACTTTTCGATAAGGCTGATGAAATTCTCGGCTTTAAGATTACTGATATCATGTTCGCTGGTACAGACGAGCAGTTGAAGGAAACCAAGGTTACCCAGCCTGCAGTATTCCTCCACTCTGTTATCTCTGCTCTTTGCCTGGGCGATGAGTTCCAGCCTGCTATGGTAGCTGGTCACTCTCTCGGTGAGTTCTCAGCCTTGGTAGCTGCAGGTGCTATGGCCTTCGAGGATGGCTTGAAGCTGGTGGCTGCACGTGCCAACGCTATGCAGAAGGCCTGCGAGGCTAATCCTGGAACTATGGCTGCCATCATCGGTTTGCCTGATGAGAAGGTTGAGGAAATCTGCGCTCAGGTTAGCACAGAGGGCAACGTTGTAGTTGCTGCCAACTACAACTGCCCTGGTCAGCTCGTTATCTCTGGTAATGTTGATGCTATCAATGCTGCCTGCGAGCAGTTGAAGGCTGCCGGTGCCAAGCGTGCCCTGCCATTGAAGGTAGGTGGTGCTTTCCACTCTCCATTGATGCAGCCAGCAAAGGACGAACTTCAGGCAGCTATCGAGAAGACAGCTTTCTCAGCTCCTAAGTGCCCTGTTTATCAGAATGTAGATGGCAAGCCTCATACAGATCCAGCTGAGATTCAGCAGAACCTCATTGCTCAGCTCACAAGTTCAGTACGCTGGACAGCTTCTGTTCAGGCTATGATTGCTGATGGTGCTGACGATTTCACAGAGTGTGGTCCTGGCAAGGCTTTGCAGGGTATGATTGGCCGCATCGACAAGACTGTAGGTAATCACGGTATTGCATAATCAGCTATCAGAATAATCATGCGTTTTATCTTTCCGGCAAAGGCGTTGCCGGGAGGATAAAACGTTTTATCATTTAAGTAACGACCGCTAAATGAAGGAAAAAATAGTTATTTACCAGGTTCTCCCCCGATTGTTTGGTAACAGGAATACCACTCGTAAGGAGAATGGCACCATTGAAGAAAACGGTTGCGGAAAGCTTAATAACTTTAGTGATGAGGTGTTGGCCCGTATTCATGACATGGGTTTCACTCATATCTGGTTCACAGGTGTGATTCGTCACGCCACACAGACAAACTACTCATCTTATGGTATTCCTACCCAGCATGCTGAGGTGGTAAAGGGCAAGGCTGGATCGCCATACGCCATTACCGACTATTATGACATTGACCCTGATCTGGCCGTGAATGTCAGCCTGAGAATGAAGGAGTGGGAGACTCTTATCGAGCGTACGCACAAGGCTGGTATGAAGGTCATCATGGACTTTGTGCCGAACCATGTGGCTCGTGAGTATCATTCCATCTGCAAACCGGCAGGTGTACGGGATCTGGGAGAAGATGATGATACCAATATGCACTTCTCTACGAAGAATAATTTCTATTATACATGGGGCGATCTCGACCTGAATGAAGTTCGCTACTCTAAACCGGAGTTCAAGGCTTATAATGCCAAGGATGCCAAAATCTATGAGCCATACGAGGAGAGTCCGGCAAGAGCTACGGGAAATGACCGTTTCGACAACCGTCCGGGTTGCAACGACTGGTATGAGACCGTGAAGCTCAACTATGGTGTGGATTACTGTGATGCAGGTGGCAGAAGCTATCATTACGAGCCGGTGCCAAGCACCTGGGGTAAGATGACGGATATCCTGCTCTACTGGGCAAGCAAGGGTGTAGATGGATTCCGCTGCGACATGGCAGAGATGGTGCCTACGGCATTCTGGTCATACGCTACGGCGATTCTGAAGTCCAAGTTTCCTCATATCATTGTTATCGGTGAGGTGTATGATCCTAACCAGTATCGCAACTATGTGAAGGCGGGATTCGATTATCTCTACGATAAGGTGGGCATGTATGATTGTCTTCGCGGTGTGATTCGTGGTGAGCGTCCGGCAGCCAGTATCACTCACGAGTGGCAGGTGGTGGATGACATCCGCGATCACATGCTCTACTTCCTGGAGAACCATGATGAGCAGCGCATAGCCAGCGACTTCTTCTGCGGCAGCGCCATGAAGGCGATTCCTGCAGCAGCCATGAGCCTCTTCTTCCAGAAGAATCCTTTCATGCTCTACAGCGGACAGGAGTTTGGCGAGATGGGTATGGACAAGGAAGGATTCAGCGGCAGAGATGGCCGTACTACAATATTCGACTACTGGAGTCCGGAGACCCTGACCCATGCTTATCAGGAAGGTGAGGAGGAAGCATATACTGCAGAGCAGAAATATCTGGCTGCTACCTATCGCCAGCTTCTCCGTCTTGCCAATGAGGAGAAGGCGCTTCGCGAGGGTGATACCTTCGACCTGATGTATGTGAATCCAGGTTCAGAGGGCTTTGATCCACGTACCAATTTTGCCTTTCTTCGCAAGAAGGATAATGAGGTGATGCTCATCGTGCTCAACTTTGCCCAGGAGGCTCGCCAGCTGCAGGTATGCATCCCCGGTCATGCTTTCGATTTCTTCCAGATTACGGAAGAGGAGGTTCTGGTAACTGAATTGTTCTCGGGAGGCAAGAAGAAGGTAGAGTTGAAGAGGGGTGGAGTATTCCCGATATTAATGGATGCTAACGGAGTAAGAATCTATAAATTCAATGTTAAGATGGAGGAAAGTGATATCATATTGAATGAGCATCATAAGGAGGAATTCCCTCCTGCTCATACGGCTGAGCATCTGCTCAATCAGTTGATGGTTCGCCTGTTTGGCTGTGAGCGCAGCCGCAATGCACATATTGAGCGCAAGAAGAGTAAGATGACCTTCGTAGTCGATCACAAGCCTACCCGCCAGGAGGAGAAGGAGATTGAGACGGAGATGAATCGCCTGATAGAGCTTGATATGCCTGTGACTTACGAGTTTGTGGATCGCGACCACATTCCAGCAGAGGTGAAACTCGATCGTTTGCCTGATGATGCTAGTGAAATCTTGCGTCTGGTTCGTATCGGCGATTATGATGTTTGTCCATGTATTGGCAAGCATGTCCGCTCAACAGCTCAGATTGGCAAGTTCGTATTGCTTGGTACCAATTGGGATGAGCATGCGCATTCTTTGCGTATCCGCTTCAAGATTGTGCAATAATATAAAAAACAGCAATGGAGTAGTAGCCATTGCTGTTTTTTTCTTTATATCATCACCGTTTTCTTTCTTTCCTTTTCTTTCGTGCACATAAAAGTTTTTCTCGAAAAAAGTCTCAAAGTCTCATTATTTGTGGCTAAAACCGATGTATATGATTGATATATAATAGTTTATGAAAATGAGGCTTTTCTGTTTATTTTACAAAGAAGTATCATAGTAGTATCATAAATTCAATAGAAGTATCATAAAATTCAGGTAAGTCGCTTACAAGAAAGCCTTTTTTGAGGATTTATGTCTAGAAAAATAGGAGCAAAAACCAAGAAATGTCTACTATTTCAGTTCTATAGAATTGATAATGTCTACTATTTCAGTTTTATAAAACTGATAGTGTCTACTTTTCTAGTTTATTTAGTATGTCAATATTAACCAGGAATAAGTTGGAAGACTGACAATTGTAGTTAGGAATAAGCACATTGGCTGGTCTCTGAGTGCCCGTCACACGGGCACTCAGAGACCATGTGATGGGCATCGACAGAACATGTGATGGGCACTCATTGCCCGCACTGTGGGCATCGAGTGCCCATTTTATGGGATGACTTTTGGGCACTATTTTGAGTAAGCGAATTCGTATTTTTTCTATATGTAGTTGACTACAATTTTGTGTTTTTGTACAATGCTTTATGGTGATTTGATGATACTTCTATCGAAATTATGATACTTCTATGATGCTTCTTTGTAAACATATTTGGAAGTGTCATTTTGCAAATCGTTATGTATCAGTAATTTATCTGCAAACAATGATACTTTGAGACTTTTTTTAAGAAAAAACATTTACGTGCGAGTATAAAGGAATGGGTGAATCTGCGTCATTTGTAAGCGGCTCCTCACATCATTTTCATGAAAAATACAGAAAGTTAGAAAAAAACTCTTGAAAGTTTGTCAGTCTCATTTCTTTTTGTTATATTTGCATCCGTAAATATCAGTATATTGAAGATAACGGCTGATATAATGGATAAATATCATTATAATGATAGATAAATAAATGAAAGATTATGGCAGATTTATATGAATATTCTACTCCAGAGTTGGTACGCTTGCTGGGAGTGAGATTCAAGGAATATAGAATGAGATGCAATCTCACCCAGAAAGAGGTAGCCAAGCTTACGGGGCTTGGTTTGACCACCATCCACAAGTTTGAGAATGGAACAGCGGGCAATCTTTCGCTTGCCACTTTTCTTCTCTTGTTGAAGGTGGTGGGGCAGATTGATGCCATAAATGATGTGCTTCCAGAACTACCCCCTTCACCTTATTTGATGAGAAAGGATGAGAAGAAGGCACAGAGAATACGTCATACTAAATAATAACTGGTTATGGTAAATACGTTAAGAATAATACTTTGGGACGAGGAAATCGGTCGCTTGGCATGGGACGAACACCGTAGGCTATCGTACTTTACATATAATCCAGAGTTTTTGAAGAAGGGAATTGATGTTTCTCCTCTTCAAGCCCCTGTGCGTGGTATTCGTGCAATGACACCCGTGTGGGGAGAGGATGCCAAAATGTACCAAAAACTTCCTGCATTTTTGGCAGATTCGTTGCCGGATGCTTGGGGTAATCAGCTTTTCGAACTTTGGCGAATTCAAAATCATATTCCTAATGCTGATATAACTCCGTTGGATAAACTATCCTTTATCGGTAAGCGAGGTATGGGTGCATTGGAATTCTTACCAGAGGTAGCAAAGTCGGATAAGGCAGAAAAGATAGATGTCAAGTCGTTGGCAGACTTGGCTGAGCGCATTTTCATCGAGCGTGAAAATGCCCATATCATGCCAGAGGAATCTATCACGATGCAGTCCTTGCTTACGGTGGGAACATCGGCTGGTGGACGCCAACCTAAGGCTATCATTGCCATCAATAAAGCTACGGGGGAGATACGAAGCGGTCAAGTGGCTGGGCTGCAGGATTATGATTACTATATATTGAAATTTGGCGATACGAAATATAGTTCTGCCGAGATAGAGATGACCTATTACGAGATGGCCATCAAGTCGGGAATAGATATGATGCTATCCAGACTATATGAGATTGATGGAAACAGGAATTTTATAACGAAGCGTTTCGATCGTGATGGTGAGCGGAAATTGCATACGCAGACCCTTGCTGCGATTTCTCCAGAAACCGATAGTTATGAAGGACTTGTGGCAGTCTGCAGAAAATTACATTTGCCGGAGACTGATTGCCAGGAAGTATTTCGAAGACTTGTGTTCAATGTACTTTCCAACAATACGGATGACCATACAAAGAATTTCTCTTTTGTGATGGACGAGGCGGGTCTTTGGCGTTTGTCGCCAGCCTATGACCTTACTTATATTATAGATACAGGAGGCTATTTACCCAATACGGGTCATTGTATGTATGTAAGGTCCAAGTTGCATCATATTTCTTACGATGATGCCATTCTGTTTGCCAAGGACAATGGTATTCGTCGTGCTGATGCAATCATCAGGGAAGTAGCTGATTCTCTGCGGCAATTCCGTGATATAGCCAAGCGAAATGAGGTTCAGGACAGATGGATCAGTTCCATAGAGTCTGCGATAAATGCTCATCTCGTTTCATGGGGGTTGGAGGATAAAGACAACAGTTCTTCTTCTTTTGAGATAGATGGCAAAAGTTGTACTGATGTTCGCATAGAGCAGGCTTACAAAGGCAACTTCCATTTGTATGCAAGCATAGATGGGCGAGAATGTAAGTTTATTATCGGAAAGAACAAGCCCGAATATGCTACGATTCAAGAGACGGGATTGTCGAATCTTCCGGAGACGATGCTCAGAGATTTGGTTGCGAAATATCTGGTGAGATAGAAGATATTTGATTTAAAATAGAAAAAGCAAAGAAATCCACTTTGCTTTTTCTATTTTCTTTCTAAAAAGTTTGTATAATCAAAGATTATTCGTATTTTTGCACCGTCAGTCCCCCACCAAGCCTCTCAACGATGCTCAAATGTGCGGGTCGTTTTTGTATATATACGTTTCTTCTCAAAATACGCTAATGGAAAGATACATCTCTCCGGCTATAGAGTCTGAAGAATATGTTCCAATTCATCAAGTTCTTCCTCCTTAGTTGCCCAACTCGTTACAAATCGGCAGATGATTTCGGTATCGCTCTTTCTTTCCCATATTTCGAATGCAACTTTCTTGGAAAGAGCATCGTAGAGGGAAGGTGAAAGTACGACAAACTGCTGATTGGTTGGAGAATCGTAGGCGATAGCTATGCCATGCTTCTGGAAGATGCTGCGGATACGGGTAGCCATGGCGATGGCGTGGCGCGATATCTTGAAATAGAGGTTATCCGTAAACAGCGTGTCAAACTGGATGCCTAGCATTCTGCCCTTGGCAAGCAAGGCTCCATGACGCTTTATATTAGTGAAGAAATACTTAGGTGCCTTCATGCCTGAGAATACTACAGCTTCGCCCATCATGGCGCCCACCTTGGTTCCACCTATATAAAATACATCACAATGCTTGGCAAGGAATGGCAAGTCATAGTCGCATGCCTCTGAAACCAGACCGTATCCCAGTCGTGCACCATCGATGAAGAGGCGGAGGTCATATTTCTGGCAGGTTGCATATAGCGCAGTCAACTCTTCCCGGGTGTAGACCATTCCGAACTCTGTCGGCATCGAGATATAAACCATGCCTGGCTGCACCATGTGAGGATGCGTTTCATCGGCAAGGAAAGTATCCATATATGCCGACAGGGTGCTGGATGTTAGCTTGCTGTTCTCTCCAGGCAGCGTAATGACCTTATGGCCAAATGCTTCTACTGCTCCAGATTCATGTACCTCGATATGACCGGTCTCCACACAGATAACTCCTTCGCATCCCATGAGCACAGAGTTGATAACGGTGGTGTTGGTCTGTGTACCGCCTATCAGGAAGAACACTTCAGCATTCTCATTGTCCACGGCTTTACGGATTTTCTCTTTTGCAGATTCTGAGTATGGATCAAAACCATAACCGGATGTTTTCTCACAGTTTGTCTTGCCAAGAGCCTCTAGAATCTCTGGCAGCATACCATTGTTGTAATCACTTTCGAATGAAATCATATGATATAATATAATGATAATATTAGATAATCACCGCCGTTCCACTGCATGTTACCATCAGCATGGATCCGCTCTTTCCTACGGTTTCGTAATCCAGGTCGATGCCTACGATGGCGTTGCAGCCCAGGGATGCGGCACGGTCGGCCATCTCTCTGAGGGCTGTATCCTTTGCCTCGCGGAGGGTGCTTTCGTAAGAACCGCTTCTTCCGCCGATTACATCACGAACACTGGCAAAGAAATCCTTTACAAAGTTGGTACCAATGATGGTTTCGCCAGTCACTACGCCACGATATTCACGGATAGGGTGGCCTTCTATGGTTGGAGTTGTACTTAAAATCATAATCTTTTCCTTTCTTTTTATGTTATTATCAATATTAATTATAGATTAGACGATAAAAGATAGCAAAAGGTTGCAGGAAAAAACAAAAAAAATCTTTAAAGCTTGCCAGTCCCATTTCTTTTTATTACCTTTGCGGTGTCAGTTCTTAGATAAAGAAATCAAAGGAATCAAGACTATATAAAGGAATCGTTTTTAAAGATAAGGAGTCAAAGCTATGGCGTTAAAATTATATCCTATAGGAATACAGACCTTTGAGCGAATCAGAAGAGAAGATAAGCTCTACATCGATAAGACGGAATACGTTTACCGGATGGCTCACACCAGCGGTACGTATTTCTTTCTGGCGCGACCACGTCGGTTCGGAAAGTCACTCCTCGTCTCTACTATGCAGAGCTATTTCGAGGGAAAGAAGGAGTTGTTCAAGGGATTGGCGGTTGATGAGTTAGAAAAGGAGTGGACGGAATACCCTGTCCTCCACTTTGATATGAGCGGTGGTAAGCACATGGAGCCTGAGCAGCTGGAATTGTATTTGGGCTATATCTTGGAAGACTACGAGAAGGAATGGGGTATAATCGAACCACGTATTGGGGCAAATAACCGACTCATCGACCTTATCAATACAGCTTATGAGAAGAGTGGCAAGCAAGTGGTGGTGCTCATCGATGAATATGATGCGCCTATGTTGGATGTGGCTCACGAGAAAGAACAACTGGATGTGTTGCGCAATATCATGCGCAACTTCTTTAGTCCTCTGAAATATAGTGAGGCAAAACTGCGTTTTGTTTTCCTTACAGGTATTACCAAGTTCTCGCAAGTTAGTATCTTTAGTGAACTGAACAATATCTCAAATGTGTCAATGGATGATGAGTATGCTGGTATCTGTGGCATCACCAAAGAAGAACTCCTGGAAAATATGTCGGATGACATCGATATGCTTGCTGGCGCACTTGGATATTCCAAAGAAATAATGATTGTAAAGCTCAAGGAGCATTATGATGGCTATCATTTCTCAAAGAAATCGCCTGACGTCTTCAATCCATACAGTCTGCTCAACTGTTTTTCGAAAAAGGAATTGGGGGCATTCTGGTTCAGTTCTGGTACGCCAACTTATCTTATCAATATGTTGAGGCAGTTTGGTGTGTTGCCAACGGAGATAGCTCCGACGGAAGCTGTCAGTTCATCCTTTAATGCACCTACGGAGAATATGAAGACCATCACGCCGTTGCTCTACCAGAGCGGATATGTTACCATCAAGGAGTACGATCCGGAAACGAGGATTTATACCCTAGATATTCCAAACAAGGAAATCAAGGTAGGGTTGTTTGATAATCTTCTGCCAAACTACGTGGATGGTGTCTCTGCCGAACGGGGCAATGTGGCAATAGCCAAGATGGCATTGCTTATTGGCAAGCGCAACATGGATGGTGCCTTGCATCTGTTACAAGACTTCCTGGGTACGGTGCCATACTGCAACGTGACCAATTATGAGGGACATTATCAGCAGATGCTCTTCATTATCTTTACTCTCTTAACCAATTACCTGGTGGATGTGGAGGTGCATACGCCACGTGGCAGGGTAGATGTTGTGCTCCTTACTAAGACCGACCTCTATGTGATTGAATTGAAGCTGAATAAGAGTGCTCAGGCGGCAATGCAGCAAATCAACCTGAAGAACTATCGCCAGCGATTCGTTCTCTGTGGCTTGCCAATTACCAAGGTTGGTATCAATTTCGATTCTGCTCAAGGTACTGTTGAGGATTGGGTGATAGAGGCATGACCATCTCTGAGAGAGAAAAGTAATAATAAAAGCTCCATTCGCATCTGAAATGGCGAATGGAGCTTTTTTCTGAGAATTAAAAACTTACTTTGTTTCCTGTTCTTCCTGCATATCCAGATACTGGTTGTCCTTGTCGTAGAATTCATACTGGAGGAATGCCAGTTTCTGAGATGGAATCACATTGAAGCCGAAACCATACTTAAACTGCCATTTGCGCTTCAGGGAAATGAAGCCCTTGTTGATGAAGGCAGCTACGTAAGGATTCACATACAAAGTGAATTTCTTGACGCCAATCTTGTTGACTAGGCGGTCGATTTTTCTTTCCAACTGGTCGGTGAAAAGGATGCTCGATTTGATCTTGCCCGAACCGAAGCAGGTAGGGCAGGTCTCCTCTACGTTTACGTCCATGGCTGGGCGTACACGCTGGCGGGTAATCTGCATCAGTCCGAACTTGCTCAGAGGCAGGATGTTGTGCTTGGCACGGTCCTTCTGCATGTTCTTGCACATGCGCTCATAGAGCAGCTGTCGGTCTTCGGCAAGATTCATGTCGATGAAGTCCACCACGATGATTCCTCCCATATCACGGAGTCGCAACTGTCTGGCCAATTCATCGGCAGCGCCGAGGTTTACATCGAGAGCATTCGCTTCCTGACCTTTCTCACGAGTACGGTTGCCGCTGTTTACATCTACCACGTGCAGGGCTTCGGTATGCTCGATGATGAGATACGCACCGTGCTTGTAGTTGACAACTCTTCCAAAACCAGCCTTGATCTGCTTGGTGATGCTGAAGTTGTCGAAGATAGGCACCTTACCGGTGTAGAGCTTGACTATGCCCGCCTTTTCAGGGGCTATTAGAGAAACATAGTCCTTCACCTCGTTCATCACACCTTCATCGTTGACGAAGATGTTCTCGTAAGATGGGTTAAACAAGTCACGCAAGAGAGCGACGGCTCTTCCGGTCTCCTCGAAGGCGAGTTGCGGGCGCTGCTGGGTCTTCTGCACCTTGGCGATAGCATCCTCCCATCGCTTCACCAGGACTTTCAGCTCAGCATCGAGCTCAGCGACTCTCTTTCCCTCAGCCACAGTGCGGACAATTACACCGCAATTCTTTGGTTTTACGCTGTGAATGAGTTGTTTGAGTCGGGAGCGTTCTTCACCGCTTTTGATTTTCGACGAGACAGAAACTTTATCACCGAATGGCATGAGTACCAGGTATCGTCCTGCGAATGAGATTTCGCCCGTAAGACGAGGACCCTTGGTAGAGATTGGTTCCTTTACGATTTGCACCAGCACTTCCTGTCCCACTTTGAGAACATTCTGAATGCTGCCGTCCTTTTCCAGTTCAGGCAGTTTGCTGGCTTTAGAGAATGGGAAAAGTTTCTTTCTGTCGCTCTGTACTTGTTTA
>OGJE01000663.1_pt1 | contig 11154 bp, 10 predicted proteins | sample 1571981 | NCBI WGS metagenome assembly OGJE01 (sample SAMEA2582118, study PRJEB24529) | metagenome | biome: Human gut stool | place: China | collected 2011
TTTCGCCAAAGACGCGGGCTGGCAGTGGTACAACGAGAAACTGAAGCCCCGTGATGAGGACAGGAAAGCCGTACCAGCGGCACCACCGCCGCAAATGGATATTCTGGAGAAACTCGCCACACTCCAGGCGGCCACCAAACGGTCGTTGTACGAAGCCATTCTGTATCCATCGTCTGAAAACTTCGTGAAGTATTTCCGGCTGCAGAACTACTGGACGCAGCAGGCAGGTTTGTTCTCGATGAGTGCGAAGAAAGCCATGCTGGAAAACCCCGAACTCGATTACAACCTGCAGTACAGCCACTACAACGGCACGGTAAAAAACCAGCTCGCTGCCGACTATGCCGAACAGCGACAGGCTATCTCCACCCTCGCACAGCACTACGGCGTGATGTTCTTCTACCGGGGCCGGGAAGCGATCGATGGCCAGCTGGTCCAGGTGATTAAAAATTTTCGCGAAACCTATGGCCTGAGCGTGATACCGGTGTCGGTTGACGGAGTGATTAACCCCATGCTGCCCGACAGCCGGACGGACCAGGGCCAGGCAGAGCAGCTTGGCGTGAAGTTTTTCCCCGCGATGATGCTGGTTAACCCGAAAAGTGGCCAGGTGAAGCCTCTCAGTTACGGCTTTATCAGTCAGGACGACCTGGCGAAACAGTTCCTCTATGTCTCCAGCGACTTTAAACCGAATTTCTAAGGAGTGTGTCATGCGAAATATTCGTTTTCCGGATTTAGATATCACCGGGATGTGGGTGCTGGCCGTGGGCGTGTTTTTCCACCTGATAGCCCGGCTTGTCAGAAAACAGCCTGAGCTGGCCGTCCAGGCCGGGGAAATCTTCGGGCTGGGTATGGTGGTGTTCGGGGGATACCGCATTCTAAACGCCCTGATTGCTGAAGCCGAAAAAGAGGAGAAAGCCTGTGAAAAGCAGCCTGATGAACCTCGCTAAGACGCCGCTGGCGGCACTGGCTCTTTCCCTTGCACTGGCTGGGGTGGCACATGCGGGAACGCTCGATGAGGTGAAGTCGCTCTGGGATCCGCGGGGTATCTCCGGTACTGAAACGGCCTCCCCGCAGAGCGACACTCCCCAGGCGGTGAGCGGGGCATCTCAGCCACGCTGGTTACGACTCAGCAACGGAAAGCAGGTGGACCTGCGCGACTGGAAAGTGGTGCTGTTCATGCAGGGACACTGTCCCTACTGTCATAAATTTGACCCGGTGCTGAAGCAGCTGGCCGGACAGTATGGCTTCTCCGTGTTCTCTTACACCATTGACGGACAGGGTGATGACGCGTTTCCGGAAGCGCTGCCGGCGCCTCCTGACGTGATGCAGACCTTTTTCCCCAATATCCCGGTGGCCACGCCGACTACGTTTCTGGTGAACGTAAACACGCTGGCAGCGTACCCGATCCTGCAGGGCGCCACGGATGCACAGGGCTTTATGGCCAGAGTGGATACGGTATTTCAGATGATGCACTGAGTCTCTGTTATATCCGGTCTTAGCAAGTGATTAAGGAAAATAGCCATGAACAAATATATACGTTCGACGGGACTGTATGCGTTTTTATTTCCAGCCAGTTTAAAGGACTCCGGGCAGACAGCAGCAGAAAGAATAGAACAACTGAAGCCGGAATTTATCCACCGGGAAAGGCGTCTGGAAATCTATCTGGAATTATTCATTGTGTTTCTCACTGCAGGTGCTCTGCTGTTATGGATAATGAGATTTTTATTTAATCTCTGCGTGGATGACTGGATAGCCAGCGGTGACCTGCGAGTAAAAGACCTGTGGAATATTATGATGTACGCCATCCCTTATGCGCTGATCGCTGTTGTGGTGGGGTTCTTTGTTGCCGGAGTGACATTAGCAATCCGCAATTTTTTCAGTTATCACCTTAAGCCCCTTTTTATTCTGAGAAATGACAGAGTTAAAAAGAATGCTGTGCGTAATGGAGGACAGGATGCGAATTAAACTTCTGTCACTTTTCTGCGGTGCCGCGCTTGGCCTGTCATTTAGCGCCGCCGCCGACGTGAATGGCGACATGAATAACTTCTTCAATAAGCTCGGGTTTGCGTCCAATACCAGCCAGCCACAGGTCTGGCAGGGGCAGGCGGCGGGTTATGCCTCTGGCGGTTCGCTGTATGCCAGAACGCAGGTGAAAACGATCCAGCTGGTCAGCATGACCCTGCCGGATATTAACGCCGGCTGCGGCGGCATCGATGCGTACCTGGGGTCGTTCTCCTTTATCAACAGCGAGCAGCTGCAGCGCTTCGGCAAACAAATTATGTCCAACGCCGCGGGCTACTTCTTTGACCTTGCCCTGCAGACCACGGTTCCGGAGATCAAAACTGCCAAAGACTTCCTGCAGAAGATGGCCAGCGACATCAACAGCATGAACCTCAGCTCCTGCCAGGCCGCTCAGGGCATTGTGGGCGGTCTGTTCCCCCGCAACCAGGTGGCGCAGCAAAAGGTCTGCCAGGACATTGCCGGTGAAAGCAATATCTTTTCGGACTGGGCCGCCTCGCGCCAGGGTTGTACGGTGGGCGGCAAGATGGACAGCGTCCAGGATAAGGCCAGCGATAAAGACAAAGAACGTGTGATGAAGAACATTAACATCATGTGGAATGCCTTATCGAAGAACCGGCTCTTTGATGGCAATAAGGAGCTGAAAGAGTTTGTGATGACCCTGACCGGTACGCTGATTTTTGGTGAGAACAGTGAGATCACCCCGTTGCCGGCACGCACCACTGACCAGGATCTGATTAAAGCCATGATGGAGGGCGGCACAGCTAAAATCTACCACTGCAATGACTCGGATAAATGTCTCAAGGTCGTTGCTGATGCGACCGTAACCATCACCGCCAATAAGGCGCTCAAAAATCAGATTCGCGCTTTGTTGAGCAGTATCCAGAATAAAGCGGTGGCTGATGAAAAACTGACAGAGCAGGAGAAAGGGTTTATCTCCAGCACCACCATTCCGGTGTTCAAATACCTGGTCGATCCGCAGATGCTCGGGGTGTCTAACTCACTTATTTACCAGCTGACGGACTATATCGGTTACGACATCCTGCTGCAGTACATTCAGGAACTTATCCAGCAGGCCCGGGCGATGATCTCAACCGGTAATTATCCCCAGTCGACAATGGATATGATCATGGAAAATCTCAACCAGGCGAGTGTGCAGATTGCCGCTTTCCAGTCCCGTGTTCAGGTCCAGCAGGACGCCTTGCTTGTGGTTGACAGACAAATGAGTTACATGCGCCAGCAGGTCTCTGCCCGCATGATGACCCGCTACCAGAATAACTATCATTTTGGGGGGAATCTGTAATGCTTGAGATATATGCCATTGCTGGCGGCGACTGGTTACGGGGCAACCTGAACGCGATTGCGGCGTTTATGGGGACCAGCACATGGTCGACTATAGAAAAGATGTGTATCGCCATCTCGGTACTCATTGTGGCGGGGAACTGGGTAAAAAAACACAACGTAATGGACCTTATTGGCTGGGTCTTTTCCCTCACCCTGGTCTCTATGCTGGTTGTCATTCGTACCCCTGTGCAGATCATCGATTACAGTAACGTTGCGCAGGTCTATGAAGTCGATAATGTTCCTATTGGTCTTGCCATTCCTGCGTCGCTGACAACGAGGGTGGGAAACGCGCTTATCCAGAGTTATGAGATGGTCTTCGCGCTGCCGGACAGCGTCACGTACAGTAAAACGGGGATGTTATTTGGCAGTAATCTGGTCGCGAAAAGTACGGATTTTTTGTCACAAAATCCTCAGATTACGACGCTGTTTTCCGATTACGTACAAAACTGTGTGATGGGCGATATTTTCCTCAATCATAAGTACTCTTTTGAAGAATTACTGAATTCACCTGATCCGTATACCCTGATTTTTGCAAACCCAAGCCCACTGCGTGGCGTGTTTGATAAAAACAACCAGTTCCAGACATGCGAAGAGGCCTCACGGGATCTGAAATCGGCTCTTGCGCTTGATACTCAGACAGGCGGGAAAACCTGGAACTACTATGTTCGTCAGCTGTTTGGCGGCAAACCTAATCCCGATCTGCTTTTCAGCCAGATGATTGGCGACAGCTACAATTACTTCTACAGCTCGGGACAGAGCGCCGGGCAGATTATCCGCCAGAACGTCACGATGAACGCCCTGCGCAGTGGGATCCAGAGTTATGCGGCCCGCAGCGGGGACACCGCCAGTCTGGTCAATATGGCTAACACATCATCCCTTGAAAAGCAGCGGCTGGCACAGGCCACAATGGGGCACCAGGCGCTTCGCGCACTTCCACTGATGCAGACCGTCATTATGGGTTTAATGATTGGGATGTTCCCGATCATGGTGATGGCTGCCATGTTTAACATGATGACGCTGCAGGTGCTTAAAGGGTATGTGTTTGCGCTTATCTGGCTGCAGACGTGGCCATTACTGTTCGCCATCCTGAACAGCGCGATGGCCTACTATGCGAAGCAAAATGGCGTGCCGGTTGTTCTCTCTGAGTTGTCGCAGGTTCAGCTCAAAAACTCGGATATTGCGACCACCGCGGGTTATATTGCCGTGATGATACCGCCCTTGTCGTGGGGGATCGTGAAGAGCATGGGGGCCGCTTTCTCCAGTGCCTACAGCCATTTTTCTTCTTCGGGGCTCAGTGCAACATCGCAGGCGGCCTCCGGCGTGGTGGACGGGAATTACTCTTTCGCCAACATGCAGATGGAGAACGTCAGCGGCTACAGCTGGGGTACCAACAGTACAACCAGTTTCGGACAGATGTCGCGGCAGCTGGCGAATGGGGGTATGAGCACGCAGACGCGGGATGGATCGATGGTCTGGGACAGTGGTGGTGCAATGTCAAAACTGCCGGTGGATATCAACGTCGGTCGTCAGATAGCCAGTGCGCAGCAACAGATGGCCCGTGAGGCTGATGTCCAGGCCGAAAGCGCGCTGCATGGCTATAACAGCAGCGTGACAAGTGCCTGGAATAGTCTGCAGCAATTTGGCACCAATAAAGGGAACAGCACATCAACAACGACTGGGGCCGATACTACCGAGTCTTCGCAGGATTCGATGGCCAGAAGCAAGATGTGGAATGCGGTTGTTGCTAATGCGAAAGCCAACAACATCAGTAATGAGGAGTCTTTCCAGCAGTTGATGGATGATTCATCGAAAAGAACTCAATCATTTGATGCACATGTATCTGGTAAATGGAGTTCTGGGGATCAGCTGTTTGGCAAGTTAGGAAAGTGGGGCAGTGGTTTTTCTGCTGAAGTTGGTGGTAAAGGAAGTGCAGGCTGGGGACACAGCTCAGGTAATACAGATAACGTTGGAACTTCCGGTAGGGAATCGAATGACAGCCGACATGATACCAGCAGTCAGGCGGCCAAAGACTTTAAGGAAGCATCCGATTACTTTACCAGCCGCAAAACCACCACATCGGGCAATATTACCGATAATAATGCCAGCTCGCGTGTTGACCAGTTTGCCGCGTCACTCTCCAGTGCCAAAAACAGCTATGACCAGTATACAAGCAGCCGGACACGCAGCCATGAGTACAGTGAGATGGCATCACGCACAGAGAGCATGACTGGCCAGATGAACGAAAACCTGACTCAGCAGTTTGCGAACTTTGTTCAGCATCGTGCTCCACAGGATGCCGAAGCCATTCTGACCAATACCAGTTCTCCTGAAATTGCGGCGCAGCGTGAAGCCCTGGCGCGTGAATTCGTCAAAGAGCAGGTAGAACCCAGGGTTGATGCTGCGTATCAACAGGGGCGTGAAAGCATCGGACAGAATATGGCTGGGGTGTCAGGTGGTGGTGACAATGGTTCGGTAATGGCCGACTACGGACAAAATTCTCGTCGTATCGATGTTATGACACAAGATGCGGGTATTAAGGATAACGTGGGTCAGAAGGTGGATAGGATGATTACAGAGAATAAACAACAGCATCAGGAAACCCGCGAAAACATACAACGGCAAGGCGCAGAGGTGAAAAGTGAAAATGCTGAAATGGAAAAGAACCATAAAACTAAAGCAAATGAGTTTAAAGGTGATTATAATGAAAGAAAGAGTAAGGTAAATTCTTTACCTGGAGCTGACTCTCAGGCTGAGTTAGAGGAAAAAGCGGCGAAAACGCAAAAGGATTTTCTTGATGGGAAAAGATGAAAATGATGATGACCAATAAAATCCTCATTGAAGAAGTAGATGAGCTGAAAAATGTGTTTTCACGAGGTGAAATGGAGATACCATCTTTTTGGTCATGTCTATGGCCTGGAGTAATTGTTGCCGCCTGGAATATGATTTGCGCCCTAATTAGTGTAGGGGGCGGGTATTTGTCTGTTAAGTTTATATTTTGGGTGTTGGTGTTCCCCGGTGTTATAAGTCTTATTGTTCTGCTTGGTGTGGCAAGTGCGCGTTCACTTTTTTTATCTGTTCCCAGAACCTATAGAATGCGCTCGCAGGTATATCGGTTTATATCTAGAAAAGTTATGGTCTATGCACTTGTGTATATGGCTTTAATTCTAGCGCTTGCACTATTTAATAGAGTGTATTATGCCTCTCCATTTCCTTTTTCGTTCATGATTCTTATTGCGACGATTTTTGTATGGTTTGTTATGAATATTGATTTTGGACGATATCAACTTTCGGTACTCTCATCTGCGATAAACTCTTTCAGAGCAGAAAAGTTGGGGGGGGGATGATCCAGAGGCAACCTATCAATTATGGTGGTTTGTTAACAGCCTAAAAGTTTCCTTTGTTATTATTGGTTTCTCAGGCTGTAATTAGTTTTTATATCTCGTTTAAAATTCGTATATAGTGAATGCGCATTCCGAAATCATAAGAGAATGTGTATTCACTCGTATTGATTATGTCACAAGGATTCAGGATGAAGCTTAATAAATTCATGGCTGTGATGGTCGTCAGCTCTGCTCTGGTGTTGTCTGGATGTAGTGCAATGGGAACCGCTATTAAAAAGAGAAATCTGGAAGTAAAAACCCAGATGAGCGAAACAATCTGGCTGGAACCTTCAAATAATAAGACGGTTTATCTGCAAATCAAAAATACCTCCGATAAGGATATGAGTGGCCTGCAGGCAAAAATTGCCAGCGCTGTCACTTCAAAGGGATATCAGGTCGTCAGTAACCCCGATACGGCGGGCTACTGGATCCAGGCGAATGTGCTCAAGGCCGATAAAATGGACCTTCGTGAGTCTCAGGGCTGGTTAAGCCGGGGTTATGAGGGCGCTGTGACTGGCGCCGCTCTTGGGGCGGGGATTACCGCTTACAACTCCAGTTCCGCGGGAGCAACCCTGGGAGTAGGGCTTGCAGCCGGTCTGGTCGGAATGGCGGCTGACGCGATGGTGGAAGATGTGAACTACACCATGATCACCGATGTTCAGATCGCGGAAAGAACCAAAACACAGGTTCAGACTGATAACGTGGCCGTATTACGTCAGGGAACATCCGGAGCAAAAGTGCAGACAAGTACTGAAACGGGTAATCAGCATAAATACCAGACTCGCGTCGTCTCTAACGCGAATAAAGTTAACCTCAAGTTCCCTGAAGCCCAGCCTGTTCTTGAAGACCAGCTGGCAAAATCGATCGCTAATATCCTGTAAACGTTCTATTCCACGGCCCGGGTACTCCGGGCCAGACTGGCATCACCTTTCCGGCGTGTCAGAATTCATTCGTCAAATAATCAGTTAATTCCACATCTAAACGGTGAACAGTTGCGCAATTTATTTGTGCATCTGTGAGGCGTTGCCGCCTTCGGCGGAGTCTTTTCGTCTTTATTTGAACAGAGGTTATTTATGACAATATCTGTGCCTGTCAGGTCTCTTGATACACATGAACTGATGCCTGGCGATATTTACCCACATCCTGCAGCGGGGGGAATTGATTCCCTGTCACATCGCGAGGTCTGTTCTCTCTTCAGTGACCACATCATGTATATCTGCAGCGCGTTAGTTATTCTTCTGCTTGTTTTCATCGCAGGTGTCTTTTTCCGAAAAATAATGACGTCTTCCGTGGAGCGTAAGCGAAACACGGCGTCAGTTATTTCCGATGCAAAGCCAGAAGTACAGAGCAAACCGGAATACTTCCATCTTTCCATATGTGTGGAAGGCCCGGCCAGCACGGATGACTCCGCCTTGTCCTCTCTTGCCTCCCGTGTTGTCCGCGAAGCAGAAAATCTGTATATCCCCGGCGTCAATCGCCGCGACAGCGCTGACGACGTGTTTGCCTGGTCCGTGCAGACTCAGTTTCCTTCTGACAGGCTCTTCGGCACACGGATTTTCCCGTCAACCGGCTGGTTTGAACGTCCGGATATGATTAAACATCCGGTGAAATGCTACTGCGTCTGCCTGCAGTACACGACTGAAACATTGCCATCCACACTGTATGCCCTGGTCGATGAGGCCGGACGGCAGGTGGCGAAGTCGTATATTAAAGGCGGGCACTGCCCTGGCTCAGAGGGCTATACCTTCTGCATAACCTCTTAATAGAAGTCAGTATCCGGCCTGGCCATCAATGGATCCGGGCATGACTGTAATCCTGTTTTGTGCCGGTGTATTTCCGCTGATTAATTTGTCCTTCCGACCCTAATACTTTACTGACGGATTAGTGCCATGAGTTTCAATGCCAAAGATATGACGCAGGGCGGTCAGATCGCCAATATGCGCTTTCGCATGTTTGGTCAGATTGCCAATATTATTTTCTACGTGCTGTTTATTTTATTCTGGGTGCTGTGCGGGCTGATGCTGATGTACCGGCTCAGCTGGCAAACCTTTGTGAACGGCTGCGTATACTGGTGGTGTACGACGCTGGGTCCGATGCGCGATATTATTCGTTCCCAGCCGGTATACACCATTCAGTATTACGGCCAGTCGCTGGAATATACCTCAGAACAAATCCTGGCCGATAAATATACTATCTGGTGCGGAGAGCAGCTGTGGACCAGTTTCGTCTTTGCAGCCGTGGTTTCTCTTGTTATCTGTATCGTGACGTTCTTCATCGCCAGTTGGGTGCTGGGCCGCCAGGGGAAACAGCAGAGTGAGGATGAGAATACCGGCGGGCGCCAGCTTTCCGATAAGCCCAAAGAAGTGGCCCGCCAGATGAAGCGTGATGGTATGGCCTCAGATATTAAAATTGGCGATCTGCCTATTCTTAAAAACTCCGAAATCCAGAACTTCTGCCTCCACGGTACCGTAGGCTCCGGTAAATCAGAAGTGATCCGCCGGCTACTGAACTACGTGCGTGCACGTGGCGATATGGCCATCATTTATGATCGCTCCTGTGAGTTCGTCAAAAGCTATTACGACCCGTCACTGGATAAAATCCTCAACCCGCTGGACTCGCGCTGCGCGGCCTGGGATTTGTGGAAAGAGTGCCTGACGCTGCCGGACTTCGACAACATCTCCAACACCCTTATCCCGATGGGTACCAAAGAAGACCCGTTCTGGCAGGGTTCCGGTCGCACTATCTTTGCCGAAGGCGCGTACCTGATGCGTGAAGACAAGGATCGCAGCTACGAGAAACTGGTCGATACCATGCTGTCCATTAAAATCGACAAGCTGCGCGCCTATCTGCAGAACACGCCGGCAGCGAACCTGGTTGAAGAGAAAATTGAGAAAACGGCCATCTCCATTCGTGCCGTGCTGACCAACTACGTTAAGGCTATTCGCTACCTGCAGGGCATCGAGAAGAACGGGGAGCCGTTCACTATTCGGGACTGGATGCGCGGTGTCCGTGAGGACAGACCCAATGGCTGGCTGTTTATCTCCTCCAACGCTGACACCCATGCTTCCCTGAAGCCGGTTATCTCGATGTGGCTGTCAATTGCCATCCGCGGCCTGCTGGCGATGGGTGAGAACCGTAACCGGCGCGTGTGGATATTCGCCGACGAGCTCCCCACGCTGCACAAGCTGCCTGACCTGGTCGAAATCCTCCCTGAGGCGCGTAAATTTGGTGGTTGTTATGTGTTCGGTATTCAGTCCTATGCCCAGCTGGAAGACATCTATGGCGTTAAGCCTGCCGCCACGCTCTTTGACGTAATGAACACCCGGGCCTTCTTCCGTTCACCCAGCAGGGAGATCGCGGAGTTTGCTGCCGGTGAAATTGGCGAAAAGGAAATCCTCAAGGCCAGCGAGCAGTACTCCTACGGTGCTGACCCGGTGCGTGATGGTGTATCGACCGGGAAAGAAAAAGAGCGGGAAACGCTGGTCAGTTACTCCGATATTCAGACGCTGCCTGACCTGTCCTGTTACGTCACGCTGCCCGGGCCGTATCCGGCCGTGAAACTGGCCCTCAAATACAAGCCGCGTCCGAAAATTGCCGAGGGATTTATTCCTCGCACTCTCGATGCGCGAGTGGATGCACGGCTCAGTGCGCTGCTTGAGGCCCGGGAAGCTGAAGGCAGCCTTGCCCGGGCGCTTTTCACGCCGGATGCGCCGGAACCCGGGCCAGCTGATACAGACAGTCATGCCGGTGAACAACCTGAGCCGATCAGTCAGCCTGCGCCAGCAGACATGACGGTATCTCCGGCACCGGTAAAAGCGCCGCCGACAACAAAGCGTCCGGCAGAGGAACCTTCCGTCAGAGCAACGGAGCCTTCCGTCCTGCGGCTCACGACCGTACCGTTGATCAAGCCAAAAGCAGCCGCTGCCGCCGCTGCAGCCGCAACAGCATCCTCTGCCGGTACCCCTGCAGCAGCTGCAGGCGGGACAGAACAGGAGCTGGCGCAGCAGTCTGCGGAACAGGGACAGGACATGCTGCCGGCCGGCATGAACGAGGACGGTGTCATCGAGGACATGCAGGCGTATGACGCCTGGCTGGCAGATGAGCAGACACAGCGGGATATGCAGCGGCGTGAAGAGGTCAATATCAACCACAGCCACCGCCACGATGAACAGGATGAAGTCGAGATTGGGGGGAACTTCTGATGATGTCGATTGGCTCCGTTAAAGCGGCGGGCAGTGCCGGTAATTACTATACGGATAAGGATAATTACTACGTCATAGGGAGCATGGACGAACGCTGGCAGGGTAAGGGGGCTGAGGCGCTGGGGATCGACGGGAAAGCCGTGGATAAGGCGCTGTTTACGGAACTGCTGAAAGGGAAGCTCTTCCGCTAAGCAAATGGGGAGCATGCAACC